>JGI24024J18818_10000749_pt1 | contig 12820 bp, 12 predicted proteins | sample Cruoilmetagenom2_FD_18818 | JGI IMG/M metagenome (IMG submission 18818) | reverse complement strand
TCTGTCAGGACGTCCATCCGCTGTCCCAATAGCGATTTTTCAGGCACACCGCCTATTCTTTCGAACAACAAAAACCCATCATCGGTGATATTCCGGACGATCAAACCGAGTTCGTCCATGTGGGCTTGGAGCATTAATTTCTGATCTGGGTATTTAGCTCCATTAACGATTGCGACAACATTTCCCAGCCGGTCAACATTAACTTCATCAGCCAGGGGAGTAACGTAATCCCGAATGAATTTTACAGCTCGATCCTCTCTCCCGGAAACAGCATGGATAGCGCATAGGTCTTCTAATAGATTCCAGTTGTATTTACTCATCATGTCCTCTTGAAAAAAATAAGTGCAATTCTGAGAAGGGCATTAGCCCTTCTCAGAAATAGTTAGAATCTTATCCACCAAAGATCAATTTGCTGATGGTGGTGAGAATCCAGGCAATCCAGTTGCCACCGGAAAGACCGGTTATCTGAACTGCGCCTTCGGGGATACCAAAGCCGATGTCAGCTGCGATTTGGGTCAGCAGTGGAGCAAAAGCTGAGGAGATATAGAGCACCATGATCATGATGATGGTGCCGTAGAGAAGGGAGCGGAAGAAGTTACCCTTGGTCAGCGGAGGAACCATGGCGATGAAGAATGCAGTTGCTGCTAGGTCAGCTGCCGGCAGAGTAGTGTTGCCAGGCAGGATTGCGGCCAGGAGCAAGGTGATGGGGATCAGTATGATCGCTGCAGAGATGGTGATCGGATGACCGATCAGGATGGCAGAATCCAGGCCGATATAGAAGTCGCGGCCTTCAAACCTCTTCTGCATGAAGACTCTGGCAGATTCGGAAAGGGGGGTGAGCCCTTCCATAAAGATGGCGATGATGCGCGGAATGAGCAGCATGATGGCAGCCATCTGCACTGCTAAGAGCAGGACCTTGCCCAGGATCTGGGTGAAGGTCATATCTCCGGGGAAGAACCCGTAGGAGACGACGCCAAACAGCAAACCGAGGATAAGGCCAAGGATGATAGGTTTACCAAATACCCCCAGTTTCTTTTCCAGTGTCTCGGAATCCCAGTTGATGTCCCGTAATCCGGGGATCTTCTCCATAATCCAGTCAAGGCCTTTGATGATCGGTACACTGGTGACAGCCCAACCTTGGGGAATGGATACGCCGGGAATCTTGAAGAAGGATTGGACATCTTTTGCAGTCCAGTCTGCAATTAGAAGTGAGACTGCAGCATGGATGGCTGCAGCTATCAATCCCAGAACCAGGGATCCTCCAGTTACTAGGTAGACCAGGGAGCCTGTGAAAGCATAGTGCCAGTAGTTCCACATGTCAACGTTTAGGGTTTTTGTCCATTTAAGGAGAAGCATAATCAGGTTAACCCCAAGGGCAACGATGAAAACCAGGGAGCCGACGGATGTGCCAAAAGCAATAGCCGCTGCAACGCCCCAGCCGACGTCTAATGAAGTTAACTGAATGCCAGTGGATTCTACCAGGCGCCCGGTTGCTGGTCCGAGAGCATCAAACAACAACCCGATGACCAGTCCCAGACCAATGAACCCCACACCAACAGTGACGGATGATATTAGGGCTTTTTGAACTTTCTGCCCCAGGATCAATCCCAGCACAAATATGATAATGGGGAGCATGACAGGTGAGCCTAACCCTGTTAAGAAATTAAAGATAGACTGAATGATTTCCATACAATACTCCTTTGAATTAAGTAAGTACTATTAGTTCTTCTCCTTCTCTGTGAGTTTCTCTACAATTTCCTCTATCACCTCCTTTATTCCGAGTCCGGTTAAGAAAGGCAGTCCATTGATGACAGGTACCTTGAGCTCATAAGGCACCTGGGCTGTGGTGACCACCATTTCTGCTTGATCGGCATAATCAGTTACTTCAGAGACCCGACACTGAATGGTATGGATCAATAAACCGCGCTCCCCGAGCAATTCCTTGAGTTTTAACGCCACGTGGGTTGAGGTGGCGATAGCTGTTCCACAGGACACAACGATGGTATGGGTTTTTTTTGGCAAGGATCGATCTTCCATGAGCTAATCTCCTGCAAACAAGTCCCGAAATGTCAGGTCAAACATCCATATATCGTATTCATATGTGTCATCAAAGGGTGGTGGGACCACAGCCAGTACTCTGATCTTGCCACTATCAATCTGAGAGGCGAATTTGGTTTCAACATTTCCAGGTTTTCCGTACTGGGAGTGGACCACGACAATCTCTACATCATCCAATTCTTTGAGTTTATCCAGCAGCACCTCTGTTTCCTCGGTGATGGATTTTGGTTCACAGATAGCCAGGGTCACCTTGCCTGCCTTAATGCCAAGCAGATCCACTTTTAGAGTTTCTCCTCCAACATCAATATCAGGCAGAATGAAGATATCGTTGATCTCCTGTTTTAACATTGCCCGGGCAATATAAAAACGCAAGATGTGGCGGAGGTGTTCGTCTTCGTGGGGAGGTTTGGGGATGGATTCCCGGAATATCACATAGGTGTCGATCTTGTCTGCCTGAACCTTATAATCGGTAGTGGTCTGGGGATCAAAAATTAATTCCATATTTCCTCCTTATTTAATCTTGCTATCTGCCAGAATGACATTTATACCTAAGTTCTTGATGGCTTCTACAAGGTAGGGAGGTGCGTCTGAATCAGTGACAATGGTATCGACCGATTCCAAAGGGGCGACATTGTTGAATGTTGTTACGCCGAACTTGCTGCTGTCAGCCACGACAATCTTCTCAAGTGAGTTTTGAAACAGAACTTTTTTAATTTGGGAGTCCTCAATGTTGTACTCTGTCAACCCGTTTTCTAGGCTAATACCGCCGATCCCGATAAAGGCTTTGTCTGTGTGGTAGTTCCTATATACATCTTCTGGAATATTGCCGATCATGGACAGCTCCCGCGGTCGAACAATACCACCGGTGATGATCAGACGCGCATCCACTTCAAGGTTGAGTGTCCCAACCAGTAAGTTGGCAATCTGCAGGCAGTTGGTCAGGACTGTCAGGTTGTGTTTGTCTGCCAATTTGCGGGCAACTTCCAGGGTGGTGGTGCCAACATCAAGGGAGATGCTGTCCCCGTCATAAATCAGTTCGGCTGCTTTTTCACCGATGGCTTTTTTTCTATTTTTGTTTTTTGAGGATCGGGTTTGGAATGGAGGTTCGTAGCTACGTCCTAGATTGGCAACAGCGCCTCCGTGAATACGGCGGACCAGCCCTTTGCGGTCGAGATCATTTAAATCCCTACGGGCTGTCATATCGGAAACGCCAAACATATTACAGATTTCCTGGATTTTTATCGTGCCGTTTTCGGCGATGTGCTCCAGGATGCTGTTTTTACGGGTTTCGTTAAGCATACGGGATTCCCCGAAATGATTGATTGTGTTTGTATTATACAAATATAGTGTTCGTTTGTCAATAAAAACAGGCCCAATTAAGTCCATGATCTGACGAATTAGGCCATATACTAGTTACAACACCCTACAAAATAATTGGATACAGTTTCTTCAGTACAGGTTTTTTGTTTCCGTGTTTGATAACCGGAATCTTTGGTATCATTACATCCTGACCAGCTAAGCAGAGAGCTTCACCAATGGGGTAGACAAATCGCCCTCCTTACCTTAAAATGTCCCTTCGAAACAGTAAGAAATGATTGGAGGAATACCCTTGGGCTTAAAATCATCACAAAAACGAGAAAGACAGAATGAAAAGAGCCGGTTACGGAACCGGACTTACAAGAGCAAGTCCCGCACCCTGATCAGGAAAGCCTTTCTGGTTATGGAAGAAGGCAATCTGGATAACGCCAAAGTTGCAACCGCAGAAGCGATTCAGTCTCTGGACAAAGCCGCTGCCAAAGGCGTCATTCATAAGAATAACGCTTCACGTAGAAAAAGCCGTCTGATGGCCCGTTTAGCGATTCTGGAAAAAGCTGCCTAAATTTCCTATCGGAAACATCAATCAGGGCTGCTCCAGCAATTTTGGACAGCCCTTTTTTGATATGCTTTGAAGATAAATCGTATTCATAAAGTGCGGGTGATGAATCGCCCGGCTAAGAGCTGCGCCCTAGCGGGCTTGAATCATTATATTCAATCTTAACCTAAATAATCTATTGCCCTTTTTAGAGAGCAATGTTGTCAGCCCTCCCATTGATGGGTGGGTATTCGGTAACGCGACAGACTGAAATACTTTTTCAGTTTGCTAAACTTTGTCATCATATGCCCATGTTATAATCTCGTTGCAATACAGAATATCGATCTCCAAACCAGTATTTCAGAGAATTTTATGTTCCAGAAAGAAAAACAAGATCTTGAAGGGAAGATTCAAAATATCCTCCAGGAAGCCGGCATTCCAGTGCCAGAAGAGCTGGGTTGGGCTCCAATACCTTTTTCAGGCGAATGGGGTATAGCGACTTCTTTCTTTAAGGTCGCTGCCCAGGAAGCAAAAAGCGGGCAGGTAAAGAATGTTCCCCAGCGAGCGGAGGAGATCGCTGCCCTGGTGGCAGAGAAGATCCCTCCCCAGACATATTTCCCCCGGATCGAAAATAAAGGAGGATACCTGAATTTATATTTTGATTCAGGGGTTTTCAGCGCCCGGGTGATCAACAACGTCATCCAATCTGGCAATTTCGGGCAGGGTGAGGATAAGGACCAAACCTTAATGGTTGAATTCTCTAACCTCAATACCCATAAAGCTTTTCATGTAGGTCATCTGCGAAGCACGATCCTGGGAGATGTGATCAGCCGGATCCTGGAATATGCCGGCTACAAGGTTGTTCGGGTCAACTATTATGGTGACATGGGCTTGCACGTCATTAGATGGCTCTGGAACTACCAAAAATTCCATCAGGGAGAGAGTCCTCCAGAAGATGCCACCCAGTGGATGGGCGAGATCTATGCGGAGGCCAGCCGCCGTTTGGAAGAGGATCCTGAACTAGAAAGTGAGATCAGGGATCTATATGCACGTTGGGATCGGCAGGATCCGGAATTGGTGGAATTATGGAAAAAGACCCGCCGCTGGTCATTGAAGGGCTTCGAAGATCTTTATCAGATCCTGGATATTCACTACGATCGTTATTATTCCAACAGCGAAGTCGAGTTTCAGGGTAAAGAGATGGTTGATGACCTGATCAAGCGAGGCATAGCCCAGGACTTGCGGCCTGATGACGCTGTTATTGTGCGCATCGATGATCTGCTTGGGTTAGATAAGGAAAAGTATCGCGTTCTGGTAGTTTTAAGGTCTGACGGAACAGCTTTATATGCCACCGAAGATCTTGCTCTGGCAAAACTCAAACAAGAAGAATATCAGCCGGATCGATCCATATATGTGGTTGATGTGAGGCAGTCGCTCCATTTCCAGCAGGTTTGGAAAACCCTTGAAATCGCAGGTTATGATTGGGCAAAAAAGTGTGAACACCTGGCATACGAAGTTGTGAATCTGCCGGGTAATGTGGTGATGGCATCCCGGGAAGGTACAGTGGTAAGGCTTGAGGAGCTGATCCGAGAGGCTCAATCAAGGGCTTATGAGGTTGTTCAGGAGAAGAACCCGGATCTCTCAGAGGATCAGAAACGGGATATAGCCCGAGCGGTTGGCCTGGGAGCTATCAAGTTCCCGATGGTGGATCGAGAATCCACCCGCATCGTGACTTTTGACTGGGAAACAGCCCTTGATTTTAATGGCCAGGCCGCTCCCTATATTCAATATGCCCATGTTCGAGCCAACAGCATCCTTAGGAAAGCTCCCACCACGCCAGTCGAGGTCATGGAGCCGGGATATTCCCTGGACTCCAGCGAGGTGACATTAATAGAGAACCTGTCCCAGTTCCCGGCAGCAGTCCAAAACGCCGCTAGGGACCTAAAACCGCTCCATATCAGTCAGGCCTTATATGAAGTAGCCAGGTCCTTTAACTCCTTTTACAGGGAAGCTCCTGTTCTGAATGCGGAGCCCGCAGTGCGTGATTTCCGCTTGCAGCTGGTTGAGTCATCCAGAAAAGTCCTGAAAACGGGATTGGATCTTTTGGGGATAGAAGCTCCCCGGGTAATGTGATTTATTTTCAATCCCCGGTCAGCTTGCAGTGGAGAGACCTTCAGGAAAAAACCCCGAAAAGTTAAACAAGTCAGGTAAAATTAATACAAAACCAGTATCCTGCGCAGTCGTGAATAGGATTCAATACCCGCAGGGTCCTCTTTTTAAGAATCCAGAAAATCCGCAGCAAGTGGTAATTCCTTCATGCCAAAATTAGAGTGGTCATCAAAATCAGATAATCTGAAATCTGGCGGTAGCCTTATCACTGAGTCTATTTTATTTCCTGGGCCAGATGACAAAAACCCAGCCAGGGTGGAGAACAGGTTGATTCTGGGAGATAATCTGCGGGTGATGAATGCATTATTGGGGGAGTATGAAGGCAAGCTGGATCTTATTTATGTAGACCCCCCTTTCTTTACAAATAAAGGCTACCCGGCTCGAGTAGGACGGGGCGAAGATTCGCGGAAACCAGAGGAATGGCAGCTGGCTGAGGGGTATCCAGACCAATGGGATGACCTGGATTCCTATTTGGATATGCTCTATCCCAGGCTGAAATTAATGCACCGCTTGTTGTCACCAACAGGATCTCTTTACCTGCATCTGGACTGGCATGCCAATTCCTATGCAAGGGTCCTGCTGGATGAGATCTTCGGATATGAAAATTTCCGCAATGAGATCATCTGGACCTACCACGGTCCCTCTCCCATCCGGACTGCATTCAATCGCAAACATGACACGATCCTGTTTTATACCAAAACAGATGATTATGTCTTTAATGTTGATGACATTCGGATTCCTTATGCACCGAATACGGTAGCGACGTTTAAATCATCCAAAAAAGCTGGATTTGGCAAGGTGCCTGATCTGGAAAGAGGTAAAGTCCCTGAAGATTGGTGGTATTTCCCAGTGGTCGCCAGACTGCATCAGGAAAGGACGGGATACCCAACTCAGAAACCGGAACGCCTGTTGGAAAGGATCATCCTGGCCTCGACCAATCCAGATGGCCTGGTGGCAGATTTTTTCTGCGGAGCGGGGACTACGGGTACTGTTGCAAATAGACTTAACCGCCGCTTCATTTTATCGGACCTGCAAAACAGAGCGATAATCACCTCCCGATCCAGGCTGGTCCTGAAAAATCAAGAGCTGGGTGAAAATAGGGCTGAGTTGGAAGGACCTGCTTTACCGGTTTATCTGCAGCGGGAAGAGGGGCGCATGGAATTTCCCCTGAAAAGCCTGGAAGAGATGGGCTTCCCGGAGTTCTCTATAGAAGCTGGGGTCATCCACCTCCCGCCCGAATTGGTTCCAAACGTGGATTATTGGGAAGTAGATCCGGACTGGCAGGGAAANGTCTTCCGCAGCCGGTATCAAGCTGTCAGACCCTTACGCAAGGGCGATTTGCCGTCCTCGATGATTTTGCCTGAAACAGGGGGAAAGATCTGTTTACGTATCGTTCTGATCAGCGGCGAACAGATCCAACAGGTGCTGAATTAAAAAACCCCGCTGAAAGCGGGGCCGCATAAAATCTCTGAACGTATCTACCCTACAGATCGAATTTATAACCCTTGCCGCGCACAGTTACCAAAAGGGTGGGTTTTTTGGGATCTTTTTCGATGATCTTCCTGAGCCAGTTGATATGGACATCCAGGGAGCGGGTATCTTCAGTATAGTCTGTTTTCCAGATCTTGCTGAACAGGACTTTCCGGTCCAGGACCTTCCCCTTGTGTTTGATGAGCATCTTCAACAATTCAACCATCCGGGGGGTGACATGCTCTTCCTTTTTATTGCAGCGGATAACCTGCTGCTCCAGATCCAATTTAATTGGACCTTCCTGGATGATATTATTTCCATCGCTGGGAGAGAATGGGACGATACGGTTTTCCAATTTCCGAATTGTAAATGGGTGGATCAGCTGGACTTCAGCCACGATCTCATTGGTGGGCAGATTATCAGGTGTGTTGATCAGGATAATTGGGACCGAAGGATATTTGACCTGCACGGATTTGCAGATCCGGGATCCGGTCGTACGCATGGAAGCGGCATCAACCACCATGACATCGGGTTTTCGTTTGGTTAATTTTAGGAGGGCATCTTTCCCAGTGCTGACAAAAGTAACCTCATAGCCTTTCGCTTCTAATCCTTGGACAAAGGATGGAACATCTGCTCTTCTCTTTCCAGCCCAGAGTATTCTAGTCTTTCGGATAGGGTTATCTGTCATGAAGGTTTTCCTGAAGGGAGATCAGCCATTTTTTGGCCGGATAGTTGTGCAATTATAACGTGAAAGGTCAATAATAGCAAACCCCAATTTGTTAAGAATTCAAGATTTCTTTTTAAGATTGCACTACGCTAATGACGCAACTCTTACAACATTGGTTTCACTATATCGTTACTCTATTATATAAAAATTCGCTATAAAAAAGAACCCGTAATTGTGGTTGTAAGCCATGTGAAAGGTTAAACTGATGGAAGTGATACAATTTGTGATATCAACTATCAGAGAGCGGGAAAATGTTAATTCACTCAGCTTCACAAGTTCTAACATTGGCCGGAGGACCCCAACGCGGGGATCGATTAGGTGATCTGGGCCTGATCCAGGATGGGGCGGTCCTTTTCAGGGATGGCAGGATCCTGGAAACCGGTCCCTCCCAAGAATTACTCCGAAAATACCCGGATGAGGAAAAACAGGACGCCGCCGGAAAGGTTGTGATGCCCGGTTTTGTCGATCCTCATACCCATGTCATCTGGGCAGGTGATCGTTCTGCTGAATTCGAAAAACGGCTGGGAGGGAAAACCTACCTGGAAATCCTTGAAGAAGGCGGTGGGATTATCTCAACCGTCCGGGCTACCAGGAAAGCAAGCTTGAAAGATCTGAAGGATCAGACCCGGGACCGGATCCGGAACATGTTTAAGTACGGCACTACTACCCTGGAAGCAAAATCCGGTTACGGATTGGATCAAGAGACTGAACAAAAAATGCTCCAAGCTTTACTGGAACTGGATCAGGAAGAAGTTCCGGATATCGTGATTACTTACCTGGGCGCTCATGCTGTCCCTCCGGAGTATGCCGGGAATCCCACTGGTTATGCAGACTTATTATCTCAAGAATTGATTCCGAGTTTGGCTTCTTGGTGGCCGACCAGAACGGATAAACCGCTGCCTTATGTGGACGTATTTTGTGAGCGGGGAGCCTTTGATTTACCGCAGAGCCGGCAGATTTTAGAGGCAGCCAGAGAGCACGGGTTTCCCACCAAGATCCATGCTGACGAGTTTGAGAACCTGGGCGGAGCCAGCCTGGCTGCGGAATTGGGCTCAGCATCGGCGGATCACCTGGTGGTCACTTCAAAGGAAGACATCCAGGCTCTGGGGAAATCCGGCACGGTAGCAGTTGCTTTACCCTGCACTCCTTTTGGATTGGCTGAGCCGGACTATACACCTGCGAAGGAAATTTTGGATGCTGGTGGCTTACTGGCAATTGCCACCGATATCAATCCCGGCACCGCCTGGTGTGAGAGTATGCAGTTTGCAGCAGCGCTGGCCTGCCGCTATATGAAATTAACCCCCAACCAGGCTATTGCTGCGGCTACGATCAATGCTGCCGCAGCAATTGGAATGGATGGGATTGTAGGATCCCTTGAACCTGGAAAACAGGCAGATCTGCTGATTATGGATATTCCGGATTACCGGCATATTGGATACCGATTTGGCACAAACCTGGTAAGTTCCGTGGTAAAAAAGGGTCAGTTTTACCTAGGAGAGGAGGCATAGTGGATTTTTTAGATAATTCACTTTTTATCTGGATAGCTATCGCGGCTGTGGGTTTATTTGTCCTGCGTTTTATCTTGAAGGTAACTAAAAAAATACTCACACTGGCTATTATGGTCGGTCTGGCGGTGGCAGTTTATCTATTCATTACACAATATGTGATGCCTGGATTAGGGCTGCAGTAATCGTATATCCAGGCTGATCAAAAATCCTGATCTGGAGAATATTCATGCCAACAATTGAAGAAGCCCGGGCATATTACCCGGATGATGATCCGGTGCATGGTTTTTCGCATGTATTAAGGGTTTTCCGCTTATGTGAAAAGATAGGGAAAGAGGAAAAAGCCGATCTGAAGATCCTCCGGGCTGCAGCGCTGCTCCATGATGTTGAAGGGGATGTGGATGTTCGGGAAAATCACCACCTGGCAGCTGCTGATTTTGCTGAAAAAGTCCTTATTAAGGAAGGCTGGCAGGAGGGAGAGATCCAGGCTGTCCTGCACTGCATCAGGGCCCATCGTTTTCGAAACCAGGAAGAAGAACCCACTACCGTGGAGGCGAAAGTCCTCTTTGATGCGGATAAAATTGATGCGATCGGCGCAGTAGGAATTGCCAGGGCTGTGTCCTACGCCGTCCGGGCCGGGATGGATGTGTATGCTCCTCCCTCGGAGCATTATCTTTCTACAGGTGAATTGGCTCCGGGAGAATCCCAATCTGTATCCCATGAATATCTCTATAAATTACGCCACATCAAGGACCGAATGTTCACAAAAACAGGCCGCTCTCTGGCTGAGCAGCGGCATGATCTGATGGTGAATTATTTTGATGGCTGGCTGGATGAGATCGGAGAGTTTGGAAGTTAGTTCCAAACCGTTTTAGTGTTATTTCAGGATATCCTGTAATTTTCCCAGGTCCACCCGTGATGTGAGATCAAGGCTGAGAGGTGTCACTGAGACAGCTCTTTGATTGATTACGGCATGGGAGTCTGTTCCGGATGGAGATTGGTCATAGTCGGGGGCAAGATCATAACCGATACCGATAAGCCCGGCAGTGGCGATGTCTTCAGGGATCATTGGCGTATAAAAACTCTTGTCTGATAAGCGGGTTGTCTGCCAGGGAGTTTCCCGGGTTGCGTCACTGGGAACTTCGACTTTCAGAACCTGGACATCAGGGGGCATTTCATTTGATAATAAACGGCTGGAAAAATATTTTGTGAAATACCCGGCAGTCTGGAAATCGATCTCCTGTGAATAAGAGGCGTGAAATTCCTTGTCAGTTTCGAGGGAGATAGCCATTGAAGGTATGCCTGCCGCGGCACCTTCCAGGGCAGCTCCCACTGTGCCCGAGATAGTGACTCCGTTGCCTACATTCAAACCGTAATTGATACCAGAGACGATCAAATCCGGTTTACCCTCGATCAAATAGAAAATTCCGTACAACACCGCCATAGCGGGGGTTCCGCCCAGAGCGTGGACTGTCCATTCTTTCTCGTTTACAACCAGTTTCTCTGCGGTCATTTTGCCATCAGAATGGCTGGGATAACTTCGGCCTGTTCCTGAAGCCTGTTCCCGGGGTGCGATAACAGTTACAAACCCAAGTTCATCCAGGGCTTCGGCTGCTGCCCATAATCCGGGGCTGAGAATACCATCGTCATTGGTTAACAGGATTTGAGGTTCTTTGTTCATAGGTAGTTTCTTCTCATCTAAAAAGAGCGGGAGAATCCGCTCTTTTTTTTCTGGCACCCTCGGCGTGATTCGAACACGCGACCCCTTACTCCGCAAGCAAGTGCTCTATCCACTGAGCTACGAGGGTAAATTATTCTGGCGGGGAGGGTGGGATTCGAACCCACGATCGAGCTTTAAACCCGATAACCGCTTAGCAGGCGGCCCCAATCAACCACTCTGGCACCTCCCCGAAGGAGACTTGTGAAGCGGAGGGAGAGGGATTCGAACCCCCGGTGGGCTTGCACCCACAGCTGTTTTCAAGACAGCCGCCTTCGTCCACTCGGCCATCCCTCCCTATTTAAAGGCTCTCAGAGCGGAGAGATTTTACCATAGCTGATTAAGTGAGGCAATGCAAAAGCCCTTCACTCCCCTTGACTGAACCATTTCTGCACGCTACAATGCTCTTTCGCGGATGGCTCTATTATTGAGTCTGTCATCCGTTGTTTTTTTTGTATTATTCAGCAACACACGTTTATGTTTGAACAGCTGACCAACCGTCTGGATGAAATATTCCATAACCTGCGCCGTCGAGGAAAACTCTCTGAAAAAGATGTAGACAGCGCAATGCGAGAGATCCGCCTGGCTTTGCTGGATGCGGATGTGCATTATGGCGTGGTACGGGAGTTTGTAGCCCGGGTGAAAGACAGAGCAGTTGGCCAGGAGGTTTCCAAAGCGCTCAATCCTGGACAGCAGGTAGTAAAGATTGTCCACGAAGAATTGATCGCGACCCTGGGAGAACCAGAACCTCTCATTCAATCACCTACCTCCCCGTTGGTGATTTTACTGGCAGGTTTACAGGGGTCCGGAAAAACCACTGCGGCTGGAAAACTAGGCCGGCTGTTAAAAAAACGTGGAGAACAAGTACTGCTTGTTGCGGCCGATCCCTACCGGCCAGCAGCCGTTGATCAGCTGCAGACCCTTGGAAAAGAATTATCCATTCCAGTTCTGTCTGATCTGAGCCTGCAGCCCGCTCAACTGGCGCAGAAAGCGCTTCTTGAGGCGGATAAAGCGGGAAGTACAGTAATCATCCTGGATACGGCTGGACGATCCCAGATTGACCAAAGCTTGATGGATGAGCTTGGATCAATCCAGGATACAGCCCATCCTCATGAGATCCTGTTAGTTGTTGATGCCATGGTTGGCCAGGAGGCGGTTAATATCGCCCAGGGCTTCAGCGATGCAGTCCCGATTACTGGTTTGATCATGAGCAAAATGGATGGTGACGCCCGTGGTGGCTCTGCCATCTCGATCCGTTCAGTGACAGGTGTGCCAATTAAGTTTCTGGGAACCGGTGAGAAACTGGATGCCCTGGAAAGCTA
>JGI24024J18818_10000743_pt1 | contig 12863 bp, 17 predicted proteins | sample Cruoilmetagenom2_FD_18818 | JGI IMG/M metagenome (IMG submission 18818) | reverse complement strand
CTTTCCATTCGGAAGTCTCAATTAAGTCCCAAATCAAAATAAATGATTTCCGTTCCAGGCGGACGCGTTCCGCGGGGCGGGCGGTTAGCCTCCTCAGGCCAACACGAAGTTAGTCACGAAGGCGTTGTCACAGGATGTGACGGTCTTAGTCTTCGTTCCTTTTGTCGCTCCACTGCGGGGTCTCACCTGTCCCGCTAATCCCGCAGGAGTTGCCGCCCTCCACTACAATCTATAAAGATAATAATCAACAAGGAAACATAACAAGGTATTTCTTTAAAGTAAGCAGACATTTTAATGAAATACAAAAGTGTGCATTTGCACGATAATAGGATACGAATCGTTGAGCCCAAATTTGAAGTGTATTAGTGTCTTTCACTGGGACGCTTTCTTTCTTTAATATGAGCAGTCAACTTTGGTGTAGAAGGAAGAGTACATTTGCCCTACAAGGCAGCAAGAGCATGAAGTATGAGACCCACAATTATGTGGTTTTCATACTTGTTGGCTCATGCGGAATGTGCGGCAGCGCAAATGTACGATAACTGAGGCCATCACTGTGATTTTACTTTAACAAGTGCGGGCAACTCTAATCTAAACAAAAGAGAGCATTTGCGTCTAGCAAGGCCCAAGCCGCAAGTGCAAATGTACAATAAATAAGTCAAGACATCATATCACTTGCCCAGACTGTGGTAGCGGTGTCTCTTTAAGGTGAAAAGAGGAATCAATAATGGTTTTGTTTGGTACGATAATTAACGCGATTCTCATAATCGTGGGAACAATAATAGGGAGATTGTTGAAAAATATCCCTGAAAACATGAAACAAACGGTGATGTATGCGATTGGACTTGCTGTTACAGTAATTGGACTTCAAATGGGATTTGAGAGCGGTCAATTTCTAATTGTAATTATTAGTTTGGTTTTTGGTGCTGTCATTGGAGAATGGATTGATTTAGATCAAAAACTAAATCAATTTGGTCAATGGCTAGAATCAAAAGTTGGGAAAAATAAAAAAGGTGAAAATATTAGCATAGCTCAAGGGTTTGTCTCCGCAACTCTGATATTTGTCATTGGTTCAATGGCAGTCATTGGTTCCCTGGACAGCGGGTTGCGTAACGATCACGATTTGCTAATCGTAAAGGGATTGATAGATGGATTTACAGCCATCATCCTGGCTACAACTTTAGGAATTGGCGTACTTTTATCAGCTGTTCCCGTCGTCCTGTATCAAGGGACGATTGCGCTTTTCGCGACTCAAATCAGCCGTGTCATTCCTGACGATGCACTTGCACTGTATATACAGGAAATGACGGCTACCGGTGGAATCATGATTGTTGCCATTGGTTTAAACATGATTGGCTTGACCAAAATAAGAGTAGCTAACTTATTGCCCGGCATTCTCGTAGTAGCTATCGTCGTGGCTATTGCGTATCACTTTGAATTGGTATCGTTGCCAAGCTAGTAAGATTGCGCGTGTCAAAACTTTTCCCATATCATATGGCAACTGTAGACGCGTATTTTGTAAAACATTATATTCCTGAAAGCCACCCACATTTACAATTCCTTTAATCGATAGATCACCAATTGGAGGTAACTGCTTCTTTACCGCCTTGCCTGGAAAAAGAGGACCTTCTTCAATCACAATATGTCCGATGTTCTCCGCTTTTCCTAAACAAGCATCAATGGCCACAACAAATGGCTTTAATGTTCTTGCTTGAAGTGTCTCTACGGTTTGGTGTAAATTCAATGCGTGCAAGGGTTGTTGCAAAGTACCGATGATTTCATAAGGGAATGTAGGATGTTCCTCGAGCCAAGTGCCAATAAGAGGTCCTAAAGCATCACCGGTAGAGCGATCCGTGCCTATGCAACAAAAAGTTAGATTCGTTTTTTCAAACGGGACAAGTTGGAGTAGTAATGAGCTTATGCGCCAAGCAGCGCCCATATCTTGATAAGAAAAGTCTTCTATTTGTGGTTGAGAAGAATATGCAAACATTTATAAGCTCACTTTCTTTTTTTTTGTAGTATACGTTTTGAAAATGAGCTTTATTCAAAGTGAGGTAGATCGATTGAATTTTGAAAAGATAGTAAGTAACAGTAAGAAGTTTTTCCTGGACGAAGAAAGATGGATTGAATATGGAATCGTACTTTTGGAAGTAATCTTTATATTATTCCTGGCAGCCATTGCTGTAAAAGTTGGAAAAATTGTTATACGAAAAGTATTCCAGGTTCGCATGAAGACTCCACTTCAATATTCTGAACGAAGACAAAATACGTTACTGAAACTACTCGAGAATGTCATCGCTTATGTCGTATACTTCGCTGCAATTTTAGCGGTACTATCAGCCTTCTCCATTAACGTGGCTGGTTTGATTGCAGGAGCGGGGGTATTAGGGCTAGCGGTTGGCTTTGGTGCACAAAATTTAGTGCGTGATGTAATTACCGGGTTCTTCATTATTTTTGAGGATCAATTTTCAGTAGGAGATTACGTGCAAATTGGTGCATCTCAAGGAACTGTTCAAGAAATTGGCCTCCGAACAACGAAACTGCATGGAATGAATGGGGAAATTCATATCTTTCCGAATGGAACCATTGTCGAGGTCATTAACTACTCAGTGAACAACTCGATTGCGATTGTTGATGTGAGCATGGCGTATGAAGCCGATATTCCAAAAGCTGAAAATCTCATTCGTGAATTTTTAGCGGGTCTTCCAGCAAAATATGAGCAATTAGTAAAAGAACCTGAGTTATTGGGTGTTCAAAACTTGGCTGCTTCTGAAGTAGTGATGCGAATTACAGCTGAAACAAAACCGATGCAACACTTTGCCGTTTCTCGAATCATTCGTCGTGACTTGAAAATATTCATGGATGAGCATGGCATTGAGATTCCATATCCAAAAATGGTTATGTACCAGAAGAATGCAGAAACCGTAGATTCAGGTATTGGTAGTCCTGTTAAGAATGAAGATAAGGGGAAAATCTAATGATTGAAAAATCTTTCGGACTTGGCGACATTGTCGAAATGAAAAAGCAACACCCCTGTGGAACAAACGAATGGAAAATCATTCGAATGGGAGCAGATGTACGAATTAAATGTGAAGGGTGTCAACATAGTGTCATGATTCCCCGCAGAGAATTCGGAAAAAAAATGAAAAAAGTGTTAGTAAAAGCAGAACCTATTTCAGAAGAATAGACAACACCTTAAACAAAACCTATAATATAAAGGTTGCAAAACTAAATTTGCCAATTGATATTTAATACAAGTAGCAATTAAACATAGAAAATTTGAACCATAAGAAAGGTTGGGGAACCATATGGCATTAACAGCAGGAATTGTTGGATTACCAAACGTTGGGAAATCTACATTATTTAATGCAATTACGAAAGCAGGCGCTGAGGCTGCAAACTATCCATTCTGTACGATTGATCCGAACGTCGGAATTGTTGAAGTTCCAGATGAACGACTGCAAAAATTAACCGAACTCGTTGTTCCAAAGAAAACCGTTCCTACGGCTTTTGAGTTTACGGATATTGCCGGAATCGTTAAAGGCGCTAGTAAAGGGGAAGGTCTTGGGAACAAGTTCCTTGCTCATATTCGAGAAGTAGATGCAATTTGCCAAGTGGTCCGTTGTTTTGCCGATGACAATATTACACACGTTTCAGGTAAAGTGGATCCAATCTCTGACATTGAAGTCATCAACCTGGAGCTTATTTTAGCTGACTTGGAAAGCGTTGAAAAACGTTTGCAACGTGTAGGAAAAATGGCAAAACAAAAAGATAAAGATGCAATGATTGAAGAACCTGTATTGCTGAAATTGCGTGAGGCCTTTGAAGATGAGAAAGCAGCACGTTCGGTTGAATTTACAGACGAAGAATTGCGCGTAGCTAAAGGGTTACATTTATTGACAATTAAGCCGATGCTGTATGTGGCAAACGTTTCTGAAGATGAAATTGCCAATGCGGATGAAAATGAGTATGTGCAAAAGGTGCGTGAATTTGCAAAAGTGGACAATGCTCAAGTAATCGTGGTTTGTGCGAAAATCGAAGAAGAAATGGCAGAACTTGATGATGAAGAAAAAGCAATGTTCCTTGACGAGTTGGGCATTCAAGAATCAGGTCTAGATCAACTAGTGAAAGCTTCTTATCAATTACTTGGACTGGCAACATACTTTACAGCAGGTGTTCAGGAAGTTCGTGCTTGGACATTCCGTAAAGGCATGAAAGCACCTCAGTGTGCGGGAGTTATTCACACAGACTTCGAACGTGGATTCATTCGTGCAGAAACTGTATCTTACGATGATCTAGTGGCAAATGGTTCAATGGCTACTGCAAAAGAAGCCGGAAAAGTACGTTTGGAAGGTAAAGAATACATCGTGCAAGATGGCGACGTTATGCTGTTCCGTTTCAACGTATAATATAAAAATAAAGCTGCTTCCCCAAAAACGGGAAGTAGCTTTATTTTTGTTCAAAGACATATAGTTTAGGCAGCTCGGGATCATCCTTGATCCAGGCATCATCATGAACATTACGAAGTTCTTTGATCATGGCAAAATCTCCTGCGGCGCCGGCAATTAACCATGCACCTATCAGTGCGAGAAGAGGACTGTTAATTGCAATGGCAATAACAGCGGGCAAAACACCCGTCATCCAAAAGGGCAAAACTAGAACTTTTCTCATAGCCTTGTTTCGTACAGGTTCACTTGTGGTGGCATAGGCAATTCCCATTTTTAAGTTAACCCCGTAATCAAGTGAGCGCCAAGGGACTTTTGCAAACAGCACAAAGCCTACTAGATGCGCAATCTCATGCAAGACGATGAAGACAATATACCCAACAATAAAGAGGAACAAGCCAAGCCAGGAAATATCATAAGAGAAATCTTGATGGACCAGGCTGGTTACCAATAAAAGTAATACGCTAAAACTGATCGTCCAAATTAAGCTGGTCTTGGCAACTTGCTGGAGATTTAGATCAATGATTTTGCTGGGTGTGTGTAAAGCATCCATTTTTAAGCACCTCTTATGTATAGTATAGTGGAACAGTTTAAGTTGTACATATGAAATGAGCTTGCATATTATCACAACCTATGATACAATCAACTGATGTGAGTAATGAACGTTACTTACTCCTTGCCTACTGTCATCAGTCAGGCCCAAGTCCATAAGGAGGTGCAAAACAAATGAGAAAGTACGAAATTATGTACGTAGTTCGCCCAAACATTGAAGATGACGCGAAAAAAGCTTTAGTAGCTCGTTTCAACGACATCTTAACAACAAATGGTGCTGAAATCATTGAATCGAAAGAGTGGGGCAAACGCCGCTTAGCTTATGAAATCAATGACTTCCGCGAAGGTTTCTACCAAATCGTGAAAGTAACAGCTGATTCAAGAGCAATCGATGAGTACATCCGTCTTGCTAACATTAACGAAGATATCATCCGTTATGTAGCTGTAAATATCGAAGGTAAATAATAATTTAACGTCGAGAATACTCGAAACAATTTGCAGACGATGGGAGGTTGTATTCTGATGATTAACCGAGTCGTATTAGTCGGAAGACTTACAAAAGATCCGGAGCTTCGTTATACACCAAGCGGGGTTGCTATGGCACGTTTTACACTTGCTGTAAACCGTACATTCTCAAACCAGTCAGGTGAAAAAGAAGCGGATTTTATTAACTGTACTGTTTGGCGCAAACAAGCTGAAAACACAGCGAACTTCTTGAAAAAAGGAAGCTTGGCAGGTGTGGAAGGCCGCATTCAAACAGGGAGCTATGAAGGTCAAGACGGAAAACGTGTTTACACGACAGACGTAGTAGCTGATAGTGTTCAGTTCCTTGAACCACGAAATAGTTCTGGTGGAGGAGATCGTCCTCAACAAGGACAACCTTATGGTGGCGCTCCAAGCCAAAACAATCAATATTCATCTCATCAACAGAATCAATCACCAAATCAGCAAAACTATACACGTGTAGACCAAGATCCATTCTCTAGTGGAAGTGGCCCAATCGAAGTTTCAGACGACGATCTTCCGTTCTAATTAGAACTGGAAACACTTGCAAGTAGCGAATGACTTTTATACACACCAAAATAAAACCAAACACTAAGGAGGCGAAACGATATGGCACCACGTCGCGGAGGCAAGAGACGCAAAAAGGTTTGCTATTTCACGTCTAACAATATTACGCATATCGACTATAAAGATGTTGATTTGCTTAAAAAGTTCGTATCAGAACGCGGAAAAATTCTTCCACGTCGAGTTACTGGAACAAGCGCGAAATACCAACGCAAACTGACTTCAGCAATCAAATTATCACGTATCATGGCTTTACTTCCATTCTCTACTGAAGAGAGATAAGAATTGAACATGAACGCTTAAAAGACCGGGAAACCGGTCTTTTTTTGTTGTGTAAAAGTAAATAGTCGAAGTAAAAGCCACAATTGGAGGAGAAATTGTGGCTTTTACTGTGCCGCTTTTCCTTTCAAAGTTCCTGCGGGGTCTCGGCTGTTCCGCTTTCCCGCAGGAGTCTTCGCTGTTTTGCTCCATATCTCTAAATAAATAATAACTAATATGGGAAATAACATAGCTGTTCTATAAAGTAAGTAGTCAAATTAATAAAAAGAGGAAGAGTACATTTGCGCCTACACGGCCGCAGGAGCGTGGAGAATGAGACCCACAAGTATGCGGTCTTCATACTTGTTGGCTCATGCGGAACGTGCGGCAGCGCAAATGTACGATAACCGTGGCCATCACTGTGATATTTCATTAACAAGAGTGGGNAACTATGGTTTAGACGGAAAAGTGTATTTGCGACTNACATGCCTGAAGTGCTTGCAATTTTCTGAGGTCCAAACCNTTAGCGAATTGAACTTTTGTTGCATCTTGTTCGACATGTTACAATAGGAGAGAAAGTTGCCTATTTNCTGGCAATATAATCTCGACTGAAGTAGCTATACCTAGAAAGATACTAATGGTTTTTATCTTTTAGGATAAATTATTACAGAATATAGGTTTTTTAAAGATAGGAAGGATATTGAATGCCGAATGAACAAACGAAACAGCTAACGTTCGGTGCAATGATGATTGCGCTTTTTTCCATTCTGTTAGCTGTTTCTTTTTACGTGCCCGTTATTAACCTCATAACCTCATTTTTTATAGCCTTGCCAATTGCCTGGTACAGTGCCAAGTTTAATCGGAAAGCATCTATATTTGTGACGGTCGTTAGTATTGGTATGTCCTTTTTCATTGGAGGGTTACTGGCCATTCCATTAGCAATGGTGCATGCTCCACTTGGTTTTATAATAGGGGATAATATCCGAACGAAGAGAAGTAAACTGTTTATGTTACTGTCAACTGGTATTGTCTTGCTCATATCGATGGCGATTCAATATGTCATCACAGTGCTGCTGTTCGAATTTAATCCAGTTGAGGAATTAATGACAATAGCAACAGAATACTATGACCAATTAGGTGCAATGATGGAAAGTTTCAATGCACTGCCAGAAAACTATTACAAACAAGTGGCAGAAGCATTATTTATGTTTGAAACCATCATGCCATCGCTGTTAATTGTTTCGATATTCATTTTTGCCTTAATATTCATCAATATTCTATTACCAGTATTGAAGAAGCTTGGTTTAGAAGTACCCAAGTTCCCGTCATACCAAAATATGCGACTGCCGAAGTCCGTTTTATGGTATTACATGATTGTTTTGGTCGTGACTTTATTAGTCGAGATGGATCAAGGGACATTTTCATTTATGGTATTTGCTAACGCCGCTTTAGTACTTCGCTTCTTACTGTTTTTACAAGGTATCTCATTCATTCATTTCTACATACATGAACAAGGATGGCCAAAATGGGTAGTAGTTATAGCAACACTTTTAGCATTTCCATTACAATCAGTTACGTTATTATTAGGGATCGTCGATTTAGGATTTAATATTCGTTCGTTTGTGAAAAACAAGAACAACAAGTAAGGAGCTGATAAAGTGTCAGCATTTTTTAGAAAAAGACCGATTCGCGCGCCTCTATTTTTTCTAACATTGCTCGGCTTAATAAGCGCTCTTTTACTCCTGTTTTGGCATATATGGGTAGGGGTGATTGTCGCCCTTCTCTTTGTTGCCATCTTGGTTAGTGGCTGGCAAATAGAAAAGCGTTTATATGAGGAAACAGAAAAACATATTGAAACCTTGTCTTATCGGATGAAGCGTGTAGGTGAAGAAGCGCTGCTGGAAATGCCAATCGGAATTTTATTAGTGAATGAACATTGGACAATTGAGTGGGCAAATCCATACATGGTAAGAGAGCTCGAATTCGATTCACTCATCGGTGAAGAGCTATTTACACTATCTGATGAATTTCATTCACTTGTGAAGCAAAATGAAAGCAAAGAGCTGACGATCAGTCTGTCCAATAAAAAATTCAAGGTGTTCTACAAACAAGAAGAGAAACTGCTCTATTTCTTTGATATCACGGAGCAAACCGAAATTGAAACACTTTACTACGCCGATCGAAGTGTCATTGGTGTCATGTTTATCGATAATTATGATGAACTTGCACAAGGGATGGATGACCAAACACGTAGCCAATTAAATAGTCTGGTCACTTCTCTCGTGAATAATTGGGGAGCGGGACATGGAATTTACGTGAAACGAATTTCATCCGATCGTTTCTTGGCAGTCTTGAATGAATCGATATTGCTAGAATTGGAAAAAACGAAATTTGCCATTTTGGATGATATTCGAGAAGCTACATCCAAATTGAACTTAGCTTTGACGTTAAGCATTGGTGTCGGAGCTGGCTCTTCAGCACTAGTGGAACTTGGCCAACTCGCGCAGTCAAGTTTGGATTTAGCCTTAGGACGTGGTGGTGACCAAGTTGCCATCAAGCAACCAAGCGGTAAAGTGAAGTTTTATGGTGGAAAGACCAATCCGGTGGAAAAACGCACAAGAGTTAGAGCACGCGTTATTTCACATGCCTTGCGCGACTTGATTCAAGATAGTGACCAGGTTTTCATAATGGGTCATCAGTTCCCGGATATGGATGCAATTGGTGCTGCTATCGGAGTCCGGAAGATGGCTGAAATGAACCAAATTAATGGGTATGTCGTCATTGATTTTGACCAGCTCGACCAAAGCGTGACGAGGTTAATGGATGAAGTTAAGAGTAAACCGCTTCTGTTTGAGCGCTTCATTACACCGGAAGATGCATTCTCTAGATTAACAGACCGAACGTTGCTAGTTATCGTGGATACACATAAACCTAGTATGGTCATTGATGAAAAGCTGTTGAATCGTGCTGAAAAAGTGGTGGTCATTGATCATCATCGTCGTGGCGAAGAATTCATTTCCAATACGATGCTTGTCTACATGGAACCATATGCGTCATCAACAGCGGAACTTATAACAGAATTACTTGAATACCAACCGAAACATGACAAAATAACGATGCTTGAAGCGACTGCAATGCTTGCGGGTATTATCGTGGATACGAAAAGCTTTACCCTTCGAACAGGAGCAAGAACGTTTGAAGCAGCCTCGTATTTACGGACAAATGGAGCAGATACAGTGTTGGTTCAACGCTTGCTCAAGGAAGATATTGATACGTACATTGAACGTTCCAAAATTGTTCAGACGGTTGAATTCTTCCGTCCAGGCATTGCCATTGCACATGGGGAAGAAACGAGTCCCTATAACCAAGTACTCATTGCACAGACTGCAGATATCCTGCTGACTATGAAAGGCGTTTCTGCGTCATTCGTTGTCGCCAGAAAAGATAATGGAGATGTGGGCATCAGCGCACGTTCTCTTGGCGAAATCAATGTCCAATTGATTATGGAAAAGCTAGGCGGTGGTGGTCATTTAACCAATGCTGCTTGCCAGATTCAAAATGGCATGATTGATAACGCAATTGAACAACTAAAAGTAGCAATCAATGAAATTATTGAAGGAGGACAAACAACATGAAAGTAATTTTTTTGAAAGATGTTAAAGGTAAAGGGAAAAAAGGCGAAATTAAAAATGTGGCAGATGGATATGCACATAACTTTTTATTGAAAAACAACTTAGCAACTGAGGTAAACCAAGCAACAATGAGTGCATTAGACGGTCAAAAACGTAAAGAAGACAAACAAGCTGAGCAAGTGCTTGAAGATGCGAAAAAGCTAAAAGAGAAGTTAGAGCAAATTACGGTTGAACTAAAAGCTAAATCTGGTGAAGGCGGTCGACTATTCGGTTCAATTACAACAAAGCAAGTGGCGGAACAACTTCAAAAAACAACGGGCATTAAAATCGATAAACGTAAAATGGAATTAGATGATGCAATTCGCGGATTAGGTTTTACTGACATTCCAGTGAAGTTACATCAAGAAGTAACAGCAACACTGAAAGTTCATGTTACAGAAGAAAGGTAAGGAGAGACAGCAATGAGCGAGCTCAAGATGGACCGGATACCTCCTCACAACCAAGAAGCTGAACAGTCTGTCATCGGTGCCTCCTCACAACCAAGAAGCTGAACAGTCTGTCATCGGTGCAATCTTTTTAGAGCCCCAAGCGCTCATTACAGCTGCAGAGATACTGCAAGAGGAAGATTTTTACCGTGTTGCACACCAAAAAATTTTCCACACAATGATCCGTTTAAGCGATCAAGGAAAACCAATTGACGTTGTAACCGTGACAGAAGAATTGTCAGCTAAGAAAGAATTGGAAGACGTTGGTGGACTATCGTATTTAACGGAAATCGCAAATTCAGTGCCGACAGCCGCAAACATTGCACACTATGCGCGTATCGTTGAAGAGAAGGCATTGTTACGTCGTTTAATTCGCGTAGCGACGGATATTGTGGAAGACGGCTTTGCGCGTGAAGACGAAGTAGAGGCACTGCTTTCTGAAGCTGAAAAGAAAATGATGGAAGTGTCCAATCGAAAAAATGCGGGCGATTTTAGGCATATTAAAGACGTTCTCGTAGAAACTTATGACAATATTGAACTTCTTCATTCTCGAAAAGGCGATATTACAGGGATTCCGACTGGCTTCCGTGATTTAGACCACATTACTGCTGGTTTCCAGCGCAACGATCTAATTATTGTGGCGGCCCGACCTTCAGTAGGTAAAACTGCATTCGCTCTGAACGTTGCACAAAACGTAGCGACCAAAACAGAAGAGAACGTAGCGATTTTTAGTTTGGAGATGGGTGCGGAGCAACTTGTCATGCGTATCCTTTGTGCGGAAGGAAATATTGATGCACAAGCTTTGCGTACGGGTGCATTAACAACTGAGGATTGGCGCAAACTAACAATGGCAATGGGCAGTTTATCAAATGCAGGGATATTTATTGATGATACGCCAGGTATTCGAATCAATGAAATTCGCGCGAAGTGTCGGCGTTTAAAACAAGAGTATGGTCTTGGCATGATACTAATTGATTACTTGCAACTGATTGTAGGAAGTGGAAACGGAAAAGAAAATCGTCAACAGGAAGTCTCAGAGATTTCCCGTTCACTTAAATCCCTTGCTCGTGAGCTTCAAGTTCCGGTAATTGCCTTGTCACAGTTATCCCGTGGTGTCGAACAGCGACAGGACAAGCGTCCGATGATGTCCGATCTACGTGAATCCGGAAGTATTGAGCAAGATGCCGATATCGTTTCGTTCTTATATCGTGAAGATTACTACGATAAAGAAACTGAAAATCAAAACATGATTGAAATCATCGTCGCAAAACAACGTAATGGTCCGACTGGTACTGTGACCCTGGCCTTCGTTAAAGAATTCAATAAGTTCGTAAATATCGACTGGAGCCAACACACACCACCGTCTGCGGACTACTAGAAGGTTCAAAGGCTAAAGTCGCACCATCATGTCGTAACCCCGAGTAATTGAAGATAGAAATTAAACAGAACACGAACGATAAATGTTTGAATACATTTTACGTTCGTGTTTATTGTTTCTTTTGGTTGACTTACCCAATTACGGTTGGTACAATAAACATGTTTGATTCAGGACGCGTGAAAGCGTCTGACGGAGGTGCTGATTATGACATCAGTTGTAGTAGTAGGAACACAATGGGGAGACGAAGGTAAAGGGAAAATTACCGACTTCCTATCCGAGCATTCAGAAGTAATTGCACGTTATCAAGGTGGTAACAATGCAGGACATACGATTATTTTTGGTGGAGAAACGTACAAACTTCACTTAATCCCATCAGGTATTTTTTATAAAGATAAAATTTCAGTAATCGGTAACGGAATGGTTGTCGATCCAAAAGCATTAGTGAAAGAGTTAAAAGGATTACATGACCGTGGGGTAACGACTGAAAACTTGCGTATTTCAAATCGTGCACACGTCATTTTACCTTACCACTTGAAGCAAGACGAAGTGGAAGAAGCTCGTCGTGGCGCTAATAAAATTGGAACTACTGGTAAAGGCATNGGACCTGCGTACATGGATAAAGCCGCACGCGTAGGAATTCGTATGGCAGACCTATTGGATAAAGTGGTATTTGAAGNAAAACTTCGCCAAAACCTATATTTGAAGAAAAACTTCGCCAAAACCTAGACGAGAAAAACCGTCTATTCGATAAGTTTTATGAAACAGATGGATTTACAGTGGAAGAAATCTTTGAAGAATACTACGGTTATGGCCAAGAGATTGCTAAGTATGTAACGGATACTTCTAAAGTGTTGAACGATGCATTGGATGAAGGTCGTCGTGTACTATTCGAAGGCGCGCAAGGTGTAATGCTTGATATCGACCAAGGTACCTATCCATTTGTTACATCGTCTAACCCAGTAGCGGGTGGCGTAACAATCGGATCGGGCGTAGGTCCAACAAAAATTAGCCATGTGGTCGGTGTATGTAAAGCGTACACGTCACGTGT
>JGI24024J18818_10000741_pt1 | contig 12891 bp, 15 predicted proteins | sample Cruoilmetagenom2_FD_18818 | JGI IMG/M metagenome (IMG submission 18818) | reverse complement strand
AAACACTGACCCATAATCTGCACCCTCACTAATTATTCCACCAAACATCCCTTTAGCAAAATAGATTAGAATCCAACCACCAATGACACTATAAAAAGATAATAGAAGAAAACTGGTGAATACCCCCAACTTTCCAATCCAATGCCAATTCGTATTAGGAGCGAGACTACGATATGCACTAATCGCTTCTTTTTGCGTGCTTCTCCCAATAACAAACTCAGCTAATAATAACGGAAATCCCATAAACAAAGTAAATAATATAAATAGAAGAAAGAATGCTCCTCCTCCACTTACACCTGTAACATAAGGGAGCTTCCATATTGCGCCTACTCCAATAGCTGACCCTGCAGCTGATAGGATAAAACCAATCTTTGATGACCATTGCTCTGATGTTTGCAAACGAACCATTCCAATCCATTTTTATTAGTCTTCTATATTTTAAAAGACAAAAAAGCCACGTCTCTATCTTTTACGATAGGGACGTGGCTATTCACGCGGTACCACCCTAATTGGAAACAATTATACGTTTCCCACTTGGTTAAAATAACGGTTTAATCCGTTTTATACTACGTTTCTATAATGTAGTATAAAAAAAGCTCGAAGAATGAAATTCACCTAATCTTTGTATCAGTTTTCACCAACCACTGATTCTCTACCAACAGGGAGACCGGCTTAATATAGTTCTTTTCGTTGCTCGTTTATTATAAATAATATTAAACGAAATTATAGTATGTTAATACCTTTAGGTCAACCTTTTATTTTCAAAAGAAATATTTCCCCACTAGGAGTGTACTACTTTTCTAGCCCTAAAAGTTGTTCTTTCATCTCTAAACCACCCCGATATCCAGTCAATTTCCCATTTTTGGAGATAACACGATGACAAGGAACAGTGATTAACAAAGGATTGGATCCAATAGCAGTACCAACGGCACGAACTGCATTTGGTTTCTTAATCTGTTGGGCAATATCTGTGTATGAAACGGTTTGACCATACGGGATTTGTTGCAATACTTTCCAAACAGCTTGTTGAAATGCAGTACCATGAAGATCCATTGATAATGTGAATTCTGTTCGTCGCCCTTCTAGATAGTCCATCAGTTCAGTTGCATAGGGTTTCATTACATTTTCATCTTCAGAAAGTTCATAAGCAGGTAGCCGTTTCCTCACCCAATTAGCAAGTTCTTCAAATGGCCCATGCTGTGAACCAACATAACAAAGTCCTTCTGTTGTTGCTGCAATATACATTGTCCACGGTCCACGACCTAACAGCATCCAGTACACTATACTTTCATTGGCTCTCTCCATTTTTGCACCTCGAGTACTTATTTTTTGATAACCCACTGTATCCACTTTTGTATACTTTGAGTATACCTTGATTTTTGTAATAAGAGATTTATTTAGAGTAAGAGGAAGATAAAAAGTATTGGTTGAGCTCCATTTTACAAGAGTGGTTTGATTATGAAAATCATTAGTAAAGTTTGATGTTTTCACGTTATTTACAAAAACTGCAAAGTTGCAAAAATGTAATGTTAACGTCATCTAAAGCGAATGCTCGAAATAACAATTCCTACTATAATGAAGGCAGTAGCAAGGACAGTTTAAGAAATAGAAAAGGAGCTAATTAAAATGAAAAAATTACTAATGGTATGTCTAACCGCCTTTTTAATATCAACGGTGTTAACAGGGTGCGGTATGTTCGAAAAAGCTAATGGAGTAATTCTATATGGGGAAGAACAACAAATCATCGATTCTTTAGAGCGAGAGAAGGATGAATTAGTGAAGGAAGATCAGTACAAGATTAAAATTGTGGAAAATGATGGGCAACGAATCCTCGTCTTAAAAGATGAAACAGCTCAATCACTGGTAAAGAAAAAATTAATAAGAGAAATAACCAATCAAGAAAAAGCTAAAACAGAAGTAATTTCATCTCTTTCGAAAGTGGCAGTAGGCGAGGGAATACTTTTTGCTAAGAAAGAGCCGGCAACACTAAACCTAGAGGGCACGGAGTTAAACGTAAAATATGAGGGAAATAATATTATTGGCAAGGGAAGAGCATATGCTGATATGTTTCTAATCGTAAATGATGCGGATTGGGATTCGATCAAAGGAACAGAAAAAATGATGGCTTTACTTGAGTATGACAAAGATCCTAGTGCAGACGGATTAAAGGATTATGGTGTAGAAGAAAGAACACTGGCGAGATTTAAATAATAAGTTAAGTAAGGGGCTGTCCATATCCATGGGCAGTTTTTTTGATAGGTGCAATAAAAAAGGAAATTCTTACCTAAATATAGTATATATATTAATAACTACAAAGGGGGAGTAGCGGATGTATCATTATTTTAAAGGGCTCGTTATTAGAGAAGGGACAAAAGGGGTATCTGCCGAATATGTAGAGGAACTCTTTAAGGATGCGGGATGGAGTAAGCATACACCGGATTGGCAGAAAGAGAAGTTTACCTTAATATTTGAAAATTCTACCTGGGCATATACTGTTTGGGAGGATGAAAGAATGATTGGAATGGTCAGAGTTATTTCCGATCAAATAATGGCGGCAAATATTATGGATCTAGCAGTGCATTCGGCATATCGAGGAAAAGGTATTGGCCAAAAGCTTGTAGAATTATGTGTGCAAAAGCTTCCTCACGGAGATTGGTTCGCCCATACATCTGCTAATAATTTTAGCTTTTATGAGAAATGTGGGTTTGAGGTAAAGGATTTAAACCAGCATGGAACTTGTACGTATTATGGGTATATACAGGCAAGAAAAGATGGGCATAGATAGAGGTTCGTTTTCTAAAATTCAAGGAGTGTTTCTAGATGAAATATATAAATTCAAGTGTTATAGGATTTAAGGGTCGAAAGGTTCCATTTACGATACACGGAAAGGTTGAAAATGCAAAGAGTTTAGTAATCTTTCTTCCAGGAGCAAATTATACGGTTAATAGCCCTATATTTCACTTTTTGGGAGAGCTCATATTCAATCAGTCCCTACATATTTTAGAAGTTAATTTCCCATATAAAGATGAATTTTACGATGATTTCAGTCAGAATGATTTATACAAAGCGGTGGTAACGGATGCAAAACTAGTGATAGATAAAGTTCTCGAGGCTCACTCTTATGAAGACTACGTATTTATTGGAAAATCAATTGGAACAATAGCGATGAGCTCCGAGTTAAAAAGGAATATATTTAAACAGTCTAAGGGAATATGGTTAACACCTTTACTAAACAAATCTGATGTATTAAAGGCAGTATGTGAAACTACTAATAAAGGGTTGTGCATACTTGGAGATAAGGACAAAATTTATACGGAGAAAGTATGGGGGCTAGTTAAGAAGAACGAGCATATAACAACGAGACTGATACCAAATGCAAATCATAGACTAGAACACCAAGAGGATTTTTATAAATCCTTTGATTTACTAATAAATATTGTATCTGATATAGAAAGATTTTTATTGAAGGAAGTGGTTAAAAGTGAGTGAACGATGGGAAAAAAAGAAAGATGTTAGAAAGGAACGTAGAAAGTATAATGACCATTATACGTTTGGTGATTTTATCTTTGATGTTTTCTTTTGGATACCAGAATTACTCTTCCTTCCTTTCCGAATGATTTTCTGGTTGGTTAGAGGACTAGGAAGAGTTATCGGTAATCTGTTAGATAGTATATAATATAGCAAAATGTAAGGAGTGATATGTATGTGGAATTATATAGTATTTGAAGAGTTAAGCGCTTTGGAGTTACAACGTATTTACAAAGTAAGAGTGGCCGTTTTTGTAGTAGAGCAGAATTGCCCTTACCCGGAAGTAGACGACGTAGATCTTATCAGCACACATATTTTTAAAGAAGAAAATAATGAAATAAGTGCATACATGCGTGTATTTCCAAAAGAAGATATTATTCATATTGGTAGAGTTTTAGTAGATCAAAGTCATAGGAAGTCTGGTTTAGGTAGAGAGCTTGTAGCTAGGGGAATGGAATATATCGAAACTATTTATCCAGGAATGGCAATCTATGCACAAGCTCAAGCTCATCTAGAGGATTTTTATCAGTCCTTTGGTTTTGAGACGGTATCGGAGATTTATTTGGAGGATAATATTCCGCATATTGACATGATCGTACCAGCTAAGGAACTAGAATAATAATTTACATAAGTAATACGGCTGGCTCCTTCTAAATAGGAGCTTTTTTAGGGAAATCATCGAATCGCAAGTTACAGGTGGAGAATCGAAAGATCAGTGCAATAAATCGCAAGTCCGCTGCGGCAAATCGTAAGTTCACAACGGAGAATGGCAATACCAAGACCTCAAATCGCAAGTTCAAGACCCTATATCATTTCTGGAGTCTATTTCCATACATAAAATCATTTTCAATATTATACTAGTTTTAGATAAGTTAAATGAATGGAAAAGGGTGAAGTAAATGGAGAAATATCGTATTGATCAAAGCAAGGGAATGGAATTTGGGTTATATACATTAGGGGACCATATGCCGAATCCACATACAGGAGAGCGTATTTCCGCAGCGCAGCGACTTCAAGAAATTATTGAATTGGCAAAATTAGCAGAGCAGGCGGGAATTGATTTCTTCAGTGTTGGAGAAAGTCATCAAGAATATTTTGCAACACAAGCTCACACTGTTGTTTTAGCGGCAATTGCACAAGCAACTAATACGATAAAGATTGCAAGCTCATCTTCGATCATAAGTACATCAGATCCAGTCCGCGTTTATGAAGACTTTGCCACAATAGATTTGCTCTCCAAAGGACGTGCAGAAATTGTAGCTGGTCGTGCATCAAGGATAGGTCTATTTGAATTATTAGGGTATGATGTTCGATATTATGAGGAGTTATACGAAGAAAAGTTTGAGTTATTATTGAAGATTAACCAAGAAAATAATGTCAATTGGAGTGGGCAATTCCGAGCGCCATTGAAAGATGCGAGCGTTATACCACGCCCACAAGAAGGCTCCTTACCTATTTGGCGTGCAGTCGGTGGACATCCTGCAAGTGCTATAAAAGCCGGACATGCTGGTGTACCAATGTTCTTAGCTACTTTAGGGGGACCGGCATCTTCTTTTAAACGTTCCATTGATGCATATAGGGATGCTGCTAAAAGCAGTGGATATAATCCTGCTGAGCTTCCAGTTGCAACTGCTGGCTTCTTTTATGCAGCAGAAACAACACAACAGGCACAAAGTGAATACTACCCTTATATCAATGAAGGAATGAAATTATCAAATGGCAGTGGTTATCCAAGAGATGCATTTGCTTTAGGAGCAGACCCACATAATGTCATGAATATCGGAAGTCCGCAGCAAATCATCGAAAAAATTCTTTACCAGCATGAAGTTTTTGGGCATCAAAGATATATTGGACAAATGGATTTCGGTGGCGTACCTTTTGAAAAACTGATGAAAAATATTGAACTTATTGGTACTGAGATTCTGCCTGCTATTAAAAAATACACGGCTAAATAGTATTTGTTGAATAGTAAAACCTATGGTAAAATGAAATTCACTTTAGAGAACGGGAGGTTTTCCTTTTGACAGCATCTATGAGACTTAGATTTCAAACTTTGAACCAATAATTGAATATGGTCAAGGGCTCTGCCTTAGTGTGGAGTATATGGGATTAGTCTGTCTTTTGGGAAAAACTTTTTATTTTATGTTTATCAAAAAAAGAGGGGAGAATCTGCCCTCTTTTTTGTTGTCTGAAAATAGTTGTGTACTAATCTTCGATTCGAAAAAAAGACCTTGCCATTTATTAGTTAAGCAGCAAAAACACAAGAAAAGGTCGTGAAGAAGATGAATTCGGAATATAAAAATTGGAAAAGGAATATTATTATCTTTTTAAGCAGCCAAACTATATCGCTTTTTGGTTCTTCTTTAGTCCAATACGCGATTATGTGGCATATAACTTTGACTACAAAATCAGGAATGATGATGACACTGTTTATACTATGTGGGTTCATCCCGACCTTTATTCTATCGCCATTTGCAGGAGTATGGGCAGATCGTTACAATCGAAAGGTGCTCATTGTCTTATCAGATGGACTAATTGCTACTGCAACTCTCGTGATGGCTATTGTCTTTTTGATGGGATATGATGCAATCTGGCTGCTATTTGCTATGGCAGCTATTCGTGCAGTGGGAACGGGTATACAAGGTCCGGCAGTGGGAGCTGTTTTACCACAAATTGTGCCAGCGGATAAACTGACAAAGGTAAGCGGAATTAACGGAAGTATACAGGCTATTATAATGTTCGTGTCTCCTATGGTGAGTGCAGCATTGTTGACGCTGGCTACTTTAGAAATGATCTTCTTTGTAGATGTAATTACCGCGGCATTGGCTATTGTAACATTGCTCGTGTTTTTGAAAATTCCAGCGCATGCGAAGGCGTCTGTGCAACAAACGACTAGTTATCTTGCCGATTTTAAAGAAGGATTAGCATATATTAATAACCATGCATTTTTAAAAACCTTCTTTTTATTCTTTGCTTTATTTTTCATTTTGATGGCACCAGCAGCATTTTTGACTCCTCTACAGGTGACGCGTAGTTTTGGGGATGATGTATGGCGATTGACTGCTATTGAAATTGCCTTCTCAATCGGAATGATGGCAGGAGGAGCTATTATTGCATCTTGGGGTGGTTTTGCCAACAAAGTGAATACGATGACACTTGCTAGTATTGTCATGGGAATTTGTACGATTGCCCTAGGTGTTATTCCGATTTTTTGGGCTTACCTACTCTTCATGGCTATATTCGGGGTAGCCATGCCAGTGTTCAATACACCAACTACCGTACTAATTCAGGAGCGAGTGGAAGGTGATTACCTCGGTAGAATATTTGGTGTATTCGGCATGATTGCTACTTCCATGATGCCAATAGGTATGCTTATCTTCGGACCCATGTCCGATATCATAAGTGTTGAATGGATTTTACTTGGTACAGGAATACTTATGGTGATATTGGGATTGTTAATAGCGAGAAATAAAACATTATTAAAAGCTGGAGAACCTGTTGTTGCTAAAGAGGCAACTGACTAACTTTATATAAACACCTTGAAACGAATAGAAAATCGTTTCAAGGTGTTTTTTGGTTGAGGTTATTTAATTTCGTCCGCTAATGCATGAAGCTTTTCTTTGTTTAATATCTTATAGCCTGTTTTTGTTTTCTCAATTATACCTGCTTCGGAAAGTTGGGAGAAGGTATGAAGTAGATGGCGATAAGAGACGCCAAAGTACTCGCTAATTTCGGTATGCTTTTCCTTGTATACATTTTGATGAGAGGACAAAAGTATAAATTCTGCTAACTTGTTTTCCAGTGGATATGCTTGATGCTTTGTATACTTGGTAGAATGAGCAGTTGATTTATTACTTAAAAATATACATAAATATTTCAGGAAGTGTGCATCTGCTAGTAGTTTCTCTTTGCACTTTTCTATTGCAATTCCTAAACAAATGCATTTTGAGCTAGTTTGAATACTTTTAGAATATTTTTCTTCATTTAATAACTCGATTTCTCCCATAAATATTGGCGGAGTTAAAAAGTTGATCAATGAAACTTTTCCGTTTTTGTGGGTGACATAGAGTTTTGCCTTACCTTCTACCATATAAAAGAGATACTTAGGTGCTGACCCTTCTTGGATAATAAAATCACCTTTGTCAAATTGAAAAACCTGTACAAAGGGAGAAATGTCAAAAGAAAAAAGGGATTGAATTGTATAGTTTTCTATATAATATGCCTTTTCGGTCCCCTCTAGCGAATTCATAGTATGTCATCCACCCTTCAAATATATGAGATATCTCCTATTATTATAATTTGACTCATGCTATCATTCAATCTAGCGAATGGAGGTTTTGTAAAATGATAAATAATCAACGCTGGCTTTCACAGAGCTTTTTTGTCTTCTTTTTTACATGGGGAATCTTCTTACCATACTGGACTGGTTGGTTAGTTGAAGGGAAGAATTTAAATGTAACCAATGCAAGTATGATTATGGCATTTGGCTTAGTTGCGCGTGCGGTAGCCACCATGTTTTTATTTCCTTTCATGTCTAAATTTATGAGCAATAAAAAAATAATTATTAGCTTTACTATAATGTCTTTAATGGCGGCTGTTCTCTATATACCAGCGACTTCTAGCATGTCGTTGTTACTGATTACGATATTATTTAGTTTAGTGTATCCGACATTGATGCCAGCCATTGAAAGTGGGGCTTCTTCCCTTGTCCAACAAGGGAAAATACATTACGGTAAAAGTCGTTCATATGGATCGATTGGATTTGTCATTGCGGTTCTTATTATAAGTATGTTAACAGGAGTTTGGGGAGAGCAGGCAATTCTATGGAGTATGATTGTAGGATTAATATTTTTATTGGTTAAGCAGTTTATGCCAACTCCATCAGCCCTACTTGTAAAGCCCTCTTTGCAAGATAGGAAAGGAAAGCTCTCGATGAAGGAGCTTTGGAAAGTAAGAACATTTCCGGTTGTACTTATCGTAGTTTTTTTACTTCAAGGTGCTCACGCGGCTTATTATAATTACGGCTATATTTATTTGCAAGAATTGGACGTTAATCCATTCTATATCGGCATGATTATTAATATTGCAGTCATTTTTGAAATTTTGTATTTCATGAAGGCGGATAGCTTTTTGTCTAAATGGAAACCTTCTTCCTTATTGTTATTAGCGGGAGTCGGGTCAACAATCCGCTGGGGTATGATATATATATTCCCTAGTGTAGGGATGTTCATCATTTCTCAAGCGCTGCATGCTCTTTCTTTTGGGATGGCGCATATTGCTTTTATTCGTTATTTAACGAAGACTTTACCTAAAGAGCAAATTGCCAATGCACAAGGTATTTATTCGGGGTTGGCTCTAAGTCTAAGCACAGCTATTTTAACATTTGTTGGCGGCTATCTATATGAAATCCAACCAGGTTTGTCTTTTCTAGGGATGATTTTATGTACGATTCCTGCAATAATCATTATTCTAGCAACACGTAAAAGATTAAACTATTAAAGTAAATGAAATTGTGAAAGATTAGTGACAGGGTATAGTAGGTATATTCATTTTGAATTCAAAATAATTGAAAGTAGTATAATATGTTGATATGATTACCAATGGAATAAAAACATTGGAGGAATTAATACATGAATATTTTAGTAGTTAAAGCAAACAACCGTCCTTCTGCAGAAGCTGTTTCTAGCAGAATGTATAATACATTTATGGAGAACTTAGAAGGTGCAAACGTAACAACTTATGATGTGTTTGCGGAAGACATGCCTTTTATCGGACAAGATCTTTTTAATGCATTCGGTAAATTATCCGATGGATTAGAGTTAACGGAATTAGAAGCTCGTTTAGTTGCTGCTAAACAAAAAGCGATGGACGCTATAACTGCTGCTGATGTAGTAGTATTTGCCTTCCCGCTTTGGAACTTAACGATCCCAGCTCCATTACAAGTGTTTATCGATTACATTTATCAAGCTGGTTTCTCGTTCAAATACGATGAAAATGGTCAAGCCGTTCAGTTGTTAACTGACAAAAAAGCAATTATTTTAAATGCTCGTGGTGGTATTTATTCTTCACCAGAAGCAGCACCAATGGAAATGGCAGTTAACTACATGAAAAATGTATTAGGTGGCGTTTTCGGTATGCAAATCGAGGATGAAGTAGTAATTGAAGGCCATAATGCTATGCCTGCACAAGCTGAGGCAATCGTTACAGAAGGCTTAGAAAAAGTAAAAGCTGCTGCTGCAAAACTTTCAACACAATTAGTATAAAATTATTCATGAGCGTTCATGAAGTCTATTACTAGACTTTATGAACGCTTTTTTTGTTGCGACCGATTCTATATAATTTATAAAAGTTTATTTCGTAACGAATAAGGGCACCTTTTAAGTATAGAAGAATATAAAGGAGAGGTTAGTATATGGGAAAAACAGTTGCAGAAGTGATATTGGATCAGCTATCTTACTACGGCGTTAAGCGTATTTATGGTGTCACTGGAGACACGATTATTGGATTATTAGATGCATTAGCTAAGCAGGATAGGATTGAATTTATTGCAGTGAAACATGAATCAGTGGCCGCATTTATGGCTTCTGCAGAAGCGAAACTGACCGGAAAACTTGCTGTTTGTACATCTACGATGGGACCAGGTGCAACCAATCTGCTAAATGGATTGGGAGATGCTTATGCAGATAGGGCCCCCGTATTAGCTATCACAGGTCAAGCACCATTAAATAAAATTGGAACCAATTATCAGCAATATGTAGACCAGCAAGAGCTGTTTAAACCATTTGCTACTTACTCGGCAAACTTAGCAAGTGAAGATGCAATTGTTGAATTACTACAAAAAGCTACTCAAATATCATTGCAACAACGCGCGGTAACCCATCTTTCTATACCAAAGGATTTATTTGAAAAAGAAACCGAGGTAGAGGCACGACCACTTCCTCAAGTAATCGAAGGAGCAGAGACCTTCCAAATGGATGATTTGGAAGGAGTAGCGAGTCTGATGAAAGCTGCAAAGAAACCGATGATTTTAGCTGGAGCTGGTGCCTGGAAAGCCACTGAAGCAATCGAAAGTTTAGCTAAGTTATGGGGAGCAGGCATCATTACAAGCTTTGGTGGAAAAGGGCTTTTTGAAGAGGCAACTCCCTATCTTCTCCAAGGGATTGGAGAAGGAGGAAATCCTCATGCCGCAAAAGTTTTTAAAGAAGCTGATGTTGTACTTCTTGCTGGTGTTTCCTGGTGGCCAGATGGTTATGTTCCTGAAAAGGCTAGAATTATTCAAATTGATACACATATAGAAAGTGCTACAAGTGGTATACCAGTTGAACTTGCTATTAAAGGTAAAACAGAGCAAGTTGTTCCACTTCTTGTTGAAACCATTACTGGATATGAACCGAACACCAAATGGCTTAGTAGCATCGAACAGATAAAAACAAAATGGGCCAATGAGAACGAACAAGAAGGGGAGAAAACTGATTACCCATTACATCCTTCACGTATTGTACGTGGAATAGAGAGAGCAGTTGCAGAAAATGCTATTCTGACAATCGACACTGGGGATGTAACTGTATGGATGAATCGTAATTTCCGGCAAAGTAAACAGAACATATTCTTTTCTGGTTATTGGCGTTCGATGGGCTTTGGATTACCAGCTGCAATCGCAGCGAAAATGGAGAAACCAGAGGAACAAGTCGTTGCTATTGTAGGTGATGGTGGCATCGAAATGGTGCTTGCTGACCTCTTAACGGCTACGCGTTATAATTTAGATATTACAGTTATTGTATTCAACAATAGCTCTTTGCAAATGGAAAGTGACAAAATTCAAGCAGCGGGATTAAAAGAAATAGGAACTAAATTAACAAATCCAGACTTTGTTAAGGTGGCGGAGGCGTGTGGTTGGAAAGCCTTTCGAGTCCATGATGAGGGTGAGCTAGAATCTGTTATTCAAAATGCAATTGCCACAGCGGGGCCGATTTTAGTGGACATACCAACTGCTCAAGCTTTCTTTCCAGAAACAGAATAAGAAAAGCGATATCTCCATTGAAATCTGAATGGGGATATCGCTTTTCTATTAAATTGCTTTAATGTCTAGACCATTGATCTAGTGTTTCACCTGACTAATTCGTCGTCAGGTGCTCATTAGTGCTGCTACTNTTTAAATTAAAACATTGGGAAAACATAAGAGATTAAGAACCAAAGAACACCAAAGAAAATAATTAGATATGCTGCGTATTTAATGAAAGTGGAACCAACCCTTCCAGAGTCTGCTCTTTCCTCGCGATGTACTTCCACACGTTTTTCTTCTTCCATATTCACTCACTCCTACTGTTATAGTCTTATAGTTTGGGTACCCATCGGAAGAATGTGGTAAACATTTAGGCATTATAGGAAAAGTAAGTGGTTGAATACAGAGAAGCAATACTTTAAAATGGAGACTAATAAGTGAATGGAGGCAAGTAATATGGCAGCTTTACCAAATTGTCCAAAATGTAATTCTGAATATACATATGAAGATGGAAGTATGTTTGTTTGTCCAGAATGTGCTAACGAATGGTCGCAGCAAGCAGTAAGTGAAAATGATGAGGAACATCAAATTGTAAAAGACTCCAATGGCAATGTCTTATCTGATGGGGACTCGGTAACAGTTATTAAAGACCTAAAGGTTAAAGGAAGTTCTTCTACACTGAAACAAGGTACGAAGGTAAAAAGTATCCGTATAGTAGAAGGTGATCATAATATTGATTGCAAAATAGATGGGTTCGGTGCGATGAAACTAAAATCGGAATTTGTGAAAAAGATATAAATTAGAATTGTAGGTATAAATAAATGATTAAAAACACACTTGGACAATTAAGAATAGCGGGTATTTTAGATGGGATATCCTTGGTCATCCTTCTTTTTATTGCGATGCCACTTAAGTATTGGATGGATATACCAATGGCAGTTACAGTAGCGGGATCTGTACATGGTTTTATATTTGTGGCTTATGTGCTTGTTATTTTATATGCACAAATCCGCTTAAGATGGAATATTATATGGTCTATGTTAGCTGTGGCAGTAGCATTTATTCCTTTCGGTAACTTTATTTATGATAGGCAATTAAAAAAGATGGAAACTCGTTTTCAAAACTAATATAAGCTCCTTCACAATCGTCTACTTGTGAAGGAGCTTATTTAGTTCCTATCTAATTGTGCTAAATACTCTCCTGCTAATAGCATTCTGGAGCCATACCAAAACATCTCGCCATCCACTAATATTATTTCTGTATAGGGAAGAAATGATTGGAACTCAGTTAAATGTTTCTGTTGAAATGGAAATGGTTCTGAAGCTAGGAAAAGTTTATCAAGTTGAGCATTAGCTAACTGC
>JGI24024J18818_10000739_pt1 | contig 12921 bp, 12 predicted proteins | sample Cruoilmetagenom2_FD_18818 | JGI IMG/M metagenome (IMG submission 18818) | reverse complement strand
GGGGAACGTGGACTTAAGCTATCAGGTGGACAAAAACAACGCCTTGCGATAGCTCGTATGTTCTTAAAAAATCCACCAATTCTAATTCTGGATGAAGCTACATCAGCTCTTGATACGGAAACAGAGCGGTTTATCCAGAAGTCTTTAATGGAGCTAGCCGAAAATAGGACTACCCTTATCATTGCACATAGATTGGCAACTATCCGTGATGCCGACCGCGTCCTTGTTGTAACAGAAAANGGAATCGAAGAAGATGGTTCCTACAGTGATTTAGTAGCACAGGACGGAATATTTGCTAGATTGCATAACATACAGTTCCAAGAGGTTTAATATTAAGGAAACCAAAAAAGTTGTCTCCCAGTAGAATATCTACCGGCGAGACAACTTTTTAATTTGTTCTATTAGTTCTTGCGACTTTGCTGTGATTTTTGGTTACTTTCCGGTGATTCTTGACTACATTGCGATGATTCTTCGTTACTTTGGGGTGTTTCTCTACAACATTGCAGCTATCTATTGGACAAATAAAAATTCTTGAAAACGATCATAATCTGATTTTTTCATTTCTACTTGTACAACGGTACCCTCTTCCTCATACGAAGTAGTGGAGACTGACGCATGCTCATTTAAGTAAGATACAATATCTCCACGGTCAAACGGGATTAGTAAGGAACAACTAACATAATTAGAGAAAATATGTTTTCTAATAATCTCTATCAGCTCATTCAACCCTGCTCCCTCTTTCGCAGAAATCCAAATATTATCACCTGCGATATGTGGGTATTTCATATCTGCTAAATCAGATTTGTTGTAAACAAATACAGTAGGTACATCTTCAACACCAACAGCATGAAGTGTGTCGTTCGTTACGTCCATCATGAAGCGATGCTCTGCGTTCGATACATCCACAACGTGTAGAAGTAAATCTGCATCACGTGCTTCTTCCAATGTTGAACGGAAGGCTTTTACTAAATGATGGGGAAGCTTACTAACAAAACCTACCGTGTCTGTTAATAAAAATTCCTTTTGGTCCGGAAGTTTAATCTGTCTGACGGAAGTTTCTAGCGTTGCAAAAAGCATGTCTTTTTCAAATACTTGCTTCGATTCCATTTGTCCGACTTTGTTTAACAATTGGTTCATAATTGTAGATTTACCAGCATTCGTATAACCTACTAAAGATACAACGGGAATTGCATTTTTCTTACGTTGCTTGCGCTGCGTTTCACGTTGATCTTTTGCATGCTCGAGGTCTCGTTTGAGTTTAGCAATCTGATCTTCAATTTTACGTCTATCCAGCTCTAGCTTTGTTTCCCCAGCACCACGGTTTTTAAATCCACCGCCAGTTCCCCCACCTTGTCGGCCTAGAGATGCTCTAAGTCCCACAAGACGTGGAAGCATATATTGAAGTTGCGCTAAATCTACTTGCATTTGAGCCTCGTTAGATTTTGCACGTCGAGCAAAGATATCAAGAATTAGCATAGTACGGTCAATAACTTTACAGTCCAAGTCACGTTCTAAGTTCCTAATTTGTGATGGGGAAAGCTCATCATTGAAGATAACTAGATTAGCTCCGGCTTCTTCATATAGGCTTCTAATCTCCTCTACCTTACCGGTCCCCACATAATGAGATGAGGTAACTCGTTCAAGATTTTGCGTTACTTCCCCAACTACCTCCACATCTAATGCCCCTGCTAAATTGTGCAGTTCTTCCAATCCGTATTCAAAATGCTCATCTTTTTGTAATTTTACAGCTACGAGTATTGCCTTTTCTATTATTTCATCCATATAATTTCTCCTTTTAAAGAAAGCGATAGGTTGCTTGTTCATATGTGATTTCTTTATGTAGATTAGAACCATCAATATCAATGCTTGCAAGTCGCTCTTTTGTTTCGATTTTACTTTGTTTAAATATTAATCGTGTATTTTCTAAAAGTAATGTTTGTTCATCATGCTCGATTAGTTGGAAATAACTTTTCCACTTATTCATTACTTCCCTTGGATTTCGAACACGAAACTCACAAGCAGTAATAGATAACTCCAGATTACTGTTGTTTATTGTTCCATCCTCCTGTAGCGAGTGGTATCTATCCTCATCGCTCTCCTCCCATTCTATAAAAAACGGAAAAGGCAAAGCATTACTAATTTCCTCGTTGACAAAGAGCATCTTCCATTTACGTATCAATCCGCTAGTTGTCTTCCTCTCAGCATGTAGAACTCCCGAAGTTTTTATACCTTGGTCCTCTAGCAGGTTACTAAGATTATCTATTTTAGTAGTGCGGATACATATTGTATTGAACCCTGCTCCACTAGTTTTCAAATCGTGAAGCATAAGATTTATAAGAGGGTGATCAGCGCTGTTCGCAACTTCCTCTCGTTCAACTGAAAGCCATTCAATATAACTGGTTTTCGTATAAAGTAGCGCATTATATGTTCCCCACTGAGTATGTTGACCACCTACTACTGCATGAACTTCTTTTTCAACCCAATCTCTAACTACTTCTAGTGGCTCTTTTTTAACACTATGAACGATATGATCCAAATACATCGTAGCACCTCCATTCAATAATTCCCATGTCTTCAGTATATCAATAAATGTTAAGGGCATCGATTTGTAAACTGATGCCCCCAATTTTCACTAAGATTCAACCTTAATAACCTGTGTCCGGATAACCATATCATAAAGTGATTTTTTTCTTTTAGTAAATAGAGCTGTTAGGATATATGCAAACATAAGCGCATAGATAATTCCACCAATAATATAGTAATTTAAAGAAACTTCTGAATCTCCGAGATAAACCAGACGATAAACAAGATAATGCGAAAGTTCCCAGGGGAGAAATTTCAGGAGGGTTCTACCAATGGCATGGTGTACTTTAATTGCTTCATGTCGTTCATTAACCACCTGTATCCCCATTTTTTTCTTTCCAAATGACTGTTTGCCCATCACTGAGTCACTAATAATAAAATAGATTGAAACCGGCAAAGTTACCATTAGAAATCCAGTAAATTGTGCCACTACAAGTGAGCCAGCAAATAAACTTTGGACAGAGGGAACTAAAAATATATTGAAGATAGCAAGCACAATCAGGTAGGTAAATATAAGCAAATAATCAAGCATAAACGCTTTGAATCGCATGATGAAAGTTGCATTCACTTAAAATTTCTCCTCCTATCATGAATTTTGTCGATTTCCCAGGAAATAATTCGAATTATGCCTCCGTCTTCTCTTTAGACATTTCACGAAGGAGAAACTTTTGGATTTTTCCTGAAGCTGTCATTGGATATGCTTCTATGAATTCAATATACTTTGGTATTTTATGAAATGAAATTTTCCCTTTGCAGTATTCCTTTAATTCATCTGTAGTTAACTGCTGTCCATTTTTTAAAATAACCCATGCCATAAGCTCTTCCCCATATTTGGGATCAGGTACTCCAACTACTTGAACGTCCTGGACCTTTGGATGCTCATATAAAAATTCTTCTACTTCTTTTGGATAGATATTTTCTCCTCCACGGATTACCATATCTTTTATACGTCCTGTTATATCGATATATCCTTTTTCATCCATTACTGCGATATCGCCTGTGTGAAGCCAACCATTATTATCGATTACCGACTTAGTAGCCTGTTCATTTTTATAATAACCCTTCATCACTAAATAACCTCGGGTACAAAGCTCTCCAGGAACTCCAGTAGGTGTATCTGCTCCTGTTGCTGGATCTATAATTTTAACTTCAACCCCTGGATGCGGCTTCCCAACGGATGACACACGTTTCTCAATTGGATCATCCGTTTTCGTTTGTGTAATGACTGGAGAGGATTCAGTTTGCCCATAAGCTATTGTTATTTCGTTTGCTCCCATATCATTAATCACTTTTTTCATCACTTCAATTGGACAAATGGATCCTGCCATAATACCTGTTCGGAGTGTAGATAATCTAAACTTTTCAAAGTCTGGATGATTCAATTCTGCGATGAACATTGTCGGTACCCCATGCAACGCTGTACACCTTTCATCCTGAACCATTTGAAGTACTTTACCAGGGTTAAATTGCTCGATGATTACCATAGTAGTACCATGTGTTACGGATGCGATTGTTCCCATTACACATCCAAAGCAGTGGAAAAAAGGTACTGGTATACAAAGACGATCTTTTTCTGTCAAGTATATATAGTCACCTACGAGTTGTCCGTTATTTACTACGTTTTTATGCGAAAGCATTACGCCTTTTGGAAAACCAGTTGTTCCAGAAGTATATTGAATATTAATCACTTCCTCATTATGAAGTGATTTTAAAGCGTTCTCTAATGTCTCTTCCGAAACCTTATCTGCATGCGATAATAGCTCAGACCAAGAATACATACCTTCATACTCATTCTCACTCATTACTATGATTCTTTTAAAATGCGGAAACTTTTCAGAGAGAATCTTGCCTTTTTCTGACTGAATGACTTCTGGGCATATAGCACGTACAATATCTAAATAGGAAGTTCCTTTAAATGATTCACATAGTATGAGAGTTGTAGCATCTGATTGTTGCAATAAATACTCCAGTTCTTTCTCTTGATAATTTGTGTTTACTGTTACAAGCACTGCGCCCATTTTGCCCGTAGCGAATTGGCTAAGTAACCACTCTCTCTTATTATCTGACCAAATGGCCACATGCTCCCCTTTTTGTATACCCATACCGATAAATGCTTTTGCAAGCTCATCCGTTTCTTCGTCAAATTCCTTATATGTTTTTCGAATGCCATTCTCTGGATACACATACGCTTCTATGTCTGGAAATTTTCTTGCTGCTTCTTTAACGATTTCGCCAACTGTATTTTCATTTAACAAACCAATCACCCCTTGATTGTTTATTTAAATTCTATTTTATCATAAAATTCAGATGAAATAGACTTTTCATTTCCGATTGACAGTTCATTGAAACATGGTAAAATCCTAATTACTTTCGCGATTGAAAGCGTTGAATCGTCAAAGTGCAAATATTAATCTAGGAGGATATTTTATGTTTCGAATTTCATCTACAATAACACCTCCTTTTCGAGAGGCGTTATTCCTTATCTTATTAATCATCTCTTTAATGACAGTTTGCATTATAGAATTTGATGCTGTACCACATTTACCCATTTTATTTGCTATATTACTTTTAATTCTTTATGGATTCTTAAAAAAAGTTCCATTTGAATCATTGGAAGATGGACTAATAGAAGGGTCAAAAACAGGACTAGGAGCAATCTTTATCTTTTTCTTTATAGGAATTTTAATAAGTAGCTGGATGATTGGCGGTACTATTCCGACGCTTATTTATATAGGATTTCAATTAATTTCACCACATTTTTTCTTTGCAATTGTCTTTTTAGTAACATGCGTTATAGGTCTAGCTATTGGCAGTTCATTAACAACCGTGGCTACTGTAGGGGTTGCTTTTGTTGGTATAGCAAGTGCTATGGATATTTCATTGGCTATTACTGCTGGGGCTGTCGTTTCAGGAGCCTTTTTTGGAGATAAGATGTCTCCGTTATCAGATACAACGAATCTAGCGTCGGCCATAGTTCGCGTTGATCTGTTTGAGCATATACGTAATATGGGCTGGACGACAATCCCAGCATTTTTTATAGCGATTATTGGATATGCAATACTTTCACCTAACAAAGAAATCCAACAATTAGAGCAAATAAATACACTGAAGGAAGGTCTACTTCAAACTGGTATGATCCATTGGTATTCATTACTCCCATTGGTTTTACTCATTGTACTTTCTGCAAAAAAAGTGCCCGCTATGTTAGCTCTTGCTCTAACTTCAGCAAGCGCTATTGCTATTGCTTATTTCCATCAGTTCTTCACTGCAGGTGAAGTATTACAAATCCTATTTAATGGCTATACATCTCAAACTGGTTTAGAAGCGATTGACTCCTTACTATCTAGAGGAGGAATGACTAGCATGATGTTTACTATCTCACTAGTCTTACTGGCTTTAAGCATGGGGGGGCTTTTATTTACATTAGGAATAGTGCAAAGTTTACTACGGAAAATAGAGAGTTTACTTACAAGTGTAGGAAAGGTTATTTCAGCCGCAGCTTTTACAGCTATTGGAGTGAACGTACTGATCGGGGAGCAATACTTATCCATTTTATTGACAGGTGAAACATTCCAAGCCCATTTTCAAAAAGTCGGATTAGCAAACAAAAATCTGGCACGCGTGATGGAGGATGCAGGTACTGTTGTAAATCCGTTGGTTCCTTGGAGCGTATGCGGGATTTTCATCACAGATGTTTTATCTGTATCTACAATTGACTACTTGCCGTTCGCATTCTTCTGTTTACTTTGTCCATTGCTCACCATTTTGTTTGGACTGACTGGCAAAACACTTACTTATAATAAATGACATTGATGTGATACACTATTTCCAAGTATATTACGAAAAAGTAGGCGATTTTATGGAATTTCAAGAAATGAAAGAATACTTGCTCGAGCAAATATTAACGAAGCAACTAGTCACTGCAACTATTAGTCAACCACGTGCAAAGTCTAATGAAGTGAAACGTGTAAAATTAAAACCAATTGAGATAAAAAATACGTATCACATCCAATTGGAATATCAGTACGAAAGAATATTGAAGCATGAAAATATTGCATTAGAAGCATTTACATCCACATTAGATGAACTCTTAGAACAGTTCCGTCAGCTTCATATAGATTTCAAAGAAGAAAAAGTACAGGCTCAGCTTTCTAAGAAAAACAAAGTTATGTGGAAATCAGAAAAAGCAGCTGTCACTAAAGCCGTAGACCTATCTCATAACCGCAAAAAGAATTATTTGTTAGATGAGCATACACCATACCCTTTCCTTATACGATTAGGCGTGCAAACCGCTGAAGGAAAAGTCAAAAAGCAAAAGTACGACAAATTCAAACAAATTAATCGGTTCATTGAGTTTATCGATGATACACTTGCCTACTTACCGAAGGATAAAACAGTTAGAATTCTCGATTTTGGCTCAGGTAAATCTTATTTGACATTCGCCTTGTATCATTATTTAAAAATCGAAAAAGGACTTGATATCCGAGTTACTGGTCTTGATTTGAAAAAGGAAGTAATTGAAGAATGTGCACAAATTTCCAATGATTTGGGATACGAGCAACTAGAGTTTCTAGTAGGAGATATTAATGACTACAATGATGAAACTGCTGTAGATATGGTTGTCACGCTTCACGCCTGCGATGTTGCAACAGATATGGCGCTTGCACGAGCCGTTAAATGGGGAGCTAGTGTTATATTAAGCGTACCTTGCTGTCAGCACGAATTAAATACACAGCTAGACGCGCCTGGTTTAGATATAATGTTAAAACATGGTTTGATAAAAGAACGTTTCGCTGCTTTAGCGACGGACTCCATTCGAGCGGAAATCTTGAATATGGTTGGGTACGAAGCACAGTTAATAGAGTTTATTGATATGGAAAACACACCTAAAAACATATTGATACGTGCCTATAAGACGGATAAAAAACCTACCTCTGAACAAATGGCCAGTTATCAGCAATTTAAACAGATGCTAAACGCGAAACCATTTTTGGAGAATGAATTGAAGGATTATCTGAATTGAAAACGATTGAAATACTATGCCGCCGGAGGATCTTATGATGAAAGAACCAACAATTAAAAAAGTTGCTTATGGTGTGGCTATGGCAATTGCTATTATTATTGTGCATTTTATCGATGCTCGCGTTTATGCGATACCTCCTATTTTCGCTTTATTTTTGGCAATTTTCGTAACCTATCTTGGTATTGCATTAATAAATAAATCGGATAAATTGGATCAACCGATCTCTAGAACTAATTATAATTTAATAAATGCAGTCGTTGTACTTGTACTTTTTCTTGCTTATTTTACGATTTCTGGATAAGAAAAACCTGACAAAAAGATGCCCAGTTTAAGTTCAAACCTGTTTCTATCGTTTCAAAGGGCTTTGGCCAGACATTTTACTATATGATTACCGAGGGGATTTTATGGATGCTAATTGGTTATGACGTTCGGCACAACCTATCAGCATCCATTTCGTTAATCTAATAGCGTTTGTCTGTCCGTCTCCCTTCTACAACTCTTAGGAACAGGTAAGTGCGTTATTGATTATAACTAGAGGGAAAATACTTTCCTATTCGTAGAGGAAGCTCTCGAAATTTCTTATCTTTTAAAAAGAGTGACCAATAGGTGTCATAAGACACTTTAGGTCACTCTTTTCTTTATAATTCTTGACGTAATGCTTGTATCACATCAATTTTAGTTGCTTTGCGAGCTGGTCTCCAACCAGAAATCATTGCAACTCCGATACTAATTGCAGATGCTAAAACTACTAGCTGCCAAGGGATTAATGAAAATGTAATTGATAAGTCTTGAAGTCCATCTTCCCCTAATGCAGCTCCAACTACCATCGGCAGTAGCCAGTTAGCTAGGAAGCTTACTGCGTATGAAATAATGACCGCAAGGACAGTACCAATTATTCCAATCCAAGCACTTTCCATTAGGAACAATCTTTGAATCAGCTTAGGACTAGCTCCAATTGCTTTCATCACGCCAATTTCACGTGTTCTTTCGGTTACAGCCATTGTCATTGTATTAAAAATTCCAATAGAAGATATAAGAATTGCAATGGTTCCAACGAATATTAATCCTATTTTAAAAGCCATAAAGAACACATCGATTTGCTCTAATTGCTCTGATACAGAATAGACGTTATAACCCATATCCTTCAAATCCTTTGATACTGATTTCACATGCTCTAAACTAGACGTATAAATTTTAGTTGTTGCGTAAGTAAAGTTTTCGGGAATTTGTTCTACATTTGCTTCATAAACTCCTGTTAATTCCGGTAGCCAAGATTTATCCATTAAAACGCTTTGATCTACGATCCAGTCTTTTGCCGGATTATCCACTACTCCTACAACTGTAAAGTGCCATTGTTCTGGGAAAGCATTCTCCGCATCATATGGTTGTAATGATAAGGAAACTTTTTTGCCTATTATCGACTTTTCATATCCCTTTGGAAGATCTGCCTCTTCTACTCCTTCCACAATCTTAGCACGTTCTGCATCCGTCCATAAATTCTGTGCAAAGTGATACCCCACTACTATTTCCGAATCATTTTGAGGCAACCGTCCTTCTGATAATTTAAGGTTTGATTGTTCTTCCTCTTTCATATCAGTTAATTGCAAGTTTCCTGATATCATACGATCCCCTAAATGGAAGCTTGTCATTACATCCATGCTTGTTCTTTGGACGATTGCTCCAATATATGGAACAGATTTGATTTCTTCTAAATTCAATTCTTCGTTTTCCTTCGGGTATACTTCCACTTCAGTAATTGCTTGATCTTGAAGGATTTCCTTGCGCATAGTATCTTGAATACCAAATCCAATGGAAGCTAATACGATTAAAAATGCACAGCCCATTGTTGCCGCAAGCACTGTCATAAATACACGTAATTTGTTTTTCTTAATATGTTGACTAACAAAGGCGACCTGATCTTTAAATAACATTATAGAATATCCCCCTTCACTAATTCACCGTCATGCATTTTAAAGGTTCTATGCGCTATACTTGCCACTTCCTCATCATGGGTGATCATCACAAACGTTACGCCAAGTGTTTGATTTAAATTTTGTATTAGCAATAGTATATCTTGCTCTGTTTCGGAATCGAGACTCCCCGTTGGCTCATCTGCAAATAGTATAGGCGGATTTGTTATTAAGGCACGAGCGATACTTACACGCTGCTGTTGTCCCCCAGATAATTCATTTGGATAATGGTCCCCAACTTCTGTTAACCCTACCTTGTCCATCATTTTCTGAACACTAGCTTTTCTTTGTTTCGAGGATATGCCCTTTAGCTTTAAAGGTAGCTCTACATTTTCAAAGGCAGTTAATCCCGGCATTAGTTGAAAGTTTTGAAAGATAAAGCCAAAGTTATTTAATCGGAATGCCGCTCTTTCTGTTTCATTTAAATTTGCTGTTTCCTGTCCATTTACTGTTATGGAGCCATGTTCAGGACTCATAAATCCTGCTATCGTATGAAGCAAAGTTGACTTACCCGAGCCACTTTTCCCTACAATTGCTACGATTTCTCCCTTTCTCACTTCGAATGATAAACCTTTCAAGACCGGCACTTTCTTCTCTTTTCCTTTTTTCCCTATTAGAAATGTATGATTTACTTGCTTCACTTGTATCATTTATTTACCCTCCCGTTTCACTACTCCACTCATTGTACCCCCCATTTCTTAACATTTTAGAAGGATAAAAATGAAGAAATCCTTAAGATATACCGAAAAGCGCTGGAAGGATTTCGCGTAAAGGCGCTCTTTGCCTTTTCCGAAAACCTGAAGCGACTCGAAGGGCTGGCGTCCCGAACTGGACAACGGAAATGCGAAGGACGCCCGTTAGTCTNTACTAGCATTGGTAGAATGACGGTAAAGACATCCTTTGCGTTTATCCAACATTCTGAAACGACTCCAGAGGCTAGTCCGGGAAACACAGTTAATACGCAAAGGACTACTTTAGCCCAACTAGCAGTAAAACAAAAAAGTGTACAAAGTTTTCACTTCGTACACTCGCGTCACTTTATTACATTTTAATAGCCACTCTCTTCGTAAGCTGGCGTATAAGCCATAGAACTATAATTATCATTATAACTACACCTATTATAGATATAGGTAAATCAAAATCATACGAAGATAATCTGTCTGGCACTGTAAGCCCTAACCCTATACTTAATAATGCATTTTCTATAAGGACCAAGACAATTGAAATTGCGATAAATACTATACCGGTTATTACGCCAAAGCGATAAAAAGCGCTTCCTATTAACCACCCTAGCAGATAGAAAGTTAAGAGGTTTAAAATAACGATGAAGATCGCTAACAACCAGTTACTTTGAGGATCGACATATGGAGCTATAATAATAGATTGAATAATGTCACTGACAATTCCATCATCATCCATATTGACTCTTTCTCCAAAAGTAGTCGTAAAAACTGATGAGATATTAAACATTTTTAAGATGAATAATTCAATTACTGACACTATACTNGTAATCACTGGAAGTGCAATAGAAAGTCCAACAGAAGCAAGTGATGCTCCCTTAAAGTAATCTTTTCTCGTTACTCCATTACTGACATAATGAGGTAAAAATCCATATGATGAGATAATGCCGACCACTAGCATAAATATATTAGCAGCTACAAATGTAGAGACAAAGTAGATTTCAATGTCATTGTTACTATTTATAGCCATTACTATTTTTATTAGATGAATAACGAACATAATTCCTAAAAATCCAAGTGCCCAAAATAATTGAACCCAAAACAAATCTGTTGCTACTTTTGGAAAAATGGTTGCTTTTTTCAATTTAATCATCCCCCTCTGTCAGATGTATAAACAGATCTTGAAGTGAAATTGGACCAATCTCAAGTCCCCTTTGCTGAGCCACTTTTCTGTTATGCTCACTTAGTTCACCATATATCATTACAGATTTTGTATTACCCAACTGTTGAGTATTTAACTGCTTCATCGGACGTACAAATTCGTCTACAACCTCCGTTGCCCCTGTAATGGAAGACCCCTTTGTAACAAGGGACTCAAAATCCTCTTGTAACACGATGCTTCCTTTATGCAATATTATTACTTCATCAAACAAGTAATCCATTTCAGAAACTAGGTGTGTAGAGAGTATAATGATTCGTGGATGGGTCGATTGATCTTCTAGCAACTCACGGTAAAATATATCTCTAGTTGGAGCATCCATTCCCAAGTATGCCTCATCAAATATCGTAATCGGGGATCTACTTGCTAAACCTATCGTTACGTTTAGAGCGGACTGCATACCCTTCGAAAATTCTTTTATTGGTTTCTTTAAAGGAAGTTTAAACTTCCCCACTAAATAGTCAGCGTATTCTGCATCAAATTGAGAACGGTATCTCCCAACGTACTCTAGTGATTCTTTTACATTATCTGATTCATCTTTATAGTCTTTATTGAAAATGAAAGATACTTGTTGCATAATTTCTGCATTCTCGAATGGAGCTTCGCCACCTATTGAGATAGTTCCGCTCGTTTGTTCTCGGAATGATGCCAAAATAGACAGTAAAGATGTTTTTCCAGCACCATTTCTTCCTAATAAACCGTAAATTTTCGGTTCATTTAACATGAAAGAAACATCCTTTAGTGCTGGGTAGGTTCCATATGCTAAATTCAAATTATTTACTGAAACGTTTAATGTCATTCCGAACCACTCCCTTTTACTTCTTTTATCAGATGAACGATTTCCTTTTCTGTTATACCTAATTTGTCAGCTTCCCTCACTAGACCTACTATATAATCATCCACAAATGCGTCTTTCCGTTTTTCCACGAGCATTCCTTTAGCTCCTTCTGCTACGAACATTCCTATCCCTCGCTTTTTAAATAGTATTCCTTCTTCTACCAATTGATTGACACCTTTTGATACGGTTGCATGATTTATCTTATAAAAGTTAACTAATTGATTCGTAGAAGGCGCCTGCTCTCCTTCTTTTAATTGATCGTTTACAATTTGGTCTTCAATTTTTTCTCGTATTTGCAAATAGATTGGTTTGTCATGGTCGAAAAGTGTGCTCACTACAATAACCTCTCTCCTCATTACTTATATGGTTATATACTTATGTGTATAACCATATCAGGTAGAATATATTTCGTCAAGCAGATGATTTGCCTTTAATATTAGTAAAAGGCAAACTTTTTTACATCTAACCCAGTCTAATAATTAATGCGTTCGAACGTTACAGCAAGAAAAAGGAGAATACCCCTGTCATGACAAAATCAGAAAAGTTTCAGCTAGTGGAAAATTATATAGTTGAAAATCAAAACGCCCATTACCGACTTGCTTATAGCT
>JGI24024J18818_10000738_pt1 | contig 12921 bp, 11 predicted proteins | sample Cruoilmetagenom2_FD_18818 | JGI IMG/M metagenome (IMG submission 18818) | reverse complement strand
CTGCTCGGACCCGCCGATCGCGTGGAGCGCACCGCTGAGTCCCGTGTAGTTGATGTCGTGACCCGCCATCGATGCGTACGGGCCGTCGGCTCCCCATCCGGTCATGCGACCGTATATGAGATCGGGGTTCGCTGCGAGGCACTTCTCCGGGCCCACACCGAGTCGCTCGACGACACCCGGTCGATATCCCTCAAGGAGAACGTCGGCCCCGGCGACGAGTCGGAGAACGATGTCGACGGCCTCGGGTTTCTTGAGATCGAGAGCGATCGAGCGCTTCCCCCGGCCAAGGGCGCCATCGAACGGGTCGGGGGTGGGATGACCGCCGGGTCGATCGACGCGGGTCACGTCGGCGCCCATCCCTGCCAGGATCATTCCGGCGAACGGCACGGGCCCAAGTCCGGCAAGTTCGACGACCGCGAGACCGTCCAGTGGCGTGGTGCTCACACCGCTGTGTCGATCAGAGTCGATCCATCTCGGCTTCGAGGCAGAGGTGCGTCTGCGGTGTGAACCGCCCATCGACGGTGATCTCACACTGTTCCTGGAGTGCTTCGATGCCCTTCACCGTTCCTGAGCCATAGTCACCGTCGGCAGGGCCCGGATAGAGCTTCAACTCCATGAGGTCCTCCTGGACCGTCGTGATGAACTCTTCGTCGGCCTCGAGCGCGTCTGCGAGTGCGACGTATGTCTCCGGACCGTACGCGCCGTCGACGGTGATGCCAGCCTCGGTCTGGAACTCCTTGAGCGCTTCTTCGGTTACCGGCCCGAGGATCCCGTCTGGCTCACCGTGGAAGTATCCGAGGATCCGTAGCTCCTGCTGGATGACGGTTGTCAGCAGCGTTGCTCCTCCGTACGGAGAGGTCGTCGTGGTCGTCGATGAGGATGTCGTGACGGCCGGCAGCGTTGTGGTCGCCGCCGTTGTCGCGGTGGGGAACGTCGTGGAAGTCGTGGTGGTGGTGTCGTCGGCACCCGAGGAACACGCAGCGATCGCTAGCACGAACACTGCCACAAATGCCAGACCTCTTCGGTACCTCATCGGGACGCCCCTTTCTCCGATGCCACCCCGTGTCACGGTCGAGAGTACACGACGCACCACCGGCCACGCACATCCAAACCGCGTACCCAGGGTTGCAGTCCCCGCCGGCGGCGCAGCCAGCCCGCGGAATGGAGGAGGCCAGCTGTCATCCTTCATTCTGTGGGCTCACTGCCGCGTATACGGGGACTGCAACCCTGGGTTGCAGTCCCCGCCGGCGGCGCAGCCAGCCCGCGGAATGGAGGAGAGGAACAGGGATGTCCGCAGCGTCAAGGCAGCGCTTAGCCTCCGCTGACCATGGCCGGTCCACCTGAAGCACCCCCCAGTAGGCGTCGACTATTCCCGCAAGTGGTACGTCCTCATCGCGATCGCAATGGCGATCTTCCTCGGAACCGTCGATGGGAGCATCGTCAACGTGGCACTCCCGACGCTCGTCGACGAGTTCGACACGACGTTCGGTGTGGCGCAGTGGGTCGTGCTGGCCTACCTCCTGACCCAGACGACTCTCACGCTCGTGTTCGGGCGCCTCGGGGACATGATCGGAAAGAAGCCGATCTTCACCGCGGGTTTCAGCGTCTTTACCATCGGCTCGGTCCTCGCTGGACTGTCACCGACCATCGAATTCTTGATCGCAGCCCGGGTCGTCCAAGCTCTGGGCGCATCGATGATCTTCGCCCTGGGTTTCGCCATCACAACCGAAGCCTTCCCCCCGTCGGAACGGGGCAAGGCCCTTGGAGTCAATGGGACAACGGTGTCGCTCGGGATCATGGCCGGTCCGATCATCGGCGGCATGATCCTCGAATCTGCGGACTGGCGGTGGATCTTCTTCGTCAATCTGCCGATCGGCATCATCGGCACGATCACAGCGATCAAGTTCGTGCCGAACACCAAGCCGAAGGGCAAACAGCGATTCGACTTCCTCGGTGCGGGCACGTTCTTCGTCAGTCTTCTGACCCTCCTCCTCGCTCTCACCATGGGCCAGAGCATGGGATTCACGGATCCCTTGATCCTCGGACTCTTCGCAATCTCGATCGTCGCACTCGGACTCTTCGTTGCAGCCGAACGACGGGTTGTGCAGCCGATGCTCAACTTGAAGCTCTTCAAGAGCCGCGACCTCACGGTGAATCTGATCACCGGGTTCACCGGCTTCTTCGCTCTCTCGGGTGTCATCCTTCTCCTGCCGTTCTATCTGACCGACGTGATCGGGTTGTCGCCGCGCGGGATCGGGCTCGTTCTCGGTGCTATCCCCATCACGATAGGAATCGTCGCTCCGATGTCCGGCACGCTGTCGGACAGGATCGGATCGCGTCCGGTCACGGTGGCCGGACTTGCCCTGATGACCATCGCCTATGGAATCGCAGGGTTCTGGCTGGAAGGTGCCACGACCGCCCTCATCGTCGTCATCGTTGGACTCATCATCGGCCTCGGATTCGGGATCTTCCAATCCCCGAACAACTCCGCGATCTTGGGTTCGGTGCCCCAGGACCAACTCGGCGTCACCTCCGGCATGCTGACTATCAACCGGACCACGGCGAGCGTCACTGGCATCGCCGTGCTCGGGGCGCTGTGGGCAGCGAGAACCGCCGTCTACGCGGGTGGTGGGGAGGTTGCAGATGCGCCAGCGACAGCACAGGCCGCCGCGCTCGCCGACACGATGATCGTCGCCGCCGTTCTCGTCGGCTTCGCCCTACTCCTTGCCCTCTGGGCCTGGAGGAGCAAACAACGCGACGACGCCTGACAGTCGTTGTGCCGATGGCTTAGAGCTCTGCGATTCGACCGACAACGAGATCGATGAACCCTTGCCGGTCCACATCGGATATGACCATGGTGTTTGGCTCGGCACCGGTAACGCCCCACCAGTCAACAACCGTCTGCCCGACGGTGAGCTCCGATTCGGTTTCAACATCAACCCGACACGTCTTGCCGGAGAAGAGATCCGGATCGATCAGGTAGGCGATCACGCACGGGTCATGGAGCGGCGCACCTGCGATGCCATACTTCTCGACGTCGTGACGTTCGTAGTAGCCGAGCATCCCCGCCACGGCCTCGCCGACCGGCGTGTCGATAGCCCGAATACGATCGATGTCTTCCGGGAGCACGAGTGCTTTGTGTGTGACATCGAGTGAGAACATGGTGATCGGAACACCGCTGTTGAACACGATGCTCGCCGCATCAGGATCAACGTAGATGTTGAATTCGGCCACAGGGGTTGTGTTGCCCCCTTCGAAGAAGCCGCCACCCATGAGGGCGATCTCCCGGATCTTCGGGATGATCATCGGTTCCCGGGCAATCGCCGAGGCGATGTTGGTCAGGGGTCCGACGGGGCAGAGGGTGACACCGTCTCTTCCTGCCGCAAGGCAGGTGTCGATGATGAAGTCGACGGCATGTTTCTCCTGCGCCGTCGTTACCGGATCCGGCAGGTCGGTTCCATCAATGCCGGTCGGTCCGTGAACGTACTCGGCGGTGAAGAGCTCACGCACCAGCGGCTCGTGAGCTCCGATGAACACCGGAACGTCGGTGCGCCCGACAAGCTCGCAGAGCTTCAGGGCGTTCGTCGTGACGAGCGGCTGCGGAACGTTCCCGGCAACGGTCGTGATGCCGAGAACGTCGAGTTCCGGTGAGGCGAGGGCCAAGAGGATCGCGACGGCATCGTCCTGGCCGGGGTCGGTGTCGATGATGATCGGTCGAGCCATGTCGACCGAATCCTACTCACGGCTTCACGACCGCCGGGATCGCAGTGCGCCTTCGAGTTCGGCCGTGGTCGGCATGCCCGATCGGGCTCCGATGGCCGTCACCGCCAGCGATCCGGCAACGACGGCACGCCGTACCGAGGTTTCCAGGCTCAATCCACTCTCGAGGCCGGCGGCGAGCACTCCACAGAAAGTGTCCCCAGCTCCCGTCGTGTCCACCGGTGACACGTCGATCGCAGCGACGGACTCGCCGGAATCGGCCCTGACGATGCGAGCACCGTCGGCGCCCAACGTCACAACCGTCACCGGAACGGGGAGGCTCCTCGCAGAGACCGGATCTCCCGAACCCGTGAGGGTCGCAAGCTCTCCGCGATTTACTACGAGCACGTCGATCGAGCGAAGAAGCTCCGCTGGAAGGTGAGCAGCCGGGGCAGCATTGAGAATCACGATGCCCTCTGACACAGCGGCAGCCGCCAGCACAGCATCCATCGGTATCTCGAGTTGAAGGAGTGTCACCGTCGCCGCCATGAGGACCGCCTGGGCACCTTCAACGTCAGATGCACAGACGTTGCCATTCGCTCCCGGGCTGACAACGATCGCGTTCTCCCCGGCGTCATCGACTGTGATGATCGCTAACCCACTCGGTGCATCCGGGTCCACCACGAGGTGCCCCACATCGACACCCTCGCGCTCGAACTCCCCGACGAGATCCCTCCCGTCTTCGTCGGCCCCGATGCGCCCCACGAAAACGACATCGGTTCCAAGACGGGCCGCGGCGACCGCCTGGTTCGCACCCTTGCCGCCGGGCATCGTCTCGTGGCCTGATCCAAGAACGGTCTCACCAGGGACGGGATGGTGTTCGACCCGAACAACCAGGTCCCTGTTGACAGATCCGACGACGGCGATCATTCCTGCTCCTCAACGATTCGGTAGACGGTACCCGCGCCCGAGACGACGTAGATCTCACCGGCGTCGTCTCGCCCGAATGAGGATACGGCAGCGACGGTCCCCGTACCGTCCGTCCAGTCGTGCACTGATCCGTCCGGTGCGATCGAACGGATGAAGCCGCTGCACCAGTCTGAGAAGAAGTAGTGGCCATCGAGTTGCGGGATCGCATCACCCCGATAGACATAACCACCGGTGATGGAGCAGCCTTCGTCGTGCCGGTACTCATGCGCCGGGACGGTGAGGAGCCGGCCGGACCCGTCAACCCCGTCGCACGGTCCCGCGAAACAATCGGTGCCCTCGTACATGGGCCACCCCAAGTTGAGTTCTACATCTTCGGTAGACACCCGGTCGATCTCTTCGACGTCGCCTTGACCGACGTCTGCGATCCAGATGGTGCCACCGTCGAACGAGAACCTCCACGGGTTTCGGAGTCCGATCGCCCAGATCTCGGGAGCATCGAAACCAGTGTTTCCCGCGGACTCGTACGTCTCGATCTCCGGGCCAACCACGATGCGAAGCATTGCTCCGAGGAGCGTGTCTTCGTCCTGTCCGTTTCCGTACTTGTCATTGGACGCACCCCCGTCACCCATCCCGATCCAGAGGTCTCCTTCTGGCCCGAAGGCGATCATGCCCCCGTTGTGGTTCTTGGCAGGCTGCCGTACCTCGAGGATCACACGCTCGGAGTCCGGATCCGCAGAGTGGAGGTCCTCTTCGATCGTGAACTCCGACACGATCGTTGCGTTGTTGTTTCCCGTGTAGTTGACGTAGAACCGGTCGGTATGGGCTGGATGGAACGCGAGCCCCAGGAGCCCTTGTTCCCCTTTGAACTTGACGCGTTTGCGAAGATCGAGGAACACCGCGGGATCGTCGCCCTGCGTCACGATCCAGATGACACCGGGTTGGTCCACGACGAAACCGTTCCCGCCCGCTGTTGTGAAGAAGACCGGTTGCTCGAAACCCTCTGCCACAGATTCAAGGCGGAGAATGGTGTCGTCGGATGGCAGCGTCGGCTGCGGCGTCTCTTCTGGGTCGAGAATCGTCGTGACGGTGGTCGGCGGCTCCTCCTCTTCGCTGGTCGGCACAGCCGATGACGTCGTTGTCGGCGCATCCGGAACCGTCGATGGTGACGCCCCGTTCGTGCAAGCAGAGATGACCAGAGCGGCCGCCGCTGCACTGATGATGAGCCTTCGCACGTCAGTCAGATTCGACGATGCCTGCAGCCGCTGCCGCCTCGTCGGCATCGCGCGCCACACGACGACCCTCGGGCACGTCTACGCGGTTCAGGAGATAGATCCCAACGAGGAAGAACACGATCAATCCAAGCACCGCTGGTCGTGATGAGCCGAACACGGTGACGGCCGCCACGAAGAGAAGCGGACCGAGAATCGCAGAGAACTTCGACATGACCGAGAAGAATCCAAAGAACTCCCCTGACAATGCCTTCGGCGCCATCGAGGCATAGAGGCTTCTGCTGAGAGCCTGGGAACCACCCTGGACGACGGCGACCATGAACGCCAGGAACCAGAACTCGATGACGCTGTCGAGGAAGAAGCCCCACACTGCGATCGCCGAGTAGACGATCAGGGCAAGAATGATCGTGCGCTTGGTCGTCATCGTGTCGGCAAGTCCTGAGAAGAGGGGGCCGCCGAGTACGATCGCGACGGCGAGCCCGACCACCTCAACCATGAACAACAGACCCAAAATGGAGAGAAGGTCGCTTGTTCGCGGCGGCTCCATCACGGTGGCTTCGCCGATGACCATCGCAATGCCGGATGAGGCTTCGTCTGCTTCGCCGATGTTGACGATCTCGAGGAGGTGTTCCCCGGCCGCCTCCGCCACGATGTCGATGTCGACACCGTCGTGGACCGCCGAGTTGTAGCCGTCGATGACGACCGCTTCGTCGTCCTCGACCACGACCGATCCGTCGATGAGCACGGCCCACTCCCCCCGGTCCGGCCCCTCGCTGTAGTGGACGCGCACCGTCGTACCGTTGTACGCCAGCGCATATGTCGCTCCTGCATCGTGGGTTCCTGCGTACTCGCCGTCCACCTCCCACACACCTTCGAGAACGACGGCCTGCGAGTCGATCGAGTAGTCGCCCTCACCGACGGCACTGGCGGTGTCTTCGTACGCCGGCGGCCTCGTGCCCGTGATGTCGGGGCTCAAGACGAACTGGCTTCCGATCCCGACGAGCGGAAGCATGACGAGATTCCACACGACAAACGCGAGAAAGAAGGCCCGCTTCGGCTCATCCCTCGACGGGATCTTGCCGAACATGATCGAGAACGGGATTCCGACGAACTGGACGAGGAGGATCGCAGCGATCAGCTCGATCGAGCCGAAACCGAGCTCGGCGCCGTAGATGACGGCAACGCCGATGATCGTCCCGATCCCGTCGTTGTAGATCAGGTAGGAGATGAGGAACTTCAGAAGCTCGCGGTAGTTGCGGAGATGGCTGAACGTGTCCCCGAGGCGTCTGAAGGTAACGGTGAGCAATCCGCCAGATCCGGTCGCTACGGCCGCTGGCGGCTCGGGAACCCTGCGCAGGAGGGGAATCGAGAACACGATCCACCAGATCGCGACGGAGATGAACGACAGCCGTGTCCCAAGTGAGTCACCAAGCGTGAAGATCATGGCGATGTTGATCGCGAGGAGTAGCCCTCCTCCGAGGTAGCCGACCGCATATCCCATCGTCGACACTCGATCGAGATCCTCATCGCGTGCCACGTGAGGAAGGAGCGCTTCGTAGAACACGTTGCCCGTGGCGAACCCGATCCTGGCAATGACGAACGCCACAGATGCGATGAGCCAGTCACCCGTGCCGACGAAGACGAGAAGGGACACGCCAATCGCACCCACGAGGATCGAAGCGGCGAGGAACTTCTTCTTGCCGCGCTTCAGGTCCGAGATGGTGCCGAGGATCGGAGACAGGATGGCAACGATGATCAGAGAGATCGAGAGGGTCGCCGTCCAGTATGCGGTCGCCTGGGCGGCAGATCCAAGGGTACGACCCGCCACCTGGCTGTAGTACACAGGAAGAACGGCAGCAAGAATCGTGGTGGCGAACGCTGAGTTCGCCCAGTCGTACATCGTCCACGCCCGGATCCGTCTCCGGTACTCCCGATCGTCGACAGCTCCGTAGCCGGTCATCGCGTCGCTCATCGCACCCTCTCCATTTCGACCCGATCCGAGGCTAGTCGGAACGGCTCGAGGACCAGAGGGATCGCAGTGCACCTGCAACCGACACCGGGTCCTCGATCGGTGACATGTGGCCGGCGTCTGGCACGATCGTGAGTGTGCCGCCTGCGGAGACCGCCATGTGGTCGGCCTCTGCGATCGGCGAAAGCACGTCGTGTTCGCCCACGATCGCGGCGACCGGAATCGCGAGGTTCGACAACACCGTACTCCGATCAGGGCGGTCCCTCATGCCCATGAGCGCCGCGACGATCGACTCTGCAGGCGTCGACTCGATCATGGTTCGGAGCCGGGCACGCGTCCACGTCGACGCCGATTCCGCTACCAGCACACCGATCATGTCGGAGGCGAGACCGGATCGACCCTCGGCGGCAATCCGCTCGGCGGCTGCTTCGCGCCCGGCCTTCGCATCCGGGGAGTCCTCGGTGGACTTCGTATCGACGAGGGCCAGCGTGCGAAGGCGTTCCGGATAACGCTCCGCGAACGCGAGAGCGATGTAGCCGCCCATCGAGAGTCCGATCAGATCCACCCGCTCGACTCCCAGAGCGTCAAGAAGCGCGGCCAGGTCATCAGCGTGGCCCTCCATCGAGAGCACGGGACGAGTCGATCGCGACGAGCGGCCGAAACCACGCAGGTCCGGTGCGATGCATCGTCGAACATCGGAGAGCATCTGGATCTGTTCGAGCCACATCGTGGAATCGAGTGGGAAACCATGGACGAAGAGCGCTACGGGCCCGGTCCCCCGATCTCGATAGAAGAACTCGTGATCATCGACTGTGATTCGAGGCATGGCCGCAGTGTTGCACACTCAGCATCGACAGAAACCGGTTCATCCGATGCGATTGACGCCGCTGGCAGGAGGTACGGTTGGCCCATGCGCGAACACGTCGAGCCATGGTGGAAGTCCGCCGTCATCTATCAGGTATATCCGAGGTCCTTCGCCGATTCCGACGGCGACGGTTACGGCGATCTTCCCGGGCTCATCGGCCGACTCGACTATCTCGCTTGGCTCGGTGTCGATGGGGTGTGGCTCTCACCGTTCTACCCGTCGCCCAATGTCGATTGGGGATACGACGTATCGGACCACAAGGACGTTCATCCCGACTTCGGATCACTCGAAGACTTCGACCGTCTCATCGCCGAGGCCCACCGACGGGGCCTCCGGGTTCTCGTGGATTTCGTCATGAACCACACGTCCGACCAGCATCCGTGGTTCACCGAATCCCGTTCGTCCACCGGCAATCCGAAACGCGACTGGTATGTGTGGCACGGCGGGGATCAGCCTCCGAACAACTGGGTCTCCGTGTTCGGCGGACCGGCGTGGGAGCGGGATGATGCGACCGGCGAGTGGTACTACCACTGCTTCGCTGTCGAACAACCGGATCTCAACTGGCACAACTCCGAGGTTCGCGAAGCCATGTGGGACATCATGCGTTTCTGGGCCGACCGCGGTGTCGACGGATTCCGTCTCGACGCGATCGCGACGATCTTCGAAGCCGCGGGGCTACCCGACCACGACGCTTCCTTCCGACACATCGACCTGGTGAACCAGCGTTTCGAAGACGGGCCGGATCGTTTCGACTGGGAGGAACTCCTGGGCGATCAGATTCGACAGCCCCCTATCCACGCCCTGATGCGCGAGCTGCGAATGGTGGTCGACGAATACGACGACCTCATCATCGTCGGCGAGGACGACCGCCTCGAGTTCCATGGGAACGGACACGACGAACTGCCGCTGGTGTTCAACTTCCCACTCATGAACGAACCGCTGAGTCCGCTGTTCGTGAAGCAGAACCAGGAGGAGCGGCTCCCGTTGATCCCCGACGGGTCCTGGCCGTGCAACGCCACCGGCAGCCACGACGCAGGACACGCCGCTGCCAGATTCACCCGTCGACGAGACGAGTGGGCCCGCATCGCAGCGACCCTCGTCACGCTCCTCAAGGGAACGGCCGTCGTGTACCAGGGGGACGAGATCGGAATGATCGACTCCGAGCTCCTCGAGATCGAGGCCCACACCGATCTACTCGGCCGCTGGTACCACAGGGAGGCGATCAGCCAACTCGGCCTCGAGCACGACATCGCAACCGCCCGGGCGGCAGCGTTCTCTCGCGACGGTTGCAGGACCCCGATGCAGTGGGATTCCTCCAACGCCGGAGGATTCACGACGGGCGATCCGTGGCTCCCGGTGCACCCGAATCACAAGTCCGACGTCAGCGTTGCCGCTCAGATCGAGGATCCGGATTCGCTCCTCACCTGGTACCGGTCGTTGATCGCCCTTCGACATGCCCGCCCTTCGATCGCATGGGGGGATCAGGCGATCGTTCGAGTCGACCGGTCCGTACTCATCTTCGAACGAACGACGCCGGGGGAACGCACCGTCGTCGCGATCAACATGGCGGAAGCACACGAAACGATCGATCCATCCGGTGCGGTCCTCCTCTCGACCAGCCCCGATCCGACAGGTGACCTGGCGCCATTCGAGGTTCGGGTGATAGCGTCTGGTACATGAACCAGTCACGTATCGGTCTCGCCAATCTTCCGACGCCACTCGAGCGTGCGGATCGCCTCACCGCAGCATGGGGCGGCCCCACCATCTGGGTCAAACGGGATGACCTCACCGGGTTCGGCCTCTCCGGAAACAAGATCCGCAAACTCGAGTTCCATCTTGCCGCGGCACTCGATGCCGGTGCAGACACGGTCATCACGTGCGGAGCAGTTCAATCGAATCATTGCCGCGCCACCGCGCTCGCCACCGCTCGCGTGGGATTGCACACGATTCTCTACCTCAGGAGCCCCGATGGGGAACCGCCGGAATCGCCGACGGGCAATCACCTGCTTCAACTCCTCGCAGGAGCAGAGTGTCGATTCATCACACCCTCTCAGTACGACGAACGGGATCGGATCATGGAGGAGGCTGCCGTTGCTCGCGGCAACGCGTGGATCATCCCAGAGGGGGCCTCGGATGCTCTCGGAGCTCTGGGCTTCGTCGCAGCGATGCATGAGATCGCCCCGCAACTCCACGATCTGGAGATCGTAGGCCCAGCTATCTGGCACGCCGCCTCGAGCGCAGGAACAACGACCGGGATGGTCCGAGGCGCCGACCAACTCGGCCTCGACGTGAAGATCGTCGGATCCTCAGTTGGCGATCCCACTGAAGAAGTCGAAGATCGTATCCGCACGCTCATCGACGAATCCATCACCCAATTCGGTGACATCACGGGCAACACACCCTGGAGGATCACGGACAAGTACATCGGGCGTGGATACGGCCTCTCCACCCCCGAAGAGCTCGTCGTGCAGGCCGAAGCAACGCGCCTCACCGGCATGCTCTTCGACCCGGCGTACACCGGCAAGGTCATCTACGGACTGAAACGGGAGATCGACCAGGGCCGGCTCACGAACCAGGACGACGTCGTGTTCTGGCACACGGGTGGTGGTTTCGCGACATTCGCGTATCCCGAATTAGTAGATCAGTAGATCAGGACTGTTCTACGGTTTTCAAGAACCCCAGCAACGCTTCGTTCACGACTTCCGGGCGTTCGACCATCAGCATGTGCCCTGCGCCCTCGACGATCAGCGTTGTCGCGTCGGCGGCTGCTACCGCGATCGGTTCTGCGGCGGATGGTTTGGTCATCAGGTCTTGATCTCCGAGGATCAGCATCATCGGGACGGGAACGGTCGCTGCGGTGCCAGCTGCTCCCGGATAGTCGTTGCATGCGGTCAGATCAGCGAAGGCGATCCCGGGTCTGGAATGCTGGAGGACTGCTGCCGTGTCGTCGAGGGTCCATTCGGACGCGCCGGCAGGCTGCCGGGCATGCATCCAGGAACACATCGTGACGAGCATCGTCGAATCACCGGTCTCCACGCCACGCAAGAGATCGGTGTTGACGGGCATCCGCTCGGCGACACCGAGGAGTGAGACTGACTTCACCAGATCAGGACGCGCCGCTGCCGTCTCAAGAGTCACAAGCGCCCCCATGGAATGACCGACGAGATGTACCGGCTCATCGAGCACCGAGAGATATGCGAGGAGCCAACCTGCATAACCTTTGATCGTGACAGACGGCTCGCCCTCCGACTCCCCGTGACCAGGGAGGTCAACGGCGATCGGAGAGAACCCCGCTCGTGCGAGCCCATCCGCCTGGTACTTCCAGACCGAGCCGTCCATTGCGGCACCATGGACGAGAACGACGGTGCTCATGCCGTGACGAAGAGCGTGAGGGCTTCGACGATGAGCGCCGGCCTATCGGTACCGTCGATCTCGACCGTCACTTCGTTCTTGAGCAGCCAACGCCCGGGACCTTTCGCCGTCACCTCGACGAGCCGGGTTCGTGCTCGAATACGGCTTCCCACCTTGACCGGTTCGATGAAGCGGACCTTGTCCGTTCCGTAGTTCACGGCCATCACCATCCGGTCGGGCGCAACCATCGCCTCCATCATCATCGGCGTGGTCAGCGAAAGCGTCAAGAATCCGTGGGCGATCGTCGAACCGAACGGCGTTTGCGCCGCGGCCTCCGGATCAACGTGGATGAACTGATGGTCCATCGTCGCATCGGCGAACAGGTTGATACGGTCCTGATCGATCTCGAGCCAATCCGAAACGCCGGTCTCCTCGCCGACTCGCTCCACCAACTCCTCCGCCGGGATGATCTGCATGACCGGTCCTCTCAATCACTCTCGATGATCACAGCGTAGGAGAGGCGGGCCAGCGTTCAACCGCACACGGCGCCCGAAAGGCGTGTGCAAATCGGGATGGCCGGTACCGTATCGGACACCATGCGTCGTACCGCCACCGTCATCTTGTCGCTTGCAGTCATCGCCGGCGCATGCACCTCCGGACCATCCGTTGGGGACAACGCTCCTGCTGAGACAACCGTCGCAGGGGATGAACTGTCCTCGACGACCGAAGTGACCCTGCCTCCTGAAGAGGAAGTCATTCGAGGAACCGTCGACGGTGTCATCGACGGTGACACCATTCAGGCCGTGGTGAACGGCACGAGGATCGACATTCGTCTCATCGGCATCAGTGCTCCGGAAGGTGACGAGTGCTACGGCAAC
>JGI24024J18818_10000736_pt1 | contig 12933 bp, 11 predicted proteins | sample Cruoilmetagenom2_FD_18818 | JGI IMG/M metagenome (IMG submission 18818) | reverse complement strand
GTTAAGATTGTTGATCTCGCTAGTAACCTGATTAAACTTTCTGGGTATTCAGAGGGTGAGATTGAGATTCGTGAGACAGGCATACGACCTGGTGAGAAGTTATTTGAAGAGTTGATGAATGAGAGTGAAAGACAGAGTGACGTTGTGTTTCCGAAGATTTATATTGGAAAGGCGACGCCGATTACGAAGCATGAGTTGGTTTATTTGTTGGAGAAGATTCCTACTTTATCGGGTGCTGAGTTGAAGGAATTGCTTGTTGGTACTGCTAATCGTCGGAATGTTGAGGTTAAGAGTTTACAAGTAATGGATGTTGTTGGGTGAGCCTCGGACGTGTGAAACGTCCTTTTATTATGACTATAAATTAGTAGAAACATATATAAAAAGGTCGGAATTTACGGAAAAGTGAGGAAAGTATATGAAAAAAGTTAGAAAAGCCATCATTCCTGCAGCGGGACTAGGTACGCGTTTCTTACCTGCTACAAAAGCTATGCCGAAAGAAATGTTGCCGATAGTGGACAAACCGACAATTCAATACATTGTTGAGGAAGCTATTGCATCAGGTATTGAAGACATTATTATCGTAACAGGTAAAGGAAAACGAGCGATTGAAGATCATTTTGATCATGCTTTTGAATTAGAAGAGAATTTAATTCGAAAAGAAAAGTTCGATTTACTAGAAAAAGTGAGAGAAAGTTCTAAGGTAGAGATACACTTTATACGCCAAAAAGAACCACTTGGATTAGGACATGCGGTACTATGTGCGAAGAAATTCATTGGTGATGAACCTTTTGCAGTTTTACTAGGAGATGACATCGTTCAAGCTGAAACACCGTGTTTAAAACAATTGATTAATCAATACGATGCAACTGGTGCTTCTGTTATTGGGGTTCAACAGGTACCAGATAATGAAACGAATCGTTATGGGATTATTGCACCGCTTGAAAGAGATGGAAGATTATATAAAGTAGATAATTTTGTGGAGAAACCGGCACTTGGAACGGCACCTTCGAATCTTGCGATTATGGGTCGTTATATTTTAACACCTGAGATTTTCAATTTTCTTGAGAAACAAGGAGCGGGTGCTGGTGGGGAGATTCAGTTGACGGATGCTATTGAGCAGCTTAATCAGATTCAACGTGTGTTCGCTTATGATTTTGAAGGTAAAAGGTATGATGTTGGGGAGAAGATTGGGTTTGTGAAGACTACTGTGGAGTTTGCGCTGCAGGATGAGGGATTGAGGGATGAATTGTTGGTTTATCTTGAGGGGATTTTAGAGAGTAAGAGAACAGTCATATAGGATTTTGATTAATAGTTTCAGTTTCAATAATTAATTTTGTTGTTTAAACGGTACCAATAAGATAAGACGAAACTTTGGTAGTTTCGTAGTTGATTGGAAGAAAGTGTGATGTTCCAATTAAGTACTAAGCAACTAATGAAATGTAATTGTTTAAGAGAAAACTTAATTTAGGAAGGAAGTCCTGCAATGACAGAAAGTCTAACAAAATCAGAAAGAATATTCCTCTCTTCGCCCCATATGAGTGATGAAGGTTTTGAAATGCAATATGTAAAAGAAGCTTTTGATACAAACTGGATTGCACCTCTAGGAGAAAATGTGAATGAATTTGAAAATGAACTGGCTGCAAAAGTTGGAAGTAAAGCAGCTGCAGCACTAACAACTGGAACTGGAGCAATCCATTTAGCGCTTAAAGCGGCTGGTGTTGGAGAAGGAGATATCGTTTTCTGTTCAACTTTAACGTTCTCGGCTACAGCTAATCCAATCATTTATCAAAATGCCATTCCTGTTTTTATAGATAGTGATTATGAGACTTGGAATATGTGCCCAATAGCTTTAGAAGAAGCATTTGTGAAATATCCAGAAGTGAAAGCAGTTCTTATAGTACATCTTTATGGGTTGTCAGCAGACATGGATAAAATCGTAGCACTTTGCCAAAAACATAATGTGGCTTTAATTGAAGATGCTGCTGAATCATTAGGTACTTATTATAAAGGGAAACATACTGGTACGTTTGGGGATTTTGGTATTTTTTCTTTCAATGGGAACAAGATCATTACTACATCAGGTGGTGGTATGCTTGTCTCTAATAATGAAGAAAGAATTGCTAAAGCTAGGTTTTGGGCCACTCAGAGTAGAGATCAAGCAAGACACTATCAACATAGCGAGTTAGGATTTAACTATCGTATGAGCAATGTAGTTGCTGGTATAGGTAGAGGGCAGCTAAAAGTGTTGGATCAAAGGGTTGCAAAGAAGAAGTATATATTTGAGTTTTATAAAAGAGAACTTGGTAATTTGGAAGGTGTTGAAATGATGCCAACGAATGATTGGGATGATCCGAATTATTGGTTAAGCTCTATGACACTACATGGTAAGGTAAGACCGATTGATATTATGGAAGCTTTAGAAGCTGAGAATATTGAGTCGAGACCTGTTTGGAAGCCGATGCATATGCAGCCGTTTTTTGAGAAGTATGATTTTGTGGGGACGGGTGTAAGTGAGAGGTTGTTTGAGGATGGGATTTGTTTGCCTAGTGATACGAAGATGAGTGATGATGACCTTAATAGAGTTGTAGAGATTATTAAAGGATTGTGGAGATATGTATGAATGCGACAAAAGGTGGTATATATAGAAGGTTTATTAAAAGACCGATGGATTTCGTGCTTTCTTTGATTGCTATTGTTGTTCTTAGTCCGGTGTTTTTGATGGTGGCGGTTCTTGTTAGGACAAAGCTTGGGAGTCCGGTGTTGTTTAAGCAGAAGAGGCCTGGGTTGAATGAAAAGGTTTTTGTTATGTATAAGTTTCGGACTATGACGGATGAGGTTGGTGAGAATGGAGTGTTGTTGCCTGACAGTGTCAGACTGACCCAGTTCGGAAAATTCTTACGTTCTACTTCTCTTGATGAACTTCCAGGACTTTTTAATATTTTAAATGGTGATATGTCTATTATTGGTCCTAGACCTTTATTGGTTCAGTATCTCCCACTTTACAATGAGCATCAAAAGCGTCGTCATGAGGTTAGACCTGGTTTGTCTGGTTTGGCACAGGTTAGTGGTCGAAATGCTATTGGTTGGGAAGAGAAGTTTAGGCTTGATGTTGAGTATGTGGATGATGTTAGTTTTATTAAGGATTGGGAGATTATTTTTTTGACTTTGAAGAAGGTTTTTGTTCGGGAAGGTATTAGTTCGGAGACTGCAGTAACGATGGAAGCTTTTAAAGGGACTGAAAAGAATGAATGAAACATTTAAAAAAAAACTTCTTATAATTGGTGCCAGTGGTCATGGAAAAGTAGTCGCTGATATAGCTTTGAAAATGAAAAAATGGTCTCACATTGCTTTTTTGGATGATGATGAGAGCTTAAAGCAATCTCTTGGTCTTGATGTTATTGGGACATCTAAGGATACTGATGAATATATCAATGATTGGGATTTCTTTGTTGCTATTGGTAGTAATTCTACAAGAGAAAAAATTCAAGTGAATTTAAATTCTAAAGGTGCAACAATACCAATATTAATACACCCACATGCAATAATAGGAGAAGAAGTTGAAATAGCCTCAGGTACTGTAGTGATGGCGGGAGCCATTATTAATTCTTCAACTAAAATTGGAGAAGGTTGCATTATAAATACTGCTGCTTCGGTTGATCATGATAATTTGATTGAAGATTTTGTGCATATATCTCCAGGAGTTCGTTTAGCCGGAACTGTTAAAGTTGGTCATGGTTCTTGGGTAGGAATTGGTAGTGTGGTTAGTAATAATAAAGAAATAGCCGCTTGTACTATTCTCGGAGCAGGAGCTTTGGTTGTAAAAGATATAATTGAGTCTGGAGTTTATGTTGGGGTTCCAGTAAGGAGAGTTAGTTATGTCAAAGATTCTAATTTTAGCGAATAATGACGTAGGTTTATATAAATTTAGAAAAGAACTCTTAATTGAATTAATTAAAGAGAACGAAGTTTATATTTCCCTGCCCTACGGAGATTTCATACCCGAATTAGAGAAATTAGGCTGTATTTTTGTTAATACAGCTATTAGCAGAAGGGGAACTAATCCAATAACTGATTTGAAGTTGTTAATACAATATAAACAAATCATTAAAGAGGTTAAACCAAATATAGTTTTGACATACACAATAAAGCCGAATGTATATGGTGGAATAGCATGTAGACTTGCTAAAGTACCTTACATTGTTAATGTCACTGGGTTAGGTACTGCAGTAGAGAATGAAGGAGTTTTGCAGAAAATTACTTTGTTTATGTATAGAATAGCTTTAAAGAGAGCAAGTATTGTATTCATGCAAAACAAAGAAAATGAAGAATTTTTTAGAAGAAAGAGAATTACCAATAATAATAGTAAATTAATTCCAGGTTCCGGAGTGAATCTTCAAGAATATTCTTTATTAGAATATCCTCCAGAAGATAATATAAATTTTTTATTTATAGCTCGTGTTATGAAAGAAAAAGGGATTGAAGAATATATAGATGCAGCAATACACATTAAAGCGAAGTATCCTCAAACTGCTTTTCATGTCCTAGGATTTTGTGAGCAAGATTATAAAAATAAATTAAATGAACTACATGATAAAGGGATAATTTATTATCACGGAATGCAGAATAATGTGCGCAAATTTCATCGGCAATCCCATTGTACAATTCACCCTACCTATTATCCAGAAGGTATGTCTAACGTTTTACTTGAAAGTGCAGCCTGTGGACGGCCAATAATAACCACAAATAGAAGTGGGTGTAAGGAAGTAGTGGAAAATGGAATAAATGGTTATATTGTCCAAGAAAAAAATAGTAGAGACTTAATAAGAAAAATTGAGGAATTTTTAAATCTGAATTTTGAGTCAAAAAAAAATATGGGGATTTTGGGCAGACAAAAAGTTGAAAATGAATTTGATAGAAATCTAGTCGTTAACTCTTACCTGAAAGAAATTAAAAAGCTGGAGATGAATGGTTAATGGATTATAAAAAAATTATAAAAAATAAAGAATTAAGATTTAAAATCTTACATAATTTAAAGTTTCTCCCTGACGCTCCTATGCTAAAACTTCAGTACAAAATGAAAATGGGAAGAAACCTCGATCTTAAAAACCCCAAGCGATGGACTGAAAAAATACAGTGGTACAAAAAAAACTATAGGAACCCTTTACTGACGAAATGCGCTGATAAGTATGAGGTGCGTGAGTACATAGAAAGTAAAGGACTCAGTAGTATACTAAACAAGTTATATGGGGTTTATGATAACCCAGAATTTATTTACTACGAATCTCTTCCAAACCGTTTTGTCATGAAGACAACTAACGGGAGTGGTACAAATATTTTATGTAAGGATAAGTCAAAACTCAATATACAAAATACAAATGAACTTCTAAATTTGTGGTTAAAAAGAGACAATTATTCAGTGGGAAGAGAATGGTCTTATAAAAATTTAAATCCAAAGATAGTAGTTGAAGAATTTTTAGTAGACGAGGGCAATCCATTTGATGGTATAAATGACTATAAATTTTTGTGTTTTAATGGCAAAGCGAAATTTATAGTATTTGATGTTGACCGACATGTAGGTCATAAAAGGAATATTTATGATACGGATTGGAACTTTATCGATGTATATACAGACCATCCGAATTTTGGTGATGTAGTTCCTAAACCAGAGGGACTAAACGAGATGTTAAACGTAGCGAATAGATTAGCTGAAGATTTTCCTTTTGTTAGAGTAGATTTATATTGGGTAAATAATAAAGTCTATTTTGGAGAACTGACATTTTATCCATGGACAGGATATGTTCAGTTTACTCCCGACAAATTTGATTTTATTCTAGGTGAAAAATTTAGTTTACCTAAAATAAAGAAATGAGGAAATTGATTTTATGAAAGTTTTATTTTGTCATGATGGGCCATTAAGAAAAGATGAATTAAATAATTATTATGGAACTGCTCATAATGATAAAACCTTTTTAAGGTATTACACTATAGCAGACGAGTTAAATGTAGCGATAAGGGTTAGTGAAACGTCTTCAACAGCTGCAATTTCTCAACTTTCAAAAATTACAGTTCCCAATTTAAAAGTCTATGAAGTACCTAATATATCTTCGGTTAAGGGGATATTTACAAATAAAAAAAAAGCCAATGATCAAATAAAGAAAGCAATTCAAGATTCTGATTATGTAGTAGTAAGACTTCCAAGTGTTATTGGATTCAAAGCATTTGATTATGCTAAGAAATTGCAAAAACCATGTTTAGTAGAGGTTGTAGCTTGTGCTTGGGATGCTTTTTGGAATCATAGTCTCGCAGGGAAAATCATCGCTCCTACAATGTATTATAAAACTAAATTTAGAGTTTTAAATGCAGAAAGTGTAGTATACGTTACAAATGATTTTTTGCAAAAAAGATATCCTACGAACGGTAATCATGTAAACTGCTCTAATGTAGCATTAGAAGATGTAAATGAAGAAATTCTTGTAAATAGATTAAGAAAGATTTCTAATTTAAAGCATAATGAGAAGATTATTATAGGCACTACTGCAGCTGTAAATGTTAGATATAAAGGTCAACAATATATAATAGAGGCCATAGGGAATCTAAAAAAACAGGGGATCTCTTATTTTGAATATCACTTAGTGGGTGGTGGAGATCAAAGCTACTTAAAGTCTATAGCTAAAAAGCATAATGTAGAAAGTCAAATAAAATTTTTAGGCTCCAAGCCACATACTGAAATTTTTAGATGGTTAGAGACTATTGATTTATATAGTCAGCCAAGTCGACAAGAAGGATTACCACGTGCTTTAATTGAGGCAATGAGCATAGGAGTGCCTGCTTTTGGTGCGAACACTGCTGGTATTCCTGAATTACTAGATTCTAAATTTATTTTTAACAATAACAAAAATAATATTAAGGAAATTTCGGAAATTTTATTGAATTTTAATACATCAACAATGAATACCCAAGCTAAAAGGAATTTTCAAGAAGCTAAAAAGTATGAAAAGAATATAATTGAAACTAGAAGGAGAGAGTTTTTTGAAAAATTCTCCGAAATTAATGAATTTTAAATATTTTCTTGTAGAGTAGGCTGGTAAGATGTTAACAAATTTAAATAAATATAATATAAATGAGGTTAAAAGAGTTAATGGAAATTTATATAAGAAAATCATAACTATAATTCTATTTTCCTTCTTAGTGTTTTTCTTTTTAAACTCAATTATTGCAGAAAAGAATTATTTTTTTATATTATTGTTGACTTTAACTTATACAATATTGATAGTTCCTTTTTTTACTAATGATGATCTACTGAATCCCCTTACAATTCTAATTGCTACCCAAATCCTAAGTGTAACAGATGTTCTTCACAGATATATTAATAGGTTATATTACAATAAAGCGAATAGCCTTGATGTATTCAATGACGATATGTACGTACTGAGCATTAGTTTAATTTTAGTCTGGCTGATAATGTTTTACATTGGATATATTTTTGGAGGAAAAAAACCGATTGTCTTAGATAAGATTAAACCAGAAGTCCCTCGAAATTCATGGATTATTATCCTAGTAACCTTAATTATTAGCTTATTAGGCTTTCTATTTGCTGTTAGTATTAATGGCGGAATTACTAGTATGTTTTCTAATATGTCAAATAGAGTAGCTTTATATTCGGGAGCAGGATTCCTAAAGGATTTCGTTGCACTAGGAACTGTAGGGGCTTTATTACTACTTTATAAAGGATATAAAAAAACTTCAATTTTAATTATAATATTAGCTTTTTTCGGGATTGCTTTGTTCGGAAGCAGAGGTCCAGCTATCTATTATACTGTTTTACCTTATTTACTTTTCTATCATTATATGATTAAAAAGATTAGTCGAAGAACACTTCTTACTATAGGACTAATTTTAGTCGGATTCATAATAGTCTGGGGACAATACCGAAGCTATGGTAATGTGGAAAGGCTTGATTTTTCACTCGTTAATACAATTTGGGAAGCTTCGTCTCAAACTGCCATGGGTGTAACACTGCCAGTACTTTTAAGCTACTTAGAAAATGGTTATATAAATCATCAATTTTTTGATCTTTTATTTAATATAGTTTTTGCAATCGTACCAAGAGCTATATGGCTCGAAAAGCCGGCAATTGATACTACTGGTATTGTAGGGGAATTATTATTTGGACCTGAGCATTGGGGCAGGTGGGTTGGGCCATATGGGCTTTCATATTTAAGCTTTGGGTGGTTTGGTGTTATTATAATGGGTTTAATTACAGGAGTTGTAGTAAAAAAACTTTACATCAAGTTAACTCGTAAAACATCTCTTATGTATGTAATCTTTTATTGTTTTACAATTCGACTATTTATTGATCTTTTCTCAACAGGTGGGCAATTAAAGATTGTATGGTTTGGATTATGGCTAATATTACTTTCATTAATTTCTTATTTTAGTTGGAAAAAGAAAAAAGTTATGGTGAAAACATAGTGAGAACAAAAAAAGCTTTAGTAAATTTATTTTTTAACATGTCACTTCAATTCGTAAATGTCTTTGCTAATATGATACTTCCGCCTTTGCTGATAAGTAATTATGGTTCCGCAGTAAATGGGTTAGTAATGTCTATAAAGGAACTATTGAGATACCTTCAGGTAATTGGCGGTGGAATAGCTGAAGCTAGTATACAGGCGTTATACAAACCTTTGGCAAAAAAAGAAAATAAGAAAGTAAATGAAGTTTTATCAGCTACAAAGAAAATGTTTTTCCAAGCTGGATTAGTATTTTCACTTTTACTGGTGCTGTTTTCTTTAATTTATCCACTATTAATAAATGATGATGTAAACTTTATCAGTACATTTTTATTAATAATCGTAATGGGAATAAGCGGAGCATCTGAGTTTTTTGTATTAGGAAAATATAGAGCGCTTTTAATAGCCAATCAAAAAAGTTACGTCGTAGCAATAGCTCAAATGACTGGCGTAATTTTAAATGTTTTAGTAGCCGTACTATTGATATTTATGAAGGAAAGTATAGTAGTTGTTCAAATGGGGGCAACAATTGCATATATAGCTAGAATTTATATAGTTACTATGTATACTAAAAAACATTACAAGTATATTAACTTCACTGAAAAACCAAAAATGATTGTATTAGAAAAAAGAAATGATGCTTTAATTCATACATTAGCTAGTGTTGTAGTTTTTAATAGTCCTATAATTATAATCAGTATTTTTTCGGGATTAGTAGAAGCTAGTATTTATTCGATTTATTCAATTATTTTTTCAGGAATCTTCTTAATTACAAATTCCTTTTCAAGTGGTTTAGTGGCTAGTTTTGGAGAAATTATTGCAAAAACTGAAAATAAAGCATTTTCTGCTTCATTCGAGCTTTATGAAAATGTCTATTACATTATTGTTACTATTATGTATAGTGCTGCAGCTATTTTAATTTTACCTTTTGTTAAATTATATACATCTGGAGCTACTGATGCAGAATATGTTGATCCTTTTATTGCAGTGCTTTTTGTAATTCTTGGAGTATTAAGAAGTAGTAGAATACCACATTTGACAATCGTAAACGCTGCAGGGCATTTTAAAGAAACTAAAAATCATGCAATCATTGAAGCTATTATAAGTTTAATATTACAAATTGGACTAATACAATTTTACGGAATATATGGCGTTTTAATAGGTTGTATTGGTTCTTTCTTATATCGCGCTTTAATGCTAATAATATATTCTAATAAAAAAATTATTAAAAGGAAAATTTCTAAAACATTTAGTCGTTTATTAAGAAATATTATATTGGGATATTTTATTATCTTATTATATACAAAGTGTGTAATAGTAGATATTGTCACGTTTGATCAATTAATTCTTCAAACTATGGTTATAAGCTCTTCTATTACAATAATTGTTATAATTGCAAATTATTTATTTGAACCGAAATTGGCTAAAAGTTTATTCTACCGACTTAAAAAAATTGTTAAATAAAAATTTTTAAATAAAAAAGAAAATAGGAGCGGTTCAATGTTAAATGAACTAAAAAAAAGAGTCCCTACTCTTATGAACAATTATAGAAAATTTTCAACCATAATACCTTCTAAAATTTTTTTGTCATGGCAGTTTAAAAGGCATTTAGGCTATGAGATGGACTGGCAAGATCCAGTAACTTTTAATCAGAAGCTTCAGTGGTTAAAAGTTAACTGGCATGATTCATTAGCAACTCAATGTGCAGATAAATATGAGGTTAGAAATTTTGTTAGCAATAAAACAAATTATTCTATACTCAATGAAGTGTATGGAATTTATGATAATGTTCACCAAATAGATTTAAAAAAACTACCAAAATCCTTCATTCTTAAAGCTACTCATAGTTCAGGCATGAATTTTGTATGCACTGATAAAAATAAAGTGAATTGGAAAAAAAAGTTTAAAGAAATGAATCTTTGGCTTTCTACAAATTATTATAATGGTAATAGAGAATGGGTGTATAAAGATATAAAACCAAGAATTATTTGTGAAAAACTTTTAACTAACGAAAATATGGATTTTAAAAGTTTAGATGATTATAAATTTTATTGTTTTAATGGTGTTCCACATTATTGCCAGGTAATCAGAGGACGTGGAGAAAATGAAACTATAGATTTTTTTGATATGGATTGGAATCATATGCCTTTTACAGGCATGAGACCACTTCCAAATTCAAAGGAGAAAATATTAAAGCCATTTAAATATGAAAAAATGATTGAACTATCTACTCAGCTTTCAAAAGATTTTCCGTTTGTAAGAGTTGATTTTTATTATGTTAACGAAGAAATAGTTTTTGGTGAAATGACCTTTTTCCCTACTAGTGGTATGGGCCAGTTTTACCCATCAAAATGGAATACTATCATGGGTGAATTACTGAATTTAAATCAAACTAAAAATGAAGCGAATATAAAATGAGGGTTTGATTTAAAAAATTCGAAATATTGATTATGTACAAACTTTAAAATCATAAATATATTGAATAATGAAAATAATCTAATCATATTATAGGGCTAATATTTTGAAAAATTTTTTTCATGTAAAGGAAGAGGTAAATATGTATAAAATAACAGTAGCTGGCACAGGATACGTTGGTTTAGTAGCTGGAGTATGTTTCGCAGAAATGGGTCATCAAGTAACATGTGTAGATATAGATGATGCTAAAGTAAAAATGATGAAGTCTGGTGTTTCTCCAATCTATGAAGAAGACTTAGAAGAGTTAATGCAAAAAAACTACGCAGCTGGAAGAATCGAATACACTACAGATTTCAAAGCTGCTTATAGGGAGGCTGATGCAGTATTCATCGGAGTGGGCACTCCAGAAAATGAAGATGGATCTGCCAATCTCTCATACATAGCGACAGTAGCTAGACAAATTGCTGAAAATGTTGAAAAAGATTGCTTGATTGTTGTTAAATCCACTGTACCAGTTGGAACCAATGATAAAGTTGAACAGTTTATCAATGACTTCTTAGTGAATGATGTAAGAGTAGAAGTCGCTTCAAACCCAGAGTTTTTGGCTCAGGGGTCTGCGGTACATGACACTCTGCATGCTAAACGTATAATCATCGGTACTGAAAGCGAATGGGCGGAAAATCTACTGAAGAAAATATACGAACCGTTTAAATTGCCGATCGTCGCGGTTAATAGACGATCAGCTGAAATGATCAAGTATGCTTCCAATGACTTCCTTGCTTTAAAAATTTCGTATATGAACGACATCGCGAACCTCTGTGAATTAGTTGGTGCGGACGTTCAGGATGTGGCACAGGGAATGAGCTTTGATGATCGAATCGGAAGTAAATTCCTTAATGCAGGGATTGGATACGGTGGTTCTTGTTTCCCTAAAGACACAAAAGCATTGGATTATCTGGCTACACAAAATGGTTACGAGTTAAAAACAATTAAAGCTGCTATTGATGTGAACAAAGATCAAAAGACTTTATTGTACAAGAAAGCAAGTAATCGGTTAATTACTTTTAATGGCTTGAAAGTTGCTGTACTTGGTCTAACTTTCAAACCAGGGACGGACGATTTGAGAGAAGCTCCATCACTTGAAAATGTGCCATTGTTGTTGGCACAGGGAGCAGATATCTTTGCATTTGATCCAGTAGGCGCAGAAAACTTTGCGAAAGTTTATCCGGAAGGTGCAAATGGTAGAGGGACTATCACGTACGTACAAAATGCAGAAGCGGCTTTGGAAGGTGCCAATGTGTGCTTTATCTTCACTGAATGGGGAGAAGTGAAAGCGGTGCAGCCGGAAGCTTTCAAAATGCTGATGAGAACACCATTGGTTTATGACGGCAGAAACCTTCACGAAATCGCAAGAATGGAAGAGGCCGGAGTTGAGTATTACTCAGTAGGTAGAGCGCCTGCGAATAAAGGTGGATTGAAGGAGCTGAAGAAAGTTGCCATTCAAGCAGTTAAATAAGGATAAGATTTATTTAATCACTGGAGCTGCAGGCTTTATTGGTTATTATTTATCTAAAAAACTTTTAAGCCAGGGATGCAAAGTAATTGGTGTTGATAATGTAAATGATTACTATGACGTGAATTTGAAGCATGAGCGGTTAACTGGATTAGAAACTTTCGAAGATTTTACTTTTATTAAAGGTGATCTTGCGGACAAAGAGTTAGTAACAAAGCTTTTTAAAGAATATAAACCGAATATTGTTGTAAACTTGGCTGCGCAGGCAGGAGTCCGGTATTCAATTGAGAATCCTGACGTATATATTCAGAGTAACGTGGTAGGATTCCACAATATTCTTGAAGCTTGCCGCCATTATCCAGTTGAACATTTACTTTATGCCTCTTCAAGTTCCGTTTATGGTGCCAACAAAAAAGTGCCATTTGAAGAAACGGACTCTGTTGATAATCCGGTTTCATTATATGCTTCTACGAAAAAATCCAATGAGTTAATGGC
>JGI24024J18818_10000735_pt1 | contig 12934 bp, 8 predicted proteins | sample Cruoilmetagenom2_FD_18818 | JGI IMG/M metagenome (IMG submission 18818) | reverse complement strand
AATCACCATAAAATTGTCCACCTTGGGTTCATACTGATCCCCTTTCAATGTGTCCGGGCTGAAAAGGGGTTGGGCTGTTTGCACTTGCTGAGCCGCGCAACTGAACATCAGGGCGCTGATCATTACCAAAAATACTGCTCTCAAATAATACTTTGTCATGTCTTTCCTCCTCTTTTTCGTGTTTTCATTAAAATCATAATTATAATAAAATCAATTTTTCTTATCGTCATTGTTCCTTGTGCTAATACAAATCCCGACCAATTCAAACCATCATCAAAAAAATGATTTACAGATATCACAGTCCACCGTCATTTTATTTCCCGGCTGCAGCCTTGGCCACGCTTGTACGCAAAGCCTTTGATCCGGGGTTGCTGACAGAGCCTTTCACAATAATAAAAGAACACTTAATAATCCGATATTTGATTTTTTCATTGGCATGCCTCCTAATGTAATATAGCGGTTAATAATAAGAAATTTCCCTTGCCTTTCTGATACTGCTGCCCGTTTTGTGCTCAAGGTGCCGGGGCCGGACCACATTAAGTATTTGATAATAGAATCATCCTTGAGAATCTTCTGACGCCTGCCATCCGCCTCCAAGGGCTTTGTAAAGCTGTACGAGTGCCACCAGCCTGTCGCGCTTTGATTCACTCAGGGATAATTCCCCATTAAACAACTGACGCTGGGCGTCAAGAAGATCCAGATAGCTCAACACCCCGTTGTAGTACCGTAATGTGGCCAAGCGAAGATATTCCTGCGAGGATTTCACCAGGTCAAGATGGGCCTCCAGTTCTTCTTTTGACCGGGAATAACTCTCCAACGCATCGCTGACTTCTTGTAGAGATTGCAGCACGATCTTCCGGTAATTTAAACTCGCCTGCTCGTACTGTTCCCGGGCAATGGCCAGCTGGGCACGGTTTTTCCCGGCGTTAAACAGCGGCATGATAGCGTCCAGACCTATGATCCAGGTCTTTCCGGCACTCTTGAGCAGGTCGCTCAATTCATTGCTCTCCCGTCCGTAAGCTCCGGTCAAGGTTAGCTTGGGGAAAAAATCCGCCTTGGCTATGCCAATAGCGGCATTGGCCGCGATCAGCGTCTGTTCGGCCTGTCTGACATCGGGACGCCGCTGTAACAGGGAGGCGGGCAGTCCTAAAGGGACCTCCGGCGGAAGTGGCTGTTCGCTGATTCCCACTCGGCGTTCAATATCTCCTGGTGCCCGTCCGATTAATATACTAAGATGATTTTCCTTTATCACCCGGTTTTTGTGCAGAAAAGGCAGCGTTATTTTCGCCGAGGCCAATTCTACTTCTGCCTGCTGCACTTCCAGCTTGGATATGACACCGCCTTCTTTTCGCAGTCCGGCAATCCTGACGGACTCTTCGCGTGAAACCACCGTTCGCTCGCTTATTTTCAGGCGGTTATCGATATTCAGCAGTTCAAAATAGGCAGCCGCGATTTCGCCGATCAGGGACACGCTCATTGCTTGCCGGCTATTTTCAGTAGCCGTCCACTGGGCTTCGGCAGCTTCCATGGATCGACGATTCTGGCCCCAGAGGTCAATCTCCCAGGACAACAGACCTTCCAGCGCAAGCGTATTCTCCGGACCGGTGGAGCTGCTGGTGAAGCCGGATTTCCCCTCGCGTTCCGCGCCGGCCGCTAAATCCAGTTGCGGGAAAAGGGCTGACCGACTCACTGCCAGGTAATAACGGGCTTCCCGGACCCTCGAACGGGCCACGGCGAGATCCAGGTTGTTGGCCAGGCCGGTCTCGATGAGCCATTGCAGTTGCTCATCTTGATAAATCTCATGCCAGTTTCGGACCGCAAAACTCACCTTTTCTGCGTCTTGTCTCTGTCTGTCATCAGACTGCCGATAGCTCTCCGGAAGGTCCTGTTCCGGGCGCTGATAGTCAGGGCCCAGTGCGCAACCGGCAAAAATGGTAATGAACAAGGCGGTGATCAACCGGAGGGCCTTACACATGACTGCCCTCCGAAACCTCAATTTCCGCCTCGCTTTCTTTGGAGCGTCGGCGCCACCGGTCACTAAGTCCGGCCATTGATACAAAGAACAAGGGTACCAGTACGATACCGATACTGGTCGCAAATAACATGCCTCCCAGAATAGCCGTGGCCATGGATTGCCTGCTTATCGAGCCCGGTCCGCTGGAGAGAACCAGGGGCATGACCCCCAGGATAAAGGAAACCGACGTCATCAATATGGGCCGGAAACGCAAACGGGCCGCGTTTAATGCTGCCTCATGTACCGGCATTCCCTCTTGATGGAGTTGTTTTGCGAACTCAACGATCATGATGGAATTTTTAGCAGCCAGGCCAATCAGGGCGACAAAGGCGATCTGGAAGAACAGATTGTTTTCCAGCCCCCGTATCCAAACGGCCACCAGTGCCCCGAGCATGGCAATGGGTGCAATGAGTAATACGGCAACGGGAATGGTCCAGCTTTCATAGAGCGCAGCCAGAAACAGGAACACGAAAACCAGCGCCATGGTGAGAGCCACAGGCGTCTGACCGGCAGCCCGGATCTCCTGAAAAGAGATCCCCGACCATTCGAAACCGATCCCGGGTGGCAGAATTTCTTCTGCCGTTTCTCGAATCGCGGCAATGGCATCACCGGTGGAATAGCCGGGCGCCGGCTCAGCAGAAATGCTGGCGCTTGAGAACATGTTGTAACGGGTAACACGGGCCGGGCCGGTTTTAAACTCCATATCTGCCAGCACGTTCATCGGGACAATGTCTCCGGTAGCACTGCGAACATAATAATCGTTGATGCTGTCGGGACGTTTTCGGTATTCTGCCTCTGCCTGAACCTTTACGCGATAGACCCGGCCGAACAGATTAAAGTCATTGACGGTGGAAGAGCCTGAAAACGCTCGCATGGTGCTGTAAATATCATTCAAAGGAACGCCCAGTGCTTTGGCCCGGGCACGATCTACCTTCAGAAACAGTTGGGGCACCTCAGGCTGCAGGGAGGTGGAAGCATTCTCGATTTCCGGACGCAAAGCGGCCCGGTGGATCAGTTCGTCTGCACTTTCCAGCAATGCTTCCCAGCTAGCGCCCGTACGATCCTGGAGTTCCAGCTCTACACCGCTGCCTGAACCGAGTCCCGCAATGGCTGAGGGTTTAAACAACATAAAATCCGCCTCTGGAAATTTTTCCATGTGCTGTCGCACTTCTGCCATGATCGCATCCACACTGTAACTGTTCGCTTGACGTTCCTTCCAGGATTTGAGTATCACTTCGATCTGCCCATTGGCCTCATTGGATCCGGAACGCTTGTTTTCTCCGGCCAGGCTGAAAACGTGTCCAACCGCAGGATGGTTCAGTAGAAATGTCTCCGCTCGCTTGACCACTGCCTGAGTACGAAGAACCGAGGCACCGTCCGGCAATTCCATGTCCACAAAAAAGCGTCCCTGATCTTCAATCGGCACGAAACTGGACGGAAGATACTTGAACAGGAGACCGCAGCCGGCCACCAGGATGAAAAAGAATATATAGGATCTTCCGGCTTTTCGGGTCGTTAAGCGCACCAGCCGGGAATATTGGTGGCCGATTTTTTCGAGCCACTTGTTGATCTGTCGAAAAACAACATTCCTTTTCCCGCCATGGGGCTTAATCACCAGGGCGCACAAGGCCGGGCTCAAGGTCAATGCCACCACGGTAGAGATCAACACCGCCACCGTGATGGAAATGGCAAACTCACGATACATGATGCCGGTAATGCCGGCCAGAAAAGAAACAGGCACAAACACGGCAGCCAGCACCAGGGACGTACCAATCAGAGCACCTGTCAGTTCACGCATTGCCCTGCGCGTGGCTTCTCGCGCATCAAGCCCTTCTTCCTGCATCAGGCGTTCAACGTTTTCGACAACCACGATGGCGTCATCTACCACGATGCCAATGGCCAGTACCAGGGCTAACAAACTGACCGTATTGATGGTAAAACCGAATGCGGCCATGGCCAAAAACGTACCGATCAGGGAAACCGGCACGGCCAGTGCCGGTATCAACGTAGCACGCCAGCTCTGCAAAAACAGATAGACCACCAGAACAACCAATAACAACGCCTCAAAAAGCGTAATAATCACCTCGCGAATGGATTGTCGGATGAACTCGGAGCCATCATAAAAAATCTGCCATTCAATGCCCTGGGGAAAACTCCTGGCCAGCTCCGCCATCACCCGTCTGACCTCCGTTGCCACCTGAAGGGCATTGGCCCCCGGCAGTAGATAAACCTGCAAAATCGCGGCATCACCGCCGTCCAGTTGTGACAGCAGGGTATAAGCGGAAGATCCTAATTCCACCCGGGCGATGTCCCGCAAACGGATCATGGAGCCGTCCGGATCTGCGCGCACCACGATATTCTCGAACTCTTCGGCCCGGTTCAGGCGACCCTGGGCAGAGATGGGGTAGGTTAGCTTGACATCTTCGCTATTGGGTTGCCCTCCCAGGTTGCCTGCGGCCGCCTCACTGTTCTGTTCTTTAATTGCATTAATCACGTCGGTGGTGGTAAGACCGTAACCTGCCATACGATCCGGCCGAAGCCAAATACGCATGGCATAGGTGCGTGCACCGGTGTTGCGGGTCCTGCCAATTCCCGGAATTCGGCGAATGGCAGAGGCAATGTTGATGGCCACATAATTACTGAGATAGATGTTGTCATACTTGGGATCTTTGGAGGTAACTGCAATTTTGAGAAGATCGATGGCCGCCTGCTTTTCCACGGAGACCCCTTCGCTGACCACATCGATGGGCAGATCACTCTCCGCCAGCTTGGCCTGGTTCTGGACATCCACAGCGGCCAGGTCCGGATTGGTACCCACATCAAAGGTCACTTCCAGTGACATGCCGCCGGTGTTGGTGCTATTGGAAGTCATGTAAATCATGTTGGGGACCCCGTTGAGCTCCTGCTCCAGAGGAATGGCCACGGACTCGGACACGGTATTTGCGGTTGCACCGGGAAAAGTGGCAGAGACTTTCACCGCGGGCGGACTGATATAGGGGTATTGATCGACGGGAAGCGAAAACATCGCAATGGCCCCCGCAATAACGATACCGATAGAAATCACGGCAGCAAAGACGGGCCGATCGATAAAAAAATGCGAGATCACGAATCCTCTCCTTTCCCTTCTGCGTCCTCAAGCTCTTCCTGTTTCTGACGGGCTTTCTGCGCCTCATATTCCTCGCGGGACAGGGCCGCAACCTTCTGACCATGGCGAACCCGGTGCATGCCCTCAACAATCACTTGTTCATCGGCATTGAGGCCTGATTTAATCACCACTTCCCCCCCCACTCGGGAGCCGGTCACCACAAAACGCTGCTCCACCTTATCATTCGGCAGTATCACCATCACATACGCACCGCCCTGTTCGATCTGTATGGTCTCCTCCGGTATCGTCACGGCGTCCGGCAGTTCATCCAACTTGATGCGTACACGGGTGTGCTGCCCGGGCAGCAGTTCCCGTTCGGGATTGGGGAGGACGGCCCGCACGACAAAGGTACCGGTCTTGGGATTCACAGCCGGGGCGGTAAAGCTGACATCTCCCAAATGGCGGTACTCACTGTCATCGGGCAAATTGATCCGAATGAATCCCTTCAACGTCTGCCCCTTTTCTTCTGCCTCCAGTTTCTCCATAAAGGTCGTCATGCGGCGGCGCGCATTAAGATAGTCCAGTGCTGACATGTTGAACTTTACAAAGATAGGATCTATCTTTTTGATGGACGTCAACAGGGATTGACCGCCGCTTCCCACCAGGGTGCCGATATCCACCATGGATTCCCCCGCCATGCCGCTGATGGGTGACCGGATTTCAGTGTACTCCAGTTCCAGTTCAGATTCCTCCAACTCCGCCTGACTGGCTGCCACGGCTGCCTTGGCCTGCTCTTTGGCAGAAAGCGCATTGTCATAATCCAGCTGGCTGGCAGCATCCTGCTTATACAATGGCTCCATTCGATTCAAGTCGCGCTCGGTCTTTGCCAGGACGGCCCGGTCACTGGACAGTTTTGCTTTCATACGTTTGACACGGGCCTGATAGGGCCGGTTGTCAATACGGTAAAGGAGGGCGCCCTTTTTTACCGCACTTCCCTCAGCAAAAAGCTGTTCCTCCACAAAACCATCAACGCGGGCCCGCACCTCCACATCCAGGGATGCCTTGGTGACTCCGATATAATGTCCGACTATCGGGACATCCTTTTTTTCTACAGGTGCAACCACAACTTCGGGAGGTGATACCTTGGGTGCTTCCTTCCGACATCCAGCCGACAGCAGCATCAACCCTGTGAAACAAACTAGAATCGATAAACCAGCCTTTCGTTTACAAACTTGCAATGGGGACGTCATAGTAACTCCAGATAACTGACTTAGGGTTTTGTTTTTTCATCTTTAAAGGTCTCGTAAAAAATCAGGATCCGCATAAGCCGGATTATAAAGAATTCAGCAACTGGATGCTTACTGCAGCTGTATATAAACAGACCGCAATGAGCTGTAACTGAATGTCTTTACAACCTTAAACGTTGAACGGAGAACCCGGAACCGCTCAGTTTAGATATTATTAAACAATCATAAAGCTGAAATGGAATGAATCGTCGAGATGAGATGAAAAATGTATAAATAACTTGCACTAATTTAAAATTTTGCATAACAAACAATTAATCATATGTGAACCTAATTTAGGATATGCTATATATATGCTATATTTATCAACCTACCGGTTTTTAGGGAGAAAAGGCATGGAAGCCCTGTATGCAAGAAGGTCGATCATTAAACAGCCCGTGTCGGGAAATGACTACGAAGCACTCGTTTCGGCCCATAGCCAAGCCCTTGCCGCGCTGAGCCGGGAAATCACTGAGGCAATCAAGAACCCTTCAAAGGAAGTTGGCGATCAGTAAGGGTGCTCTTTGCCCAATGTCAGCAGTACGCTGGAAGGTTTGCCGACAATTTGGCGAGGTGATCAGAATGGAAAATGAACGTAAGACAAAAAAGCAGCTAATAGGTGAAGTGATAGAACTGCGCAGATTGGTTGCTGTATTGAATGCCACGGAAACTAAGAACAGGCAGACAAGGGCGGCGCTGCAGGAGAGCGAGGCGATGGTCCGCAATCTCCTGGAATATGTTCCGGGAGTATCCGTACAGGGATACACGACGGATGGTATCGTGCGTTCCTGGAACAAGGCCAGCGAAGAGATCTATGGCTACACGGAAAAAGAGGCGATCGGCCGGAACCTGGGAGACCTGATAATCCCACCAGAGGTTAAACCCAACTTTAGGCAAGCTCTTGAACTGGGAGCAAAGTGCACCAGGTCCGGGGAGTTAATGCCTCCCGGCGAACTCATGCTATTGCATAAGAACGGTTCCCTGGTCCCCGTATATTCCATCCATACGGTTGTCTGTCTGGATGGCAGACCCTCTTTAATGTTTTGCATAGACGTTGACCTGTCTGAGCGCAAACGAACAGAGGAGGCGTTGCGAAAGGCTCACAATGAGCTGGAGCAACGTGTAGAGGAGCGAACTGCCGAACTTGCGAAAGTAAACGATAAACTAAGGAGAAAAATAGAAGAACGCAAGCAGGCCGAAGAAGAGCTGCGGAAAAGTGAAGAAAAATACATGACCATGATCAAGTATTCCAATGACATGATATGGACTTTGGATAAGGAAGGGAGGTTTACATACTTCAATAAGAAATCTGAAGAGATTACAGGGTATAGGATAAAAGAAGAACTCAACAAAGAATTTGGGCCGATGATTCTGGAAGAAGATATAGGAATAGTTTCTGATGCTCTTAGAAGGACTTTACAAGGAGAATCTCTTCACTATGAAGTAAGGATTCATAATGCCGGCAGAAGCAAACTAATAACTTTGTCGATCAATACAGCACCTATCTATAAAAATAAGGGAGTTGTAGGAACTGTTAGTTTCGGAAGAAACATCACCGAGCAGAGACAGACGGAGAATGCGTTGAAGGAGAGTGCCGCTCGATTGCAGCTGGCAATTAGCGCAACCCGCATTGGTCATTGGGACTGGGATTCCCAGACCGACGAAATGTATTTTTCCCCGGAGTGGAAACGTCAGCTCGGCTACGAAGGCCACGAAATTCACAACCGTTTCGAAGAGTGGGAGTCCCGTCTACATCCCGACGATCGGCAACGCACAATCAAGGCCGTCGAGGACTATATTGCGGACCGCCGCGCGGATTATGCAGTCGAGTTTCGCCTCAGGCACAAGGACGGCTCCTATCGGTGGATCTACACTCGTGCCGAGAAGCAGCTCGATGACACCGGGAAGCCATACCGCGTTTTCGGATGCCACGTGGACATTACCGAGCGCAAGCAGGCAGAAGAGACGTTGCGGAAATCCCACACTGAGATCAAGCAACTCAAAGACCGCCTCCAGGCAGAGAGTGACTATTTACGGGCGGAGATTAAGCTTACTACCCACAGCCATAGGGAAATCGTCGGAAAGAGTGAGGCGATAAACAAGGTTCTTCTCCAGTTAGAGCAGGTTGCCCCGACCGAATCATCGGTGCTCATCACCGGCAAAAGCGGCACCGGAAAAGAATTGGTTGCCAGGGCCATTCACAATTTCAGCAAGCGCAAAGACCGGGTGATGGTGAAAGTCGATTGCGCTTCCCTGCCGTCGGCTTTGGTGGAAAGCGAACTGTTCGGCCGGCAAAAAGGGGCCTATACCGGGGCATTGACCAGTCAGTTGGGGCGTTTTGAAGTGGCGGACGGTTCCAGCATCTTTTTGGACGAGATCGGCGAGCTGTCGCCGGAGTTGCAGGTCAAGCTGCTGCGGGTACTCCAGGAGGGCGAGTTCGAACGGCTTGGCAGCCCGAAAACGATACGGGTCAATGTACGGGTGATTGCCGCAACCAACCGCGACCTGTCCGCGGAGATGCGCAAGGGCAACTTCCGGGAAGACCTCTACTATCGCCTGAATGTCTTTCACATTGAAGTTCCCCCGCTGCGGGAACGGCCGGACGACATTCCACTGCTGGTGTGGACCTTTGCCAATGAGTTCGCTGAAAAGATGGGCAAAAAGATCCAAACTGTGCCCAAAAGAACCATGGAAGCTCTTCAGCGGTATCACTGGCCGGGAAACGTCAGGGAGCTGCGGAATGTCATTGAACATGCCGCTATCATCAGCACCAGCGATATATTGAAGGTGAAGTTGCCGCAAGATCCGCGAGGCGTTACTTCCCGAATTCTTACCCTAAAAGATGCCGAGCATCAGCACATTACCAAAGTACTGGAAAGGACCAACTGGCGTATTAAAGGGCCTCATGGCGCTGCTGAACTATTGGGCTTGAAACCCTCTACCTTGTACACCAGGATGAACAAGCTGGGCATTCCAACGGGTCGAAACAAGGACGCAATACCGACTTAGAGTCGCAATAACGACCTTTCCTGCAAATATTCCATTCCTTCCACACTCCCCAATATAAACTTAATTTAATTTGTTTCAGCAGGTTATCATTATTAAAGCCGATAGGTACCAGGTGGCATGATTGTTGCTTTTTTTTGGAGTATGATCCTTTCGTTTGCAAAAATAAATCCGTTGCCCGGGAAACAGCAGGTGGTTCTGGACATCCTCCGGTCGGTAATAGGTCCGACCCGGGTAAAATCCGGTTGTATGGACTGTGCTGTTTACACAAACCAGGGAGAAGGGCAGATGATTCTATACCTTGAACAGTGGCAATCACGGGAAACCCTGGATAGACATATCCGATCCGAACTCTACTTTCGGGTGCTGAGCGCTATGGAGCTTGCCAACGAGGCTCCGGAAATCTACTTCCATGAGGTTTCGGAGACGAGAGGTCTGGAATATGTCGAAGCTTTGAGAACGGCATCCCCGGAAAACCAGTAGTCGCACAGCGGATTATGGATCCTACGAATAGATATTCTTGCCTTGCAACTGTAGATTTTGAATACATAAAAGATGGTCAAAAAGGATAAATCACCATTGCAACCCCATGCCGAACAAAATCCGGCTCCGGCCGCTGAAAAGATCCAACAGCAACTCCAGCGGATTCTTGCCAGTCCGGAGTTCCAGGCCACAGACCGGCAGCGGGAATTTCTGCAATTTGTCGTCACAGAGACCCTTGCCGGAAGATCATATGAAATAAAAGGCTACACAGTGGCCACCCGTGTGTTCGAGAGGAGGAAGGACTTTGATCAGGCGACAGATCCCATTGTCAGCATTCAGGCCAATAAACTCCGCCGGGCCATGGAACGCTATTATCTGGTTGCAGGCAAACAGGACCCAATACATATCGACATTCCCAAAGGCACCTATGTACCGACGTTCTATGAACAGACCGGAATTAAGTCGGATACAACCCCACGTATCAGCAAAAGTCCGGTGGTTAGCTTTGAGGGTTCTTGGCCCTCAGTGCTGATCCGGACGTTTAAGAATCTGACAGACGATCCTGATTATTTAGCGGTGGGTTTGGCAACGGAGCTTGCCATGGAGTTAACCAGGTACCAGGATGTCCGGGTGTTGATGTATAATCCGGAGGGGCATGGAAAGAGGGCTTCGGATACCGTGGCCCGTTTTGTTATCGACGGAAGTGTCCGAAAAGACAGGGCAGGAATCAAAGTGGCCGTCAATTTGATGGATACAAAAACCAACACGCAAGTCTGGAGCGACATACACCAATCTGGTCTTGAGGCGGCCCAATTGATCGCTTTCCAGGAGGATGTCGCCCGGGTGATTGCCGTTAAAATCGCCGGCGAGTACGGGATCATATCCAAAAACTTGTCTATTGAATCGAAAAACATACCGCCGTCCGACTTGAAAACCTATGAAGCCATTCTGCGTTATTACGAATTCAACATGGTCTTTTCCGGGGACACGTTTCTGCGTGCTCTTGAGGCGCTCAAGGTTGCTTCTGTCAATGAGCCGGAATGTGGGTTGGTTTGGGCTATGTTAGGACGCCTTTATGCGACCAACTACAGCCTGGAACTCATGAACCTGGTGACGCCCCTGGAAGAGGCAATTGGATTTGCCGAAAAAGGTGTTTACCTTAATCCGGACAATCAACGGACCAGACTCATACTCGCCTTTGCCCGACTGTTCAGCAACGAAGTATCCGCAGGACTGGCCGAGGTCGAACGAGCCCTGGCCCTGAATCCGAATTCTCTATTATTCATAGAAAATATTGGCTACCTGCTTACGCTTTTTGGAGATTGGGAACGTGGCCCGGCCCTGATCAGAAAGGCAATCAAGCTCAACCCGTATTATAACATCACTGTCCATTACGCGCTGTGGGTGGATTGGGTCCGGCAGGAAAAATACCAACAGGCATATCTGGAGACACTGAACTTCAGAAAGCCCATGCTTTTCTGGGACCCGCTGATAAAGGCCGCTACCTTCGGCCTGCTGGGAAGATATGAGGAGGGCAAGCGGGCTGCTGAAAAACTGATCAAACTCAAGCCCGATTTTCCAAGCCGCGGTCGGGTGCTGATCAAACATTATATAAAATTCGAAGATATTGTCGAACGGACTATCGACGGTCTGGCCAAAGTCGGGCTTAAGATTATTTAAACATCTCAAGATTTCTACAACCAATTAAGATCCGTTGTCTTGACTTTTAAAACTTTCAAGAATGAAGACCTAATTGTTTTTCCACTAACTATCGAAAAAAATCTTGACAGCAAAACAAAGTATATCATAATGTTTCTCGAAAAGGTATTTTATCTCATCTTATCCAAATATCCTTTTCACTAATCATCCCCAGACATTAATCGCACTCCTGGTTAATGGAAGTTCTGTGTGGTCAAGGACAAGGTTCCAAAAGTATATCCAGAGGCCAACGCTTATTCATTTTAATAAAAGTTGAGCAAGCTAAATAGCGGAGGGTTCATATGCGTCGATCTATCTGTTTTCCTATTATCTGTACGATAGCGCTTTTATTCAGTTTTATGCTCCATGTCAACACTGCAAAATCCGACGATACCATTGACNAAGCCGATATTTGGGAAGAGGTGGTAGAAGACATAGATGATGCCCCAGGCTACGAGNACCCGGAGGATCGCATTCGCAACTGGGCGGTGAGGGTCGGTGTTATCGGCGGCGTATCCCCCGATTACGAAGGTTCAGACGACTACGAGTTTGGCATGGGTCCATTNATCTCCATCACCTGGAAAGACTTTGTTTGGTTCAAAGGAAAGTCTNTAGGTATGAACCTCCTGAAGCGAGGAGCCTGGGTAGCTGGGCCACAAGTTGCAAAGAGTTCTGGCCGGGATGAGGACGACAACGATAAACTCGAGGGTCTGGATGATGTNGACGGCGGTTTCGAAGTCGGTGGTTTTGTCAAATACANGAAAAAGCCATTCCGCCTCGAGTTGGATATCCGTCAAGACACAGGCTCCGGTCATGAGGGTGCTCTCATAGAAGCGGGCGCCGGGGTTGGAATCCCGTTTGATAAGCCCTTGTTCCTTGCAATGTTACATACCACGTGGGCAAGCGATGATTACATGGAAGACTTTTTCGGTGTCAGTGCAAACGAGTCAGCACGATCAGGGCTCAAGGAATTCGATGCCGACTCCGGTATAAAAGACATCGGGATCAAACTGACTTCCGGCATCCGTCTTCGGAATAATTTGAGACTTGCGATTAGCCTCCAATACAAGCGACTGATTGGTGACGCTTCAGACAGCCCCATTGTTGACGACGAAAATCAGTTCCTGGCAGGAGTGGGAATTGTGTACTCCTGGGGCTCCAAAAAACTTCAAAGGAAGCTTCGAAAAGAAGAAGAAATGTAAGACAGCCTTTCCAACCGATTTACAAAGAAACCTATCGAGCCCTAAGGCTTTATGTTCTCGTGCCGGTCCTCACCTGTTAATGTGTCTTTCCCATACAACCCGATGGATTGAACCTTTGGAAGCATTCCACCCTCAATCGTTGTAATGTAGATCTTCTCGATAA
>JGI24024J18818_10000734_pt1 | contig 12943 bp, 12 predicted proteins | sample Cruoilmetagenom2_FD_18818 | JGI IMG/M metagenome (IMG submission 18818) | reverse complement strand
ATGGCAGAAGCACTTTTACAACTAGATACAAAAAGAGCCTATGTGGTGAGTTCCCAAGATGGTATGGATGAGATAGGTTTAGCAACCAATACAAACTTTGCCTATGTAGAGTCTGGACGTATAAGTGAAGGTGAGATCAACCCTGAGATATTTGGTTTGAAAAAAGCACCAAAAGAGGCCATTCTTGGTGGAGATGCTGCATTTAATGCACAGATAAGCAGAGATATTTTTTCAGGTGAAGAGAGTGGAGCAAAGAGAGACATTGTTGTACTTAATGCGGCGTTTGCATTGTTTGTGGATGGAAATGTACGTGATATAGAAGAAGCGATACTAAAAGTAGAAGCAGGACTGGATAGTGGGAAAGCCAGTGAACACTTGAGTCTGATGGCAGATATTAGTCAAAAGTTAGCATAATTTAGATGAAAATTACTGCTTCATTAGCTGAATTAAACAATATTGTTGAGTACTTAGAAGCTACTTTACCTTCTCACGCTATTGTTTTTCTAAGAGGTGACCTGGCAGCAGGAAAAACAACTTTGACACAAGCCATAGCAAAAGCTAAAGGTATAGAAGGAGAAGTGACTTCTCCTACTTTTTCTCTTCAACAATGTTATGCTGCAAAAGATGGCAGCAGTCTGTACCATTATGATCTGTACCGTTTGGAACATGAAGAATTTATGCAAATGGGTCTTTTTGAAGAGTTTGAGAAAGAGGGTTGGCATATGGTAGAGTGGGGCTCTGATGCACTTAAAGCCTTTTTAGAAGGTGTAGGTTATAATGTTGCAACTATTGACATAGAACCTAGCAATAATAGTAGAATTTACAGGATAAACGCATAATGCATACACTCGAAGCCAACAACCTTGCTAAAACCATTAAAAAAACAAAAATAGTCCATGACATTTCTCTTAAGGTGAAAAGTAAAGAGATCGTAGGACTTCTTGGACCTAATGGTGCAGGTAAAACAACTTCATTTTACATGGTGTGCGGATTAACGGATGCGACAGAAGGTCAAGTCTTTTTAGATGGTGAAGATGTCACCAAACTGCCTTTAAGTGCACGTGCACAGATGGGAATAGGGTATTTGCCTCAAGAGTCCAGTATCTTTAAAGATTTGACGGTGGAAGAGAACTTGCTGATCGCTGCTGAAGCACTGAAGCTCAAAAAAGAGGTGGTCGGACCACGGATAGAAAAACTGCTTGAGATCTTCAATATTGAACCCATTCGTTCACGTTTGGGTATACGTCTCAGTGGTGGGGAAAGAAGAAGGGTAGAGATAGCAAGAGCACTGGTTGGAGAACCAAAGTTCCTGCTTCTTGATGAACCTTTTGCCGGGGTTGACCCCATAGCTGTGCTTGACATACAAAACATCATCAAACAACTGGTTGAATTAGATATGGGTATCCTGATCACAGACCACAATGTACGTGAAACTTTAGGGATCTGTGACCGAGCCTATGTAATGCGCGGTGGGGAAATGTTGGCTACCGGTACAAGTGATGAAATAGCCAATGATGAGAATGTACGTAAACATTACCTTGGGGAACATTTTACGTTTTAAAATAATGTATTCATAAATAAACCGACCCTACGGAGGAACGATTGACTCTATCTGAAGTAAAAATCCTCCTGGATAAAGAAGTAAAATCCAGAAACAACAATGCTGAACTCTCCTATGAAAAGCCAGATCCCCTTCTTATTGCGTCAAAATACCAAGATGAATCTATAGCCCTGATCTGTGCGTTGTTTGCTTATGGTAATGCAGGGCTAATCGTTAAATTTTTAGATAGTTTTGATTTTACTCTACTTGAGAATAGTGAAGAAACTATTATAAAAGAACTTTCAAGTCATTATTACCGTTTTCAAAAGAGTGACGATGTGAGTGCATTTTTTATTACATTGAAACGCTTAAAAGAGGTGGGAAGTATTGAAAATATCTTTTATGAAGGATATAAAAAAGAAGAAAATATCCTGGATGGCTTGTGGCATTTTATTGAGACTTTGAAAAAAGTGCATCCACATAAAAGTCGTGGATATGATTTTTTAACAGGTTCTGTACCTAAAAAAGTAAGTTCAGCAGGTACCTATAAACGTTATATGATGTATTTGCGCTGGATGGTACGCAAAGATGCTCTGGATATGGGGTTATGGTCAAAGATAGATAAAAAAGATCTTCTTATGCCCTTAGATACACATACCTTTCAAGTTTCAAGACGTTTAGGTTTACTGAAACGTAAAACCTATGATATGAAAGCAAGTATAGAATTGACCGATACTTTACGCAGTTTTGATGAAGAAGACCCCATCAAATATGATTTTGCACTTTATCGCCTGGGACAAGAGAAGTTAGTGTAAATTAAGTACAAAATAGGTATAATCCCGCAATATTAAACTTAAAGAGGATGTTTTATGGAAGGTGTATTTACTTACCTGGGCGCAATTTTTGGTCATGGTCAAATGTTAATGGTTTCACACTTGGTCTTAGTGGCAATTATTGTCATTGCAATTGCAAAAATGGCTACAAAAAGTCTTAGAGCGGTACCAAACGGTACTCAAAATGTGATGGAATCATATCTTGGTGGTGTCATTGCTATGGGTAAAGATGTTATTGGTGAAGAGCTTGCAAGAAAGTATCTTCCACTTGTTGCAACTGCGGGTCTGTTTATATTTGTTTCGAATGTGATTGGTATTATTCCTGGATTTGAATCACCGACTGGAAATATTAACATTACTTTACCTCTAGCGCTCTTAGTATTTTTCTACTACAACTATGAAGGTATCAGAGAAAATGGTTTTATCACATACTTTGCTCACTTTATGGGTCCTGTTAAACTCTTGGCTCCATTGATGTTTCCTATCGAAATTGTTTCTCATATCTCAAGAATCATTTCACTTTCATTCAGACTTTTTGGTAACATTAAGGGTGATGACCTGTTCTTATGGGTAATCTTGATGCTTGTGCCTTATGTTGCACCACTTGCGCCATATGTATTGCTTACATTCTCAGCGTTATTACAAACATTTGTATTTATGATTCTTATCTACGTGTACCTTGCAGGTGCTGTAGCTATAGATGATGATGATCACTAAGATCTCCATAAGTATTTAAAAATGAGATTACAGAACGGACCTTTAAGTTTTGTGATCAACTTTCTCTTAGGCGTCTCCTGGGCAGCAGTCCTTCTCGGCGCCAGCACTTCCTTCCTTGCATTTTATGAAGACAGTTTCTTTATTGCTATCCTGTCTGCATTTATAGGTGCATTACCAGGTATGGTGGCGGTACTTTTTCTTGAGCACATTATCACCAATAAAGAGAAACATTTAGAACTTAAAAAACAGACTGCACTTCTTGAAAAACTTCTCCTCCAAAAAGAAAATAACGATCTTCAATGATTGCTTATGCTATCACTGACCCCTCTACCTTAGATTTTAACACTTTAGCGCGTGACTTAGAAAGATTCTCCAAAAAAGCTACGATGATCGTTTATCGAGATAAAGAGAGTGCTTGTATTAGAGCTGTCGATTTTGTTCGGGAAGCTAAAGAGTTTGATTTTGACAAAGTCCTGATTCATGGAGATCATACTCTTGTGACCAATGCAGAAGCTGACGGGGTACACTTAACAAGTCTGCAACTGGATGATATACCTGCTGCAAAAGCTAAAGATCTTTTTGTTGTGGTGAGTACGCATACGTTAGAAGAGTTAAAAAAAGCAGAACTTTTGGGTGCTGACATGGCAACCTTCAGTCCTATCTTTNAAACACCGGGTAAAGGGCTTCCCGTTGGTTTGGAAGTGTTAAAAAATATGACTTCTCAAGTCCGTATTCCTCTATTGGCATTAGGTGGGATAATCACNGAGGAACAGATAACGGCGTGTGAGAGATCCGGAGCGAGCGGTTTTGCTTCGATTCGTTATTTTGCGGGGTAGAAGAATGTTGCGAATCTTTTTTATTTTCATCTTTTGTGTCATTCTCTTAAATGCTAGAAATATAGAAGCAGACTACAGTGTAAAATTTGGTATTTTTGGAGAAGTGGCTAAAGTGCATGCAACACTGACTTCTGATCGTAAATATTATAGTATCAATGCAACAGTAGTTTCTGTGGGAAACATTGCTAAAGCAGTGACAAGCAACCTCAAAGAACGGCATATCTCCAAAGGGCATATAGAACGCGGTCTGCTGGTGACAGATATGTATCAGATGATCAAGTCTTACGGAGTGTATACAAGTACTACGATCTACTCTGTAAACCATAGAAAAAAGCGTGTTACACGTCATTATAGACAATGGAAACAGGGGGTAAAGATAGAAGATATAAAAGTAACGCTTGGCTATTACTCCAAAGATGACATGCTGATACTTTTTTTAAATCTTCCCAAATATATCAAAGAGAAATATAAGAGCAGACACTATACTTTTAAAGCAGTAGGTGCTGACCGTAGAAACGGACGTGTGGATATGACTGTTCCTTCACAGAAAGATTTAAAACAAATGGGAGATTTGGTAGGTAAAGTGAAAGAGGGAGACTGGTACAGTACAGTGGTGATGCATCGTAAATTGTACCATAGTAAAAAAGGGGAACTGGAAGTCAAAATAGGTAAAGAAGGTATGGTGGACAAAGCAGTTCTGAAAGATCTGATCTTCTTTGGGGATGTACGTATTATACGGCAATAAACTCCTTTAAATAACCAAAACGATATAATCTCTTTAATTCAATACGCGTTATATTTATAAGGAAAATCACTATGTTTGAAACCGTTATCGGTCTTGAAGTTCATGTCCAACTTAACACTAAAACGAAACTATTTTGCTCTTGCCCCACCTCTTTCGCAGAGCACCAAAATACTAATACCTGTCCTACTTGTTTAGCACTTCCTGGTGCATTGCCGGTTGTGAATAAAGAAGCTGCGGTCAAAGCGATGAGACTTGGCTATGCGATCAATGGAAATGTAAATCATACTTCTTATTTCGACAGAAAATCTTACTTTTACCCGGACAGTCCTTCAGCCTATCAGATCACACAGCTGACCAAGGCCATTGTGCAAAAAGGTGAAGTGTTCATAGCCCTGAAAGATGGTACGCAAAAACGTATTGGGATGACTCAGGCACACTTAGAAGCAGATGCAGGTAAAAATATGCATGAGGGAGACCACTCAAAAGTAGACTTGAACCGTGCAGGTACACCACTGCTTGAGATCGTATCGGATCCAGATATGAGAAGCTCGGATGAAGCTGTTGCTTACTTGAAAAAGCTTCACTCTACAGTACGTTACCTTGATATCTCTGATGCGAACATGCAAGAGGGTTCATTTAGATGTGATGTGAATGTTTCTATTCGTCCTAAAGGGCAAGAAGCATTTGGTACCAGAGTGGAGATCAAAAACATCAACTCATTCAGATTTGTGGCTGCAGCCATAGCCTATGAAGTGCAAAGACAAACCGAAGCGTATGAAGATGGTGTCTATGAGCAGGAAGTAAATCAGGAAACACGTCTTTGGAATGTGGCAGAGGGTGTAACGAAGTCNATGAGAGGAAAAGAGGAAGCAGCAGATTACCGTTATTTCCCGGATCCTGATCTGCGTCCGCTTATCGTTACAGAGNAAATGGTTGCTGAAGCAAAGATCATGCCTGAACTTCCGGATGCAAAAGTAAAACGTTATGTGGAAGAACTTGGTATCAAGTCTGCTGATGCACATGTCATTACTTCAGACAAGGAGATGGCATACTACTTTGAAGAGATGTTGAAAAATGGTGCTGTGGCTAAAACAGCGGTAACATGGTTGACTTCTGAGCTTCTTGGACGTCTTAATAAAGCAGGTATTGCTATGGAAGATTCTCCTGTAGATGCCAAGACCTTGGGTACACTGGTCTCTAAAATAGCTGACAGTACCATCTCTGGTTCGGGTGCCAAAGAGATACTCGACCACATGATGGAAAATGAAAACCGAGATATCGATGTACTAATCGATGAAATGGGACTCGCACAAGTAAGTGATGACGGTGCTATTTTGGCGATCATTGATGAGATATTGGCTGCAAACCCGGACAAAATAGAGCAGTACAAAAGCGGTAAAGACAAACTCTTTGGTTTCTTTGTCGGACAAACGATGAAGGCCAGTAAAGGGTCTGCAAACCCTGGCAAGGTAAATGAGTTATTGAAACAAAGATTAGGGTAAGTTTAATATATTCTCCTCTGATGCCCATAGGAAATACCTTTGGGATACAAGTCCGGGGATGATTGAAAAAGGAGGGGTTTATGAATAAGTTATTATTGTCTTTTGCCCTTTTCCTTCATGGTTCAAAACGCTATAGATCGACCAAAGAGTTTATACACGATATTTTAACCAATGCCAACAATCCCAATAAAAAATACATTGATATTACGATCATATTTCTTATTGTCACTTCTGTGTTTATTCTTATTTATGAAGTGAAAAACCCTGTGCCTGAGTGGTTTGATATTTATGATATATATTTTGTCTCTTTTGTTTTTGCTATAGAGTATCTTTTGCGTCTATGGGTCTATAATGATCTGAGTGAGGATATTGTTCAGGAATATAATGATGCTCGCTACCTTCAAAGAGACTTCTCTGTCTGGGATTCATTAAAAACAGGATTATCAGCAAAATTGCAATACATATTCACACCTGCAGCACTCATAGATCTTTTGGCTATTTTTCCTGCCTATAGACCACTCAGGATTTTACGTATTTTTGTACTTTTTAGGGTTTTAAAGCTACTTCGTTACACGAAAAGTATCAAGCAGTTCCTGGAAGTACTGTCAAATAAAAAATTTGAACTGTTAACCTTACTTTTTTTACTTTTTTTCATTGTAATGATTGCAGGTATTGCTATTTATGTGCTGGAAGAAAAAATTAATCCCAACATTGAATCTCTTTTTGATGCCATCTATTGGGCCTTAGTAACAATCTCTACTGTAGGATATGGTGATATTTCACCTGTGACGGATGAAGGCAGAACCATATCGATATTTATTATTATCAGTGGTATTGCAATGATGTCTTTTTCAACATCTATTATCGTTTCTGCTTTTTCTGAAAAATTGAGTGAACTTAAAGAGAACAGGATCATAGAGCAGATCAATAAAAATAAATCTTTTTTGTTGATATGCGGATATGGTCAGTTAGCTAAAATGTTTTTTAGACAACGTGAAACAGAGATGTTAAATTATATTATTTTAGAAAATAATCCTGAAAAAGTGAAACTGGCCATAAAAGACGGATATAGAGCTATTCATGAAGATGCAAGTCGTTATGATACACTCAAAAAGTTTAATACAGATCATGCAGATATTACGATGCTCTGTTTGGCTGATAATGATGTAGAAAATATCTATATATCACTGAATGCCAAAAGTATATCACGTAAAATAAAGGTGATTGCCAGAGCAAGCAATTCTGCGATGGTAAGTAAATTTAAATATGCTGGTGTTGATCATGTCCTTTTACCCAATATGGTAGCAAACACAATGATATATACGGCAATTACACAGCCTACAATGCATAAAGCTATACATGCTATTTTGACAGGAAAAAATATTGCGCGGATCGATGAAGTGCATGTGAATTATTATCCAACATTGATCGGTAAAAATATCGAAGAGTTACATTTAAAAAAGAGTAAATTACTCTTTTTAGGTATAAAAAGAGAAGGAGAATTTATGTTTAATCCACCTCTTTCCAGTTCTATAGAACATCACGATATACTTCTTGTTATGGGACGACAAATCAGTTTGGATTATTTTAAAATGCAGCATGCAGGAGATGTATAATGTCTGCTAAGAATATATTGCTTTTCGGATATGGAACTCATGGTAGATTTATAGCAAAAGGGCTTCACGAAGATGGTTTTAGGGTTAAAGTGATTGAGTCAACACTTGATTTTTATACAAAGGCTAAAGAAGACGGATTTGAAGATGCCTTGCATATAGATGTGACCCAAGATGAGGACTTAAAGGCATTGAAGCCTGACACATATGCCCAGATCGTATGTATGATGGATGATGAACATTTAAATGTTTTTTTAACACTCTCTTTACGCTCTTTGTATACTGAGTGTTATATCCTTTCTCTTTCTGATTCAATAAATACAACAAAAAAACTCCAAATGGCAGGTGCCAACAAGGTGATAGATCTTTATGAAGTGAGTGCCAATAAAATTCATAATATTTTAAACAGACCGGTTGCAACCAAACTTTTGGAAAAGTTTTTTACAGAAAAAGGCGGCATCTCTTTCCAGGAAATACTTATCCCCGAAGACTCTTTTTTGATTGGTATGAGGAGTGATGAGATTGATTTTTCACCTTTTGGTGTTTTGTTGGTAGGTATGATAGATGAAGAGTTGGGGCATGCCTTTATTTTTATCACAGCAGGTATTAATCATAAGATTGATGTGGGAGATACGATCGTTTGCATAGGAGATAAAGAGAAGTTGGAAGTTTTTGAAGAAGAGATAAAAAAGAGGAGAAACTAGCATGAAACTAGCCATTATAGGAGCAGGGAAGTGGGGACAGGCATTGTATCATGCCTATAGTCAGGACAATGATGTGGTGATCCACTCCCGAACACCAAAAGAGATAGAAAATTTTGTCTCACTGGATGAAGCACTGGGTAGAGAATATTTGGTCATGGCGATCCCTGCACAGTTTGTACGGGAATGGATGGAAAATAACTTTGAAGACAGAGGGCAGAATATCTTGGTAGCGGCCAAAGGCATCGAAACTTCAACAGGCTCTTTTCTGAATGACATCTATGGAGAATTTGTCCCCAAGGAAAGACTGGCATTTATCTCCGGTCCCTCTTTTGCCGCAGAAGTACAGCAGTCACTTCCGACAGCACTCATGATAAGCTCTACAAATCCTAAATTGGCACAACAATATGCAGACTTGCTGCCAGAGTTCATTAAAGGATATGTCAGTGACGATGTTGTTGGTGCAGAAGTTTCCGGTGCTTATAAAAATGTCATTGCTATAGCAGGGGGTGTCTGTGATGGACTTGGACTGGGCAATAATGCAAGAGCAGCACTGATCTCCAGAGGATTGGTGGAGATGACACGTTTTGGAGAAGCATTTGGTGCAAAAACAGAAACTTTTCTCTCTTTGGGTGGTGCAGGAGATCTGTTCCTCACTGCCTCTTCGACGCTCTCAAGGAACTATAGAGTAGGTTTGGGACTCTCTAAAGGCAAAAATATGGATGAAATACTTGCAGAGTTAGGGGAAGTAGCAGAGGGTGTTCCTACAGCAAAAGCACTGCATAAAATAGCAGAAGACAGAGAGATCTACCTTCCTATCGCTCAGGAAGTGTATGAGATGATAGAAGAGGGCAAAGATCCACTGGAAAGTGTCAAAGACTTAATGCATCAATCAGTGTTATAAGAGGGTTTTGGTTAAAATAGCACTTTCAGGGGAGAAGCATGTATCAAAAAGTACTATTTATTTTATTAATGTTGTGGTCAACCACGCTTTGTGCTTCACTCTTCGGAGATGATGAAAAAGAGATCGTCTTGCCTACACATGAAATATACTTTACAGGGCAAACACATTTTGAAGAGGCTGATCTCCAGGATGCCTTAGGTGTTGACGCTGCGAGTTTTTTTGAATTTTGGAAAGATGATACACCCAGTATCAAAGATAAACTGCTGCCTACCTTGGAACCTTCTTTAAAAAGTTTTTATGATTCTGAAGGTTTTTACGATGCCAACTTTACCATTAAAGAAACCAACACTACGATCTTTGTCTCTATTACTGAAAACACACCTGTCAAGATCAAAGATATAAATATCTCTAGTGATTACAATATCTCTTCTTTGGTCATTTTTGAGAAAGGGGAGATATTTCAGGCAAAAAAGTTCATTGCTATTAAAGGTGATATCATTGAAAGTTTACTTAAAGATGGATACTGCTCTTATGAATTGGACAGTAAAGCCTATGTTGATCTGGAGAAACACAGTGTTGACCTGCAGTATACTTTAAATAAAGGAGGGGTCTGTACCTTTGGTAATGTCACGGTGAACGGGAATGAAACCATAGATGATGATGTCATCAAATCACGTGTGAGAGCAGTAGCGGGTGAAAGGTTCAGTACTGAACGGGTAAAAGACACTTCCAATGCACTTTATGGTCTTCGCGCTTTTGATACCGTACTTGTTGGTGTGGATAGAAAATTTTATAATGTCATACCTGTAGATATCACGGTGCAGGAAATGGTAAAACCATACCGTTTTGAAGCAGGTGCAGGTTTTGATACCTATGTTGGTCCCCGTGTCCACACCTCTCTTACCAAACATAATTTTTTGGGTGATGCCCAGGAGTTGAAACTTCAATTGGCTTGGTCAAGTCTGGAACAGTTGGCCATTTTAAGTTTTTACAGACCTGTTCTTTTTAATATTTCTGATTATTATGTGGGTATCGGTGCAAAATTAGGCTATACAAATTTGGAATATGAGGGTTTTCAGGAAGAAAAAGAATTTTTTAGAACCTATCTGGAACATAAAAGTGAAAGAACGCAATTACGAGTAGGTATTGCTGTGGAAAATATTGTGATCGATGCTTTAGATAATCTGAAACCGGGAGAAGAGTTAGAACGGGCAGTGAATGAAGGTACATTCAAACTTCTTTACCCTTATGTGAATTATATCTATGATGCCAGGGATTCAAAACTCAATGCGAAATATGGATTTTACCTCTCTGCCTATGTTGAATTTGGACTTTCAAATGATGAAGAGTCAAGTATCTATTATAAATCACTACTGGAGGGTAGATTTATTCATACTTTTGGAAATCTTACACTGGCAACTGTAGGAAAAGCAGGAGTTGTAGATGAAGATAAAGAGAATAGCCTTCCTGAATCAAAGTATTTCTTTGCCGGGGGATCTTTCTCCAACCGTGCCTACGGGTTCAGAGAATTAGGTGTGATCACTTCTTCTTCAGAATTTACNATAAACGGAGCAGCAACTTGGGCAAACCTCAGTCTGGAAGCAGATTATCCTATCTGGGGNGATATCTATGGAGCNGTCTTTACAGACAATACGATGCTGACCGCAGATGCTTATGATTTTTCAGGCGAGGTCATCTCNTCAGCAGGTCTGGGTGTACGNTATATGACTCCGATAGGTCCNTTTAAACTGGATTTTGGNATGAATGTTGCTGATACTTCTCAGTATGGGGTATCATTTCAGATAGGACAATCATTTTGAAAAAGATATTTTACAGTTTCCTGATTTTTGTGGTTGTTCTGCTGGTAGCAATAGTCGTTGCTGCCAATTCCTCTTTTGTCATTAAAAAAGCAGCAGATGCTTTTGCACCTGATTATAAGATCTCTTATGATGATATAAGTGGTAATGTTTTTACAGGTATAAAAATATCTGAACTTAAGTTTGATAAAAAAACACTTTCAAAAAATATAAAGTTTTCATGGAACCCTTCTAAAATCTTATATAAAAGAGTAGCGGTCAATGAGATAAGTGTAGAAGCTTTAGATATTGATGTATTAAAAACTTTAATCGCTTCTTTCCCCAGTGATGACAACAGCAGTTCTGAGCCTCTTCCTCTTGTGATACTTGTTGATAAAGTACATGTAGACGTGAAACCTTTTGAAGAACAGGGAATACTGATTTCTAAAATACTTTTAGACGTAGAAGATGTTATGTATGCAAGTGATGAGATAGGTATTGACCGTCTTACGTTAAAAGTAGATACAAATTTAAGCAATATTTTACTTGAGGCATCTCTTGATGATGGAAAGTTGGTGATAGATAAGCTTTTAGTAGAAGAGATAGACTCTGTCTCTTTAGAAAAAATGTTTTTGGCAGAAGATCTAAACAGTACAGAGGTAAAAAATACAGATACAACTGTAAAAATTGAAGAGAAAGAGCCACTTAATCCTCTCATCCCCAAAGAAGTAGAGTTGAATCATTTTGTTACTTCAATAAAACCAAGGCTCTATAAATCTGCAAATGTAGAACAGATAAAAGTTGAGGTCAATAATCTTTCTGCAAATATTGAAAGGATCATGTCAAACAATAAAAATAGCATCGCTGTGGGTAATTTTTCTATTTTATTTGACTCTAATGTAAGTGATATAGATATTTCCGGAAGTCTTAAAGAAGAGACTCTGACTTTAGAAAATATAGATCTTAAAGAGGTCAATACACTTGCATTGCAATATCTTCTTGTGCCCGAAACAAATGCAAGTGCTGACGCTAATGTTGATGAAAATCGTACAGTCATCGCTGAGGATAAAAAAGTTGACAAAGATCAGGAAACCAATCATCTCATACCTCAATATGTCGTCATTAAATCATTGAACACACACATTGTACCTGCAATTTATGATCCTGTAGATATTAAAGAGCTTTTGTTGCGAATGAGTGATGTTACCTTTAATACAGAAAAACTCATGGTTGAGAGTGGTTCAGTAGATTTAAACGGAACAACAAACCTTTCGAACATACTATATTCCGGAGAAATCAAAGATAATCAAATTTTGGGTCCTATTGTACTGAGTCCAAATGAAGCACTTTTTACACTCTATGAACTGCCTGTAAGTAGAGAGGCTATAGGTGATATTACTATTGATATAGATGCAAGTCAAGAGCAGGTTGTTGTAGATCTGAAGGCAAAAGCAGAGCAGATACTTATTGTAGAAAAACCAGAAGACAATAGAACAGATGAAAATGCCAGTGAAGCATTTAATGTTGATATTGACTCTTTGCTAAGTCATGTTGTCTATACCATAGCAGACAATACAATGGTTGCAGATACTAAGATAATGATCTCAACGCCGTATGNAGAAGATATCTCTATCACTAACAAGTTCCTTATGGATAATAATATGAGTTATACAGGAGAGATAAAAGCTGATAAACTGATCGGGATCGATGCTAAACTGATAAAACCTTTAAACAATCTCAATGTGAAATACTCTGG
>JGI24024J18818_10000732_pt1 | contig 12957 bp, 13 predicted proteins | sample Cruoilmetagenom2_FD_18818 | JGI IMG/M metagenome (IMG submission 18818) | reverse complement strand
AACCACCGGATCGACACCGCGGCCTGGCGATCCATAAGTATAAGAATTCCCTTTTAAGAGTGAATCAAGCAAAAATTAGAGTTGTGTGGCAGCTGGGGATGAGTAACAACATATTGTGCCAACAATGATGTGGCAAACACTCCCAGCCGGATTCAGCCCGTGGAGAATCAAATACCGAATGGAGATCGTACTGTCAAGCTGGCATTTCCCGCCAAAATAGTTTGAAATGGGGAAGTTAGAACGTAGGTCGTTGGTACGCCTTCGCAAGGGGCTTGTTAAAAATATGCTTCAACGGGATGTTCCGGGTCTTTCAAAATATGAAAATAGGCCTCGACAACTTTGCGATGGACATCGCATTTGCTACGGCCCGAAAACAGGAAAAAGGCGCACCGCTGCTCAAGCAACCGCGACGCAGAAGCAACGACTCAGACAAAGACGACTTTGTGGTTATCCCTGGCAATAACAACTGATCCGACTTCAGGCTGGAGTATGCCCTGCCCATCGGTGCCGCCTGGCAACAAGCCATGATGACCTATAATTTAAAGGGCGGCATACTACAGGGAGATGGAACTGGTGGAGAGACCTGGAATCCCTTTAAAGGCGGCATTACAACTTTGATGGTGCGTCAGTACAATCAAACGCGGTCGTTCGAAACAGAATTTGGCGAATTTGAGCGGCCTATTCACCCCATCGAGTTTGGTATCGGTTACGACAACACCGACTATCCGAACAATCCTTCAGAGGGCAGCTCCCAGTTTTTCTCCGTGACACGGGACTTCAACTGGGGTGAATCGCTGCTCCCCTGGACATTTTGGGAGGTCGAAGCCAGCAGTATGTGGGTGATGTTCGGGCATCCCTTTTAATCCCTATTAGGGACTATACTTACCATAGGCGGCCCGGCCGATTCCGGGGCCGCCGCGACTTTTTTAGCCGTTGTACAGACACGCTATATTACGGGCAGAGACTATTGGTGGGCGGCGACAGGTATATTGGAAGTTATTATTGATCTTCTTCTAACGAGATATACAGTTTGACCATCCTCTGATTCGGTAATAGTCACGTACCATGGTATTCATTTCCTCTTCGGTAATCACAGCGCCTGTATCTTGAAGTTTGCGATGAAGGGCGACGGGTAGTTTGTCGTCTTCGACCGTCAAGCCCTCCCTGAGGTTGAAGTTTCGCGTAAGGTTAAGAACATTGGCGGCGATTTTTTGAAGGGCGGTTTTATCGGCGTAGATACCGCAGGTATTGTGAATTATTTCACCCAATCCATCCCAGGTGTAGAAATCCCGGTAAAAACGGCATAAAACGAGGGTATCAAACAGTGTCAGGCGATCTTCGAAATCGACGAACAGTTCCGCCTTGCCATCGATTTGTTCCGGATCAATCATGCCGGCCAGCTCTGGTTTGTAGAAAGTGGCCCTCAAGTGGCAGGCACCCCGATCGGATGTGGCATAGGCCAGTCCCATTCCCTTTAATGCTCTGGGATCGTAACCCGGTGGTTCAAGGCCTTTCACGTGTACCGCAATGTCTTCCAGGTCCCATTCTCTGGCCGTTTCCCTGATCCCCTGGGCGAGCAGGTCGCCGATATCCCGGCGATAAGCGATCTTTTCAAGTAACTCCGCGACGGCATCGACATCACCGTATTGGATGGGGTAGTCGATTTTTCCCCGCTGGACGGCCTCCATGGTAAAGGCGCAAAGATTCCCGGCTGTGATCGTATCCAGTCCCAGCCGATCGCAAACATCGTTCAAGTAGGCAATCTCCTCAATGCTGTCGATCATGCAAAGGCCGCCGAAGGCATAAATCGTTTCGTACTCGGGCCCTTCCACCTTTAAACCGGCATGGCGTCCCTGCTGAACCGTTGACAGGCGCCCACAGGCCATGAAGCATTTCAGGCAGGCGTGGGGGGTTACCTGGCAGCGTTGATGCAATGCATCCGAATTGATCTGTTCCCAGTGGTCGCAAAAACCTTCTTTCCAATAACGGGTCGGGAATCCTTTGGCGTCATTGAGGAGTTTAACCATCATGGGTGTGCCCATTGTTTTATAGGCATTGACGGCGGGGTTTTCCTTCGCCTCCCGGGCCATTTTTTTAAAAAGTGTTTTGAGCCTGTCTGGATTATACAGTGAACGCTGACAATTGCCCTGGAACAGAATTCCTTTAAGATTCTTTGATCCCATGACGGTACCGACGCCGGTCCGTCCGGCGGAACGCCAATAGTCATTTTCGATTACCGCAAAGCGCACCAGATTTTCAGCCGCCGGCCCAATGACAACGGCACCGGGCCGATTTAAATCTTTTTCCGGGCTTGAAAAGCGCTCAAGTACGATGTCTTCGGTTGTGTATGTGTCTTTGCCCCAGATATCGCCCGCCTCATGGAATTCAACCCTGTCCGGAAAAACAGCCAGCACACTGGGGAAGGTCGCTTTGCCATGAATGACGATCGCGTCAAAGCCGCAGCTGTCAATGGCTTCCGGCGCTTTGCCACCGGCATAGGACTCGGCATAAAAGCCCGTTTGAGGTGATTTGGTGAAGACGCCATAACGACAGGACCCCCAGATGCTATTCCCGGAGACAGGGCCGGTGGCGAACACCAGACGGTTATCCGGCTGCAGAGGATCTATACCTTCAGGGTTCTCCCGGTGGAGTAAATAGGTTCCAAGCCCTTTCCCGCCGAGATACGCTTTATATATTTCACTGGAAACGGTATCCACGCGATAGGATTTGTCGTTCAGATTGATTTTTAAGATTCTGCCGTAAAAACCATGCATCTTATTTCTCCTTCTTTATCAATTGCGTTGATTTGGTCAATTATCATAAACGATATGATGCTGCCAGCCTTGTATTGTATAGACACCCACTAATTAGGTCATTATTTTACAACAACAGAATTCTATTTTGCGCCAAGAGCTGATATTCCAGCTATTAAGAAGAGTACACCCCTGTAATCCACAATATTGAATGTTTTCTCTTGACTATCTAAAAATAATTCTATAACCAATGAGAATCCATGTTTAATTCATCTGATATTATTTCCAAACATTGAAAGGAGGCGCGATGACGAAAGCGGAATTGGTTGAAAAAATGGCTAAGGATGCGGGGATTTCAAAGGTTGCAGCCGGGAAGGCGCTTAAATCTTTTATGGAAGGCATAGCCGCGGGATTAAAAAAACGGAATAGCCGGGTGACTTTAGTCGGGTTTGGTACTTTCAAGAAAGTTTATCGAAAAACCCGCATGGGACGTAATCCTCAGACAGGTGAGAAGATAAAAATCAAAGGCAGAAATGCGGTTACGTTTAAAGCGGGAAAAAATTTGATATAGATATTTTACGGATTGTATTTTTTAGGGCAGGGTGAATCCAGATACAGGATCACCCTGCTTTTATTTTTTCCGCGGCCCTTAGCATCCCTGATTTTCCTCTATGAATAACGAACAGTCTCGGACAGACGGTGTTTTTTATCACGATTTGACGGTTCCGGAGAACACCATCGATCAAAACGGCCACGTCAACAATGTTGCCTACGTTCAGTGGATGCAGGATGTGGCCATTCTTCATTCCGATGCGACCGGCGGCACTGCTGCCGCGGCTGCTGTCGGTGGCGCCTGGGTGGTGCGTGCCCATAAAATTGAATATCTGGCTCCCGCTTTTGCGGGTGATCGGATACAGATCGCGACCTGGGTTGTCAATTTTCGTCGTGTGAGATCACTTCGCCGATACAGGTTTGTGAATGTAGCGACCGGAAAAGTCCTTGCGAAGGGCGAAACCGATTGGGTATTTGTGGACGATAAGAGTGGCCGTCTTCGAACGATTCCCTCGACTGTAACAAGAACCTTCGTTCACGTACCGGATGAACAGAAATCGGGTTTGTCACGGAGAGACCTTGTTTGACGAAAGAATAGATTTCCACACTGCGTCGAACATCGCCTGGGAAGCTTTATAGGCGGCTTCGGGATCATGTTGTTGAATAGTGTCAAGCATGGCCCCATGATGAGGAAGCGATGCCTGTTGGGTGCTGATATCCCGGAGGTCTGCTTTGCGAGCTGTTTGTACCGCCTGACGCATGGTATGCCCGATCTGGGCCAGTAACTCATTATGGCAGGCATCCAGTATGGATGTATGAAACGCCATATCCACTTTAAGATACCGGTCGTATTTGTATTTGCCTGAGTCTTTCAGGGTCGCTTCCATTTTATCATACCAGGAACGAATGTCCGCTATTTCCTCATCAGTTGCCCGTTCGGCGGCATAGCGGCATGCTTCCGATTCGATAATTCGCCTGACTTCGGTGACCTTTTTTAGGAATACCCGTTTATCGCCGGATTTTAAGGTCCAAAGCAGGATGTCCGCATCGAACAGGTTCCACTCCCTGCGGGGCTGTATTTGCGTGCCGATCTTGGGTCGGGTATAAATCAACCCCTTTTGGGTAAGTACTTTGGTGGCTTCCCGCAGCACACCGCGGCTGACGCCGTAGGTTTTGCAAAGGGTATCTTCGTTGGGCAGGGTATCGCCGGGATTAAAATCGCCGATGACGATTTTGTAGCCGATTTCCTCCACCAGATATTCGTACAATTTACGATGAAATGAAGCAGGCGCCATTTTTAAACCTAATCATTATATTATATGATTATTGAGTACCTTTTTAGTGAATTCGGGTCAAGTGATGATATAGTCTTCCAGATAAAGTTTTTGGACTGCGTTATCGGTCGCCCCCCTTCGACGGCGTACGGTTTGTACGCCTTACTGAGGGTGGCTCCCTCTAGCCTTGCCAAAAACATTATCTGAAAGCCTATAGAAGACAGTGCGAATCCCAGTATGGTAAAATTGCCCTTGACATGAAACAATCAATCGATTACCAGTCATTCATATAATGATAATATGAATAAAAACGGTATCAGGTGAATCTTTATGGATGCTTATCAAGCCATCGAACTGGAACAAACTTACGGGGCCCATAACTATCAGCCCCTGGACGTCGTATTGTGTCGAGGTGAGGGGGTTTGGGTATGGGATGTGGCGGGGAATAAATACCTGGATTGTTTATCGGCTTATTCAGCGGTCAATCAGGGGCACTGTCATCCCCGTATCATGCAAACCATGATTGAACAGTCCCGAAGACTGACTTTGACATCCAGGGCGTTTCGAAATGATCAGTTGGGTCTCTTTTACCAGGACCTTTGCCGGTTGACCAATTCCCATAAGGTCCTGCCCATGAACAGCGGGGCGGAAGCAGTGGAAACCGCCATCAAGGCGGTGCGCAAGTGGGGATATGTTGAAAGGGGCGTTCCCGAAGATGAGGCTGAAATCATTGTTTGCGAAAACAACTTTCATGGACGCACCATCACCATCGTGGGGTTTAGTACCAATGAAAATTCACGCAAGGATTTCGGGCCGTTTACTCCCGGGTTTAAAATCATTCCTTTTGGAGATGTGGAGGCTTTCGAACAGGCCCTGACGCCGAATACCGTCGGTTTCCTGGTGGAACCGATTCAGGGAGAAGCCGGCGTGATTATCCCGCCCGAAGGATACCTGAAAGCAGTGCGAACCATTTGTCAGGAAAATGAAATCGTGCTCATTCTGGACGAAATTCAAACCGGGTTGGGGCGGACCGGAAAGCTGCTGGCCGAAGCACACGAGGACATCGAGGCGGATTTGACCCTCATCGGAAAAGCTTTGTCCGGCGGTTTTTATCCCGTGTCGGCCGTTTTATCCAATCAAGCGGTCCTGGGCATTCTACAGCCCGGTGATCACGGGAGTACCTTTGGTGGAAATCCACTGGCCTGTGCAGTAAGCCGAATGGCCTTGAAAGTGTTGGTGGAAGAGGGGATGATCGAAAATGCCGCTGAGATGGGAAACTATTTTTTAGACGGTTTGAAACAGGTTAAAAGCCAAATCATCAAAGAGGTGCGTGGCAAGGGACTGATGATCGGCGTGGAACTGGATACGGAAGCGGGTGGCGCAAGATCCTATTGCGAAAAACTAATAACCAAGGGCCTGTTGTGCAAGGAAACTCATGACCATATCATCCGGTTTGCCCCTCCCCTGGTGATTGATCGCGAAACCATCGATTGGGCCCTGGAACAAATCGGGGCCGCCTTAAGCCTGAATTGAGAGGATGCATCATGGTTGAAAAAGTCATTATTATGGGTGCCGCCGGACGGGATTTTCACAACTTCAATGTTTATTTCCGGGATAATGAACGCTACCAAGTGGTGGCCTTTACCGCCACCCAGATTCCGGATATTGAAGGACGGGTATACCCTCCGGAACTGGCTGGTGAATTGTACCCGGACGGCGTGCCGATCCACACCGACGAGCGTCTGGCCGAAATGATCCGGAAGGATCACGTCGACCTGGTGGCATTTTCGTATTCCGATGTCACCCACAATGAAGTCATGCACAAGGCGTCCATCGTTACGGCCGCCGGAGCGGACTTCATGATCATCGGTGCGCCATATACCATGCTGAAGTCAGAGAAGAAAATCGTTTCCGTTTGCGCGGTTCGAACCGGATGCGGCAAGTCCCAGACCAGCCGTGAAGTGGTCCGGATCCTCAAAAAAATGGGAAAGAAGGTGGTTTCGGTTCGTCATCCCATGCCCTATGGCGATCTGACCCGACAGATCGTGCAGCGCTTTTCTACTTACGATGATTTCGAAAAGTATAACTGCACCATTGAAGAAAGAGAAGAATACGAGCCGGTAATCGACATGGGGGCCGTGATTTACGCCGGCGTCGACTACGAAAAAATATTGAGAGAAGCCGAGAAAGAGGCCGACATTATCGTCTGGGACGGTGGTAACAACGACACCCCTTTTTATCAGCCGGATGTTCACATCGTAGTATTCGATCCGCATCGGGCCGGCCATGAGACCACCTATCATCCCGGTGAAACCAATATGCTCCTGGCCGACATTGGCTTGATCAACAAAGTCGACAGCGCCCTGCCTGAAAATGTGGAGAAGGTTAAAGATACGATCAGGCAACATAATCCCAACGCGTCAATCGTTCTGTCCGAATCGGCGGTGATTGCCGAAGATCCGGACCGTATAAAGGGTAAACGGGTCCTGGTGGTTGAAGACGGGCCCACGCTGACCCATGGAGAGATGAAATATGGGGCCGGCGTCATTGCCGCCAAACGGTTCGGTGCTGCCGAAATTGTGGACCCCCGTCCATATCTGGAGGGAACGTTGAAGGGAACCTTTGAGAAATATCCCGATATCGGGACCGTGCTACCCGCCATGGGCTATAGTTCACAGCAGATTCGTGATCTGGAAAACACGATCAATCGTACCGAATGTGATCTGGTACTTGCCGCAACACCCATTGATCTTACCCAGCTGATCACCATCGAAAAGCCGCTCCAGCGCATCCGTTACGAATACCGTGACCACGGCCGGCCCTTGCTCGAAGAGATACTTCTCGAGCAGCTTGGAGGGTAAGGTTTCCATGAGCAACGTCGCCGTTGAAAAACCGATTCTATTAATCGCATTAGGCGGTAACGCCCTGATTAAAAAGGGCCAACAGGGCACCATTGAGGAGCAGTTTGAAAATCTGAGTCTACCGGTCAAACAGATTGCCCGGCTGTCTAAAGAGTACCGGATCATCATCACCCATGGCAACGGACCGCAAGTGGGAAATTTACTGCTGCAGCAGGAGTGCTGCCAGGACATCCCCAAACTGCCGCTGGAAATCCTGGTGGCCCAGACCGAGGGGCAGATCGGTTATATGATCGAATCGAGCATGGACGAAGCATTGATGGAAATCGGTATTCCGTATAGACCACTGATTAGCCTGATCACATATGTGGTTGTGGATAAAGATGATCCGGCCTTTAAAAATCCCACGAAACCGATTGGTCCGGTTTACCCCGAAGGTGTTATCCGATCCCTCCCTTATCCCACCGTAAAAACGGCTAAAGGTTATCGGCGGGTGGTGGCATCGCCCCGGCCGGTGACCATCATCGAAAAACGTGAAATCAAAACACTGATCGATATGGATTTTATTATCATCTGCTGTGGCGGAGGCGGAATTCCCGTCATTCGCAAGGGAAGAAGTTTTAACGGCGTCGATGCCGTGGTTGACAAGGATCTGGCCAGTGCTAAGCTGGCCATGGAAGTCGGCGTGGATATTTTTCTAATTGCCACTGATGAAACGGGAGCTTATTTAAATTACGGGACCAAAAATAAAAAGATGCTTGATTCGATCACCCCTGAAGCGGCTATGGATTACCATCAGGCCGGCCAATTCCCCAAAGGGACCATGGGGCCTAAGGTGGAAGCGGCGGTAAAATTTGTCCAGCATACCGGCAAAAGGGCTGTGATCACCGCTATTGACCGGATTGAAAAAACAGTTAAAGGGAAGGCGGGAACGGAAATCACCCCCTCTTGATGGATTGGCGGGATCACGGTGATGTCATTGCTTATCGTGTAACCGATTGATTTCGTATAAAAGCCTGAAATTATCAGCCACAGACCCACACAGACGAACACAGACGGGCTTTTTCTCTTCGTATGTTGTTAGTCTGTGTAAGTCGGTGTGGGTCTGTGGCTGATTGTAGGGTTTTGCATAGTTTTGACACGATTTTGAATCCGTGACGGAAAATAACCCCGATGCGATCGATTTTTAATTTAAAAAACACTATCATGACATATTCGTGGGGATCATCCACGGCCATTGCAGCGCTTCTCGGCAACCCGGCTCCGTCTGATACCCCCCAGGCGGAATTGTGGATGGGCGCCCATCCCAAGGCACCGTCTATGATCGAAGTTGATGAAAAATGGATATCCCTGATCGACTATATTAATCGAAACCCTGTTGAGATGCTTGGCAAAACCACGGTCGATCGATTCGGAAACCGATTGCCTTATCTGTTCAAGGTGCTTGCCGCGGCTCGGCCTCTTTCCATCCAGGCTCACCCGGATAAGACCCAGGCCGAAACAGGTTTTGCCAGAGAAAATTCCATCGACATTCCCATTGATGCGTCCCATCGCAATTACCGGGATGATAATCATAAACCCGAATGTATCTGTGCCCTGACGCCATTCTGGGCCTTGGACGGGTTCAGGCAAATACCGGAAATGTTTTCCATGGTTCGACGGGCCTGTCCGCAAACATTGTCCCCGGAAATTGATCGGCTGGACAAAGTGACAAACGGTACCGGGCTGAAACGGATTTTCAACATGTTGATGACCCTGCCGAAGGAACGTAAGGTCGCGGTATTGAATGAGGCCCTTTCATTTGCAAAATCGCGCGTGGAAGAGGACCCGATCTGGAAATGGGTCGTAAACCTGGCGCGGTATTATCCGGATGATATTGGGATTTTATCGCCGATTTTCCTGAATCTGGTTTGCCTTTCCCCCGGCCAGGCTATGTATCTGCCCGCCGGCCGGCTGCATGCTTACCTGGAAGGGACCGGTCTTGAGTTGATGGCCAATTCGGATAATGTGCTCCGGGGCGGGTTGACCCCCAAGCATGTGGATGTGGCCGAATTGCTCGCAGTGCTTCGCTTTGAATCGACATCGATCGATCCGATTTTACCCCGTCGAATCAGTTCGGTTGAAGAAATCTACGACACCCCGGCGACTGAATTTTTGCTTTCCAGGATCACATTGGGGTCGCATGATACTTACAAAAGTGTTCCGGGAATGGGTGCCCGGGTCATTCTTTGTACCCAGGGAGTCGTTACCCTAACCGGTGTCGGGACCGATCAAAAGGTTGAGATGAATCGAGGCGGGTCGGTATTTGTATCGGGAAGCGTTGATGACTATACATTGACTGGAGAAGGTGTATTATATAAAGCGGCCATACCTTAGCTTTCGCAAAAATAAGAGTTGACATATGAACATGGACAATGCTATTTGATTTGACCAATGAAATAAGAAAGAAGAAGTGGCGAAATAGGAAAGAAAAAATGGCTTCAATACTTTCAGGCAGATACTTTTATTTTTATTATTTCCGGGGTCCCGTTTGCCTGGGGTGTGCGTAGCCGATGTAGATCATTTTAAAAAGGTATTAACGCCGCGGGTCGACAAAAGTGCTCGCGGCTATTCTATTTGGGCCGCGGGCGGAAACGCTCCGGCCTTTTGCCTTTAAAAAGGAGGCAAATTATGACACTGTTGGGAAAACGGATCCGCATGGAACGGATCGTCAACCGGAACACGGGCAATACGGTGATCGTCCCCATGGATCACGGCATCTCCGTGGGACCGATTCCAGGGCTGATCGATTTGAAGGATGCCATCGGTCGGGTCGTGGATGGTGGTGCCAATGCCGTGGTGGAACACAAAGGCATGGTGCCCGAGGGGCATCGGGGCAGCGGACGCGACGTGGGACTGATTGTTCACTTATCGGCATCCACGGGACTGTCGACCCATCCCAATGCCAAGACCCTGGTATGCACGGTGGAGGAGGCCATTAAGCTGGGTGCCGATGCCGTATCGATTCATGTCAATCTTGGCAACGGCCAGGAGAAAGAGATGCTCCACGATTTCGGTTATGTAAGCAACGAAGCCCGCCGGTGGGGGCTGCCTCTTTTGGCCATGATCTATCCCAGGGGCGAGAATATTAAAGACGAATACGACGTCAATGCCATCAAGCACGCCGCCCGGGTAGGCGCCGAATTGGGGGCTGATCTGGTCAAGGTATCGTATACCGGATCTTCAACCACCTTTGGGGAAGTGATTGATGGGTGTTCCGTCCCGGTGGTTATCGCCGGCGGCCCCAAAATGGATTCGGACAGGGATATTCTGGAGATGGTCAAAGGCGCCATCGATGCCGGTGGGGCCGGCGTGTCCATCGGAAGGAATGTATTCCAGCATGATGATCCGACCAAAATGGTTCAAGCTATCTCGGCCATTGTACATGGCGGCAGCGATGTGGATGAGGCGTTGAAATTGATTGACTAGCCAGAAAGGTCGTCGACTTGTTAGCCGGTTTTTATGGGCGACGGATCGGTTGACGCGGTAAATTGACAGACCGGCCAACCCCGCTGAAAAACCTGCGGGGCAGGCGGGCTATCCGGCAGACTTTTTTAATGGAAAGGGCGATTTATGCGACAGATCTGGGTAAAAGTAGACCCCTGGGATAAAGGAATGGTTACTACAGCCATAGAAGGGGGGGCCGACGGCATTCTGGTACCCGAAGGTTTTTCAGAGAAAGTGAAAGCCCTGGGAAGAGTCCAGACCATTGCCGAGGATGGAGACTGGAAGATCGGCGAGGATGTCGTTTACTTTACGGTTCAAAGCTCCGATGACGAGCCTGAAATTGTTCAGCTCAGCCAGCGCAAAAAGGTCATACTTGAAACCACGGACTGGAGTATTATCCCATTGGAGAATCTAATTGCCCAGGGTGCCGATGTTATTATGAAGGTAAGTAGCCTTGAAGAAGCCCAGGCGGCATTCGGTATTCTCGAAAAAGGCGTTCGACACATCCTTTTTGATACAAACGACGTCTTGTTGCTTAAAGAGGCCCTAACCGCCTTAAAGATAACAGAAGAAGAAACGCCCGTGGCGACGGCCAAAATTCTATCCGTCAAACCGACGGGAATGGGGGACCGGGTCTGCATAGACACATGTACCAATATGTCGACCGGTGAGGGTATGCTGGTCGGAAACAGCAGCAGTGCCCTGTTTTTGATCCATTCCGAGAGCATTGCCAATCCGTACGTGGCACCTCGACCTTTTCGGGTCAATGCGGGTCCGGTACATGCTTACACGCGGATACCCGGGGATAAAACCCGGTATCTGTCCGAACTGAATGCCGGTGATCATGTCTTGATTGTCGACTATACCGGGCGCACTACCGTGGGTACTATCGGCCGGTTGAAAATCGAAAAACGGCCGTTGATGCTGGTAACGGCCAAAATCGGGGATCAAACGGTGACAACCATTGTCCAGAATGCCGAAACCATTCGATTGACCCGTCCCGATGGCAGCGCCGTTTCCGTGGTTAACCTGGCCGAAGGAGATGAGGTCGTGGTCGCAGTGGAAGACGCCGGACGACACTTCGGTCATAAGATCGAGGAAACCATTACGGAGAAATAACCACCGATGCCTGCCGGCGGCTCAGATTCGAACCTCCTTAAACCCGATCATTCAATATCCAACCGGGTTAGACCCAGCAGGTCCATTGATTCAAAAACAGCATTATATACGGTTATCGGGGATCCGGTGGCCCACAGTTTGAGCCCGGTGATGCATAATACGGCCTTTGCCCACACCGACCATAACGGCGTTTATGTGGCGTTGCGGGTAACCGACCCTGTTGGTGCCCTCGCGGGAATCCGGACGTTGGGTATTGCCGGCGCCAGTGTAACCATTCCCCATAAAACGGCTGTGGTCGATCATCTGGATCAGCTGGATCCGGCAGTAGAGGTGATCGGAGCGGTCAATACCATCGTAAATCAAAATGGAAAGTTGATCGGATATAACACCGATGGAGCTGGTGCAGTTTGCGCCTTGACTGCGAAGACATCACTAAAATACAAGCGGGTGACCGTGATCGGGGCCGGCGGTGCTGCGCGTGCCATCGGATATGCAGTTGCGAAACAAGGCGCGCAGGTCATGATCGCCAACCGGAGTACAGTGCGCGGACAGGCGCTGGCCAAGGATTTGCAGATCGGTTTTTTACCGCTTAACGAATTCACCGGTGATTCATGCGATGTATTGATCAATACCACCCCGGTCGGCATGCATCCTGATTCCGATGCCACGCCCATCGACGATCCGGTTTTACGACCCGATATGGTCGTGATGGATGCCGTCTACAATCCACTGGTGACAAGGTTGCTGAGAACCGCCGATCGTACCGGTTGCGTGACTGTTAGCGGGGCGGACATGTTTGTTTACCAGGGCGCCGCACAGTTTGAACTGTGGACGGGAGGGCCGGCACCCGTGGATGTGATGCGAATGGCCCTATTAGCGGCGCTATAAGTCCGCGCGGTCAATTGTAGGGGCGAT
>JGI24024J18818_10000731_pt1 | contig 12959 bp, 10 predicted proteins | sample Cruoilmetagenom2_FD_18818 | JGI IMG/M metagenome (IMG submission 18818) | reverse complement strand
CCACGGAAAGCGGTCATTTTAATGAACTTGGTATTGTATAAATGTTTTCTACTGATAATAGTTGAATTAAATGACCGACTCCTGTGGGAAAGCGTAGTCGTCGAAATCCACTCGAGCTAAAAAGCTCGAGTTAGTTCGGCGCAAGCCCACGGAAAGCGGTCATTTAATGAACTTAATCTCTATCTTGTATTATAAAAAGAAAAAAGACCGTAAACAAACCATGAGTTTGTCTACAGTCTGAAATGACCCTTTGAGAATCATTTTTTGTTGAAGGAAAAAATTCATTCAAAAAAAGCAACTACCAGATTTTAATAAGATAAATCTTTAATCGACAAGCCGAGCTTTTTCAATAAAAAGATCGCTTGTTCTTTTTCTTCTGCAGACAAAACATTCATTATTTCATGAAGTTGCTGTTCATGTTCAGGAAATAAATTACCCATAAACGTTTCACCTTCTGAAGTAATTTCTGCAAACGTTACACGTCGATCCGATGGACAAGATACACGATTAATAAACCCTCGTTTTTCTAGTTTATCAATAACGTATGTAATCGAGCCACTTGCAAGAAGAATCTTATTCCCGATCTTTTGAAGAGGTTGTCGGCCTTTATGAAACAATAACTCCATAACAGCAAACTCTGTTGGATTTAAACTGTTAGCTTGGAAAAATTGATTGGTACATTCATGTAAGGCTTTATTTGCTCTAGATAGCACGATAAACAATTTTAATGATTGATTTATTTCTTCAGATCTCATCCTATCACCCTTTATTCCCAATATCTCGAATTAAAACAAGTATATAGGGAAGTGGAGAACTTTGTCAAAACGCCTTGTCTAATTGCGTTGATTCAAGTATAAGCAAATGTTCTTTCAAAGGCGTTAAAGAACCAGCATATCCTTTCAATGAGCGGTCTTTTCCAATCACACGATGACAAGGTACGACAATTGGAATTGGATTTCTCCTATTTGCCTGACCTACTGCACGACAAGCTGCTGGCTTTCCAATTCGAGTGGCCAGTTCTTGATAACTTATTGTTTCACCAAACGGAATACTACTGAGTTGTTCCCATACCGATTGTTGAAAAACGGTTCCTTGACTATAGAGAGGCAAATTAAATGTTGTTCGCTTCCTATTAAAATATTCACCTAGTTGTTTTTCAACTTCCGACATAACATCGCTATCTTCTCTACTTACAAGTACCTCATCACACAACTTATTAGGGTCAAATTCGATAGATACTAGTTTTCCAGCGCTAACAGTAACAGCTAATTCACCTAACGGACTTTGCAAAATTTTGATCATATTTGGAATTCTCCTTTAACGTATCAACACGATATAAAGGAAGTATAAGATGGAAAGTTGTGCCTTGTCCAATTTCACTCTCAACATCTATATACCCTCCATGATCCTCAACCGTTTGGAGTACATGTGGAAGCCCAAGACCAGTTCCATTCTTCTTAGTGGTGAAGAATGGGAGAAAAACCTTCCGTATTTGTTCCTGTGATAAGCCTTTTCCTTTATCTTGTATAGAAATTCTAACTTTATTCTCTTCAAAAAGAGTGTGACTTATGGTGATGATTCCCCCCTCTGTCATCTCCTCAATCCCGTTTTTTAAAATATTCATAAAGGCTTTTTTTAACTCATTTTCGTCGCCCAAAATATTATATGAAACTTGATCCCACTTCTCTATATGGAGCTCTACATTTTGCATAATTGCTTGAGGATACATAAAATCTACAATTTGTGATAACAAGTCTGAGACCGAAACAAATTCGACCGACCGTTCAGACGGCTTAGATAATAATAAGAACTCGTTCAAAATTGATTCCATACGGTCTAATTCGCTGTTTATTATTTTTAGATATTCTTTTCCTTCACCTGTCACTGTATAATTTAGAAGTTGAGTGAAGCCTTTTAAAGACGTCATAGGGTTTCTAATTTCATGTGCGATACTAGCTGCCATTTGTCCTAGAATCGATAGATTATTGTTATGTTCCACTTGTTTTCTTAAGTAAGTTTTTTCGGTTTCATCTCTAATCATTGTTACATATGTGGCGTTTCGATCATTAAACATTGTAAAAAAGTGATAATATTGCTTATCTTCTTTATTTAAACTCCAGCAGCATACCATTTCAGCATAACCAGTAGTCTTAAGGGTATTAAGAAATGATTTTATTTCCTGATGAGAATCGATGAACATTTTAAACAAAAATTCTGGTTTTTGACCAATTAAATCTTCTCTATTAATAGAAAAAAATGATTCAACTTGTCTATTCATCTCCAAAATTTCTCCAAGATCATTTGAAATGACGAGGCCTTGCTTCGCTAAGTTAAAAAATGTGTCATACGTATCATCTGGTAAAACCATCTGATGGTTATGATTAATATATGGGAAAGTTATATACAGAATAATTTCTTGCAAACCTGTGTGGTAATGACCTTTTATGAGGGTTCGCGTACTAGTTGTTTGAGATGGAAATTGTATGTTTAAATGACATGAAGCACTGTTTGTTGTCATGACATTTTGTAAAAACTCATACCAAATGATTTGTGAACCCTTGTCCATATTTTGTGTAATCGAAAATGATTCACAATCACCTAATAATTTCTTTGCAGAGTTATTTAATTTCATACATTCACTTTTTGCATTTAGAATGAGGATTGGGTTATTTACCTCTTGAAACATAAAGTCAACCGTCTGATACATTTTGTCTCTAAGCAATTTTTTCACCGAACCTCTCCTATGATTTTGATTAAAAATTTCATCATTTTTCTATTCTATTAATTTCAATCAACTCAGATTATTTCATGAGATAACATGAAATTAAAGACGTTGCCATGCTTATATTGTTTGAAACTCAGAACCCTGTTAAACTAGAGAAATGTGAAAAGGAGAATGCTTAATGAACATTGTTTTAGCAACATTAAATGCTAAATTTATTCATACCAATCTGGCACTACGTTGCTTAAAGGCAGCTGCCCAGCCAGATTTTAATCCGATTATTTCGGAATATACGATTAAAGACCCTGCTTTTAATATCGTGTCTGACATTTTCTTGAATAAACCAAAAGTAGTTGGATTTAGTTGTTATATTTGGAATATTGAAGAAACATTAAAGGTTGTCCGTATGTTAAAGAAAGTAAGCCCAGAAACAGTCATTATTTTGGGTGGTCCTGAAGTATCCTATGATGCAAATTATTGGTTGAAAGAAAATCAGGAAATCGATTATATTGTCATGGGTGAAGGGGAAGTTTCATTCAAACAATTACTCCATGCTATTAATGGTGATATTGATTTAAAAGAAGTTGCTGGTATATGTTATGAAATAGATGGTAAATTTATGCTACATGCTGTTGGCCCAAAAATCGACTTACGTGAGATGCCTTCCCCTTATCGCTTTGAAGAAGATCTTCCTCAATTGTCTAAACGAATTGTTTATGTTGAGACAAGTCGTGGATGTCCGTTCTCTTGTCAATTCTGCTTGTCTTCTATCGAAGTTGGCGTTCGATATTTTAATCGTGAGAAAGTGAAAGAGGATATTCGCTTTTTAATGGCGAATGGTGCGAAAACGATAAAATTCGTAGATCGAACATTTAATATTAGCCGAAGTTATGCAATGGAAATGTTCCAATTTCTAATCGATGAACATCGTCCAGGGGTGGTATTTCAATTTGAAATCACAGCAGATATTATGCGGCCTGAAGTTATTCAATTTCTAAATGACCATGCACCAGCTGGGCTTTTCCGTTTTGAAATTGGTGTACAGTCTACGAACGATTTAACTAATGAGTTGGTAAAAAGAAAGCAGAATTTTGCTAAGTTAACTCGAACTGTATCGATGGTCAAAGAAGGTGGAAAAATTGCACAGCATCTAGACTTAATTGCTGGATTGCCAGAAGAAGATTATGCTTCCTTTAAACAAACCTTTAATGATGTCTTTGCTTTAGGACCTGAAGAATTACAACTTGGATTTTTAAAATTATTACGAGGGACTGGTTTGCGAGTTCAAGCAAAGGAATACGGTTATGTATTTGTGGATCAAGCACCTTATGAAATCTTTTCAAATAATGTGTTAAGTTTTGACGATATGCTTCGTATTAAACAAGCTGAAGATGTATTAGAAAAGTACTGGAATGCGCACAGATTAGATCGTACCGTTCATTATCTTGTCACTGAAACGTTTGATACACCTTTCGACTTTTTCCAAGATTTCGGTAGCTTTTGGGAAAATAAAGGCTGGTCCAGAATTGGACATCAATTAGAAGATCTATTTAAGCGCTTAGAAGAATTTTTAATAAACGATGGTCGTGCGAATATGGACATTGTNCGTAGTTTAATGAAGCTTGACTATCTGTCACATCATCAATTCCAACCAAGGAAACCNTGGTGGGAAAAAGAAATGGCAAGAGANGAACAGTCTGCTATCTATCGAAAAATTATNGAGAATCCTATCNTTGCAGGGCAGTCATTTGTAGATTTGGAATTGCACGAACGAGAAGTGCATAAACAAACATCTTTAATTCCTTTCACACTTGATTTGGATGCATTGGAGCAAGATAAGTTACAATCGACAGACGGTTACCTACTTACGTTCTTCAAGCCTGGACAATCACCTCAATTTTCATTTATTCAAAAAGAGCAGGTATCCTGATAATCAGGACACCTGCTTTTCTTTACCCTATAATTACACGTTCTTTGGGGAATTGATACTTGGTTTTTGTCGACCGTCCACCAATGGTAAACAGGAACGATATAAGACCCACTCTTCCGATGAACATAAGAATCATAATTAAAAATTTACCGAACGTCGATAATTGATCTGTTATTCCCAATGACATCCCACATGTTCCGAACGCAGATGTTATTTCAAATACAATGGCCGTTATCGGTAATGTAGGCTCAGAAATAGAAAGCGCAATTGTTGCAACAAAAACCATAAAAATAGCTAAAATAATGACAGCATATGAACGAAAAACATCAATTAATTGAATTTCGCGATTAAAAATTTGAATTTCATTTTTCCCTCGAGCAAAATTGATTAAAAATAGGATTGCAATGGCAAATGTTGTTGTACGTATACCGCCACCCACTGAGCTTGGTGATGCTCCAATGAACATGAGCGCGCTCATAAAGATATTGGTCCCTTGACTAAACTCCGTTATATCAAAGGTAACGAGACCCCCTGATCGAGAAGAAACAGATTGAAATAGGGCTGTAAAGAAAGCCTCGTGCCAAGACATCCCTCTAAAAGAATTAAACATTTCTAATGCTAAAATAACAATCGTACCAACCAGAAGTAACAAACCAAATGTGACAGTTGTTATTTTAGTAAATAAAGAAAAACGGAAATTTTTATTTTTGTTCGATAAGAACGCTTTAACTTCTATTAGAACTGGAAAGCCGATTGCTCCTAAAATAATGAGCATCATGTGAATAATTTGAACAAAATAATCGTTATGAAACATAATGAGTGATTGTCCCGTTATGTCAAATCCTCCGTTTGTCGTTGCAGAGACTGACGCAAATAAACCCTGAATAAATGCTTCAGAAAATGTGTCATAAAACTGTGTAAAGTAAAGAGTCAGTAACAAAGCACCAATCGCTTCTATTAATAAAAGAATTTTAATGATTTCAATAATCAAATTTACTACACCCGATAAAGAGTGTTGATTATGATCCATCATAATTAGCTGACGTTCACGTAAACCAATTTTTTTCCCAACAACTAACCAGATGAAAGTTCCAAGAGACATAATCCCAATTCCACCAAGCTGGAGTACAAGCATTAACATAAATATACCAAAAGTAGAATACGTTTCTGAGACGTTCAAAACACTTAATCCTGTTACACTGACTGCACTTACGGCAGTGAAAATACTGTCAATAAAAGTTATTTTCACTCCAGGTTGATGAACTCCTGGCAGCCTTAATAAAAGCACAGAAAAAGCAATTGCGAGAAAATAGTAAGATACGATTGCTTGTGCCGGTGTAAGTTTTCGAACGCGGCGAATAAATGGATTCATAAAACAGTCAAGTCCTTTCAACAGACACTCAAGTCTTCTTTCTATTCTAAGAAAAAACGAAGGAAAAAGAAAGGTTTGCATAGAAAAAAGCACTTTTCTAGTTAAAAAAGTGCTTTTAATTCTTTTTAGTGGCGTTTTTCACCTTTGTTCGTATTATTTTCGGTCTTATTTTCATTCGAACCTTTGCTGTTCTTCCCACTCTTTTCATTACCTTTGTCTTTCGAATCATTTGCTTTTTGTTTAGTATTATCAGCCTGCGTGTTGGGCTTAATTTTTTCTTTATCTTTAGATTGATTGTTATTACGTTGTGTCTGGCTCTTAACATTATTTTGTTGCTTTTGTTCTTTAACTTTAACGTTACCAGATTGCTTATCAGGTTTTTTTCCTTTTTCCTGTTTCTTATCTGGTTTATTTATATTTTCTTTTCCATCTTGTTTTGGCTGTTTCTTTTCATCTTTCTTCTCTGGCTGCTTAGGTTCTATTGGTTGTTTTTTCTTTTCATTTATCAAGTGTTGTTTAACAGAGACACCTTTTTCATTTGCCTCTATACGTTCTTCAATGGTAGCTTCATTTATTTGTACCGATTCTGTTGCCAGCTTATTTGTTGATTGTGCAACAGCGGTAGTAATTAATTTTTCTAAGGATTCATTATGAGTTTCTTCTTTATAAATAGTCGTAATCTCTATTTGTTCCTTTTGACTACTTATATCTGAAGAAGCAACTATAGAAGAAAGTACTCTACTTAAAGACTTCCCTTTCCAAAATGAAAGTTCCCTTTTTAAAGCATCTCCATCTTCATTTAATCCNACGAAATGTTGAACGTCACCTTTTTTATCGATTCCCAATTCAATGCTCGGATTAAAGTCGACNTGAACAAAAGCCAAAACTTTTGATTGNGCAGGCAACAGAACTGAAAAGAACATGAAAATGATCGCTACTGCAGCTAAGACAGGAGCCATCCATGCTTTCTTTGTAGGAGAGTATTTTTGTATTGGAGCTGTATACGGTCGAAATGCAACTTCTTCTCCAACTAAAACTGTCGAAGGGATCGGAGTACCTTTTTGGAACCGACCATCTTCCGTTAAGAAAATGCTATAAGAAGGTGTATGTTCAAATACAATCCCTTTTTGTGTGTTCACAGTGACATCCGTCCCTTAAGATAGTCTTTTAAATAATGTAGATCACTTCGCAATAAAATAACAATTGCCACTATATATTTTCTTTGTCTTTCAATCGTTTTACGAGAAACAGCGACCAACTCTTCTAACTCTTTCATGGGTAATCTCTTTTTGATTAAAAAAGTATCGTAAAAGTCATCCGATTCTGCAATGATTTGGGCAATTTGTATAGCCGTTTGGCGTGTATCTTCGTGGGAAGGTGAAGCTTTCACCAATTCTTGAAAGGTAAGACCAAATGGTTTTAATAGTGCTTCATAAGCTAGGATTTGCGTTCTTCTTTCATCTGCTTGCTGCTCCGCTGTAAACTGTTCGAAGGAATGGGAAGATTCTAATACAGAAAAAGCGTCTTGATCATCTTCGAACTGACTAGAAGTTTGCCCCAAAGTGAATTCTTTTCTTCGGGCTTCTTTCCGAATAAAATCAATCAGTTTACGCCGTATCAGCAAATGAGCAAATGTTAAAAAAGAAGCATTTTTATCCGCTTCAAAATTTAGGATAGCTTCATGAAAAGCAGAAATTGCAATACTGTACTCATCATCCTGTTCTTGAATATATCGCTTACAGACAAATGATGCTGTTTTCTTCATAAAAGGTTGGTACGAATGAAGAAGATCATGTAGAACTTCTTCATCCCCATTTTTAGCTCTTGCCACTAACGGCTCTATCTCTTGATTTGTACTTTTACGTACAAATAATCCTTGTATCGACGCTAGTAGCATTAGCCCAACCTCCGTTTCGCTCGATAGTTAATTCCTATCGATTGTAACGGGTAATAAAGAAAATGAAAAGTAGTTTAGTATTTCATTTAGATTACAAATTACTCTTTTTCTTTTTTACCTTTGTTCTCTTGTTTCGCTTCATTGTTAGCTTTACGTTCTTCTTTTTCTACTTGTTTCGCTTCTTTTTTAGCAGCTGCTTCTACTTTTTTCGCTTCAGCTTTTGCTAGTCCAGCAGCTTTTTTCTCTGCAGCTTTTGCTAAAGTCTCAGCTTTTTTCGCTGCTTTTTCAGCATCTGTTTTCTCTTCATCTTCTTCGCTCACTACAACAGGCTCTTCTTCTGTTTCCGGAGTTGGTGTTACTTCTTCTTCAGGAGTTGGTGTTACTTCTTCTTCTGGAGTAGGAGTTACCTCTTCCTCTTCAGGTGTTACCACTACTTCATCTTCTTCTGGTGTTTCTACTTCAGTCTCTTCTTCAACCTTGTTTTTTGCTTCCCATCTTGCAATTGCTCGCTCGATGTTCTTTTGAAGTGCTTCTTTTGCTCTTGGGTTGGTAATTTTTTCTAAGTTTAATGATAATGCAGTGATGTTGTTTGCAATGTAACCAACTGGTACGATTGAAGAAATTACCTCTAAATCTTCACTAGTTGCTGTTTCTTCCTTAACGTTTTCTACTGCATCTTGCAAGTTCACTGTTTCAAATGTTGATGAATCCACTTTTTCTGTTTCATTTGCCCATGCTTGACCTGTAGTAGCAGTTACTAAAGATGCAGCAAGTAATGTAGCACTAATCGATTTCCAATGTTTCATTTCATTCACCTCATGGGATTATTTGCATCTCATAAATGGACCACCCATATCTTGTTGCCAAAATGTGCGCTTTCTACCATTTATCGATGCTCACCCTGTTATTCGATTAAACCCGACATTTTTGTGGGGGTATAAAAAAAAACTACTCAAAATCATAAAGATTCTGAGTAGTTTTTAGCTTGTATATCAGTATTTTTATCATTTAAATTAATCATTTTACGACAGATTACTCGCCTTTAATCTCTTTTTCATGTTCGATTTCTGTCTCTACTTCATCTGCCATTACCAACAGCTTACGGTTTTTGTAACGTCCAGCTGCAACAACACCTGCAGTAATGATAATGATCATAAGCCATGCAATAATCGGATTGGATTCAAAGAAACCTTTTAAGAAGGGTTCGTGCGTAATCATTCTAGCAGCCGTAAATGCTAAAACACCCGATCCTATATAGATAATAACTGGATACTTATCAATCAATTTAACAAATAGCGTACTTCCCCAAACCATGATTGGCACACTAATAATCAGTCCTATTACAACTAGTAAGAAGCTTCCATGAGCTGCTCCAGCAACTGCAAGCACATTATCTAATCCCATAATTGTATCAGCAACAACAATGGTACCAATCGCTGACCATAAATTAGTCGAAGCTTTATGATCGCCTAAATCACTTTCATCAATTAATAATTTGTAGGCAATCCCAATAAGGATAATCCCACCAACAAGTTGTAAACCTGGAATTTTCAATAACCAGACGATCGCAAGTGTAGCAAGTATGCGTACAACAACCGCACCTACAGTTCCCCAAATTATTGCTTTTTTCCGATGATGTTCAGGTAAGTTCTTAGCTGACATCCCAATAACAATGGCATTATCTCCAGCTAATACTAAGTCGATCATAATAATTGATAACAAGGCTACTAAAAATTCAACTGTAAAAATATCCATGATAATCTCCTTTAATGTTTTTTTGAAAACAAAAAGACCTATGCCTAATAAAAGGCAAAGGTCTTGCTAAGCTCATTAAATAATGGCTATCATAACCGATGGCAAAAGCCATGTAATGACGACTATGAAATAGGTTTCCCTATAGCTACTCCCCTTTGACAACAGTCAAAAGTCTATGAAGTTTTCATATCTTTATTATATCACAAGAGGAATACCTGTAAACAAAAAGCTATTTAATTGGCACATGATACTGGCGTTCATTTTTATGAAGATCATAAAATGCAATCATAGTTGGCAATGATTCAATAAAATCCACACAGGTAATACCACTCTCTTTTAATAAACCATTTGCTTGTGTTGTGTCAAACTGTGCTGACCATGTAAGATAATCCAGTGTTTCTTTTTCGACGCCAAGCTTCTGTCTCATTATTTTTGATTTTAACCCGATCTTAGCAAATGAAAGTGGTATTCTCCCTTTCGGCGGTTTCCCCGTAATCATTGAAACCATCGAACGATAAACTTCTTCAACAGGATGAGGCGTTGGATCTGTTAAGTGAATCGTTTTTCCATTGGCTTTTTCACTCTCACTCAAATACACGACCGACTTTGTCACGTATTCAATCGGAACAACATTTATAAAAGAATTTGATTTTCCGATGAACGGGATAATTGGTAACTTTTTTAATCTATCAATCATATTGATAAAAAAGTAGGGTCCATCAAATTTAATCGTTTCTCCTGTAATGGAATGACCTCTAACAATTCCTGGTCGGATAATGGTGACTGGTACATCCGATTTTATTTGCTCAACTAGTACTTCTGCTTCGAATTTAGTCTCTTCATAAAAATTTTTAAAGGCTTTTGGTCGTATTAATTCATCTTCTCTTAATAGGCCATCTCTGGTTCCCGCAACGTAAGCGGTACTAAAGTACATATATTTTTTAAGATTAGGTAGCGTTTTAACAAAATCATTTACCATAGAAGTTCCCTGAACATTAACTACCCAAGCCGCTTCCCTGGGTACTGCTAAATCATAGATAGCAGCTAAATGCCATACCGTATCAATCTCTTTTTGTATAGCTACTAAGTTATCAGATGCCATTCCTAGATTTGGTAATGTGATGTCTCCCTCTAATAGGGTAATCGAAATATGGGGGTTATCCACCATAATTTCTTGTGATATCTCTGAAGCTTGCTTCATTTGTGAAGGTAGCACGATAGCGAAAATACGTTTAACTTTTTCCTGACCAATTAATTCTTTTATAATTTGACGTGAGATGAACCCAGGAAAACCAGTAATAAATGGTGTTTGCATACGTATTCCTCCAAATCTCTTATTAATTGAATAGTACAAAAGTTCCAACAAAAAAACAACGTCTATTTCGTATTTGAAATAGACGTTGTCATTTTCACTTAGTTTCTTGCCTGACGTCGAGTTTCTTTGTCAAACAAACTGTAGATAATTGGAACGACATAAAGCGTTAAAAAGGTCGAACTAATAAGTCCACCGATTACTGCGATACCCATTGGTTGATTAATTTCTGTTCCTTCACCAATTCCTACTGCTAAGGGCATTAGACCAAGGATCGTGGTTAAAGCTGTCATCAAAATTGGTCTCACACGGTCTCGGGTCGAATATACAATTGCGTCAAATGTCGTATAGCCTTCATTTTTCCGTTGGTTAATAAAGTCTACGAGCATAATCCCATTGTTTACCACGATCCCAACCAGAACCAGAATACCTATAACCGCTGTAATACTAATGGGTGTTTGTGTCATAAACAGACCAAGAGCTACACCTATTATCATTAATGGGACGGAGAACATAATAACAAATGGATATTTAAAGGACTCAAATTGTGCAGCCATTACAATATAAACTAAGACAACAGCTAAAATGACTGCTAGCATCATGTCATTAATTGCATTTTCGAATAATTCTCTGTCGCCCCCAAATGTAATATCTACTTCCTCAGGTAATGATAAATCAGCAATGGCCTCATCTACTAGATCAGACATTTCACCTAAGGAAACTTTTGATGAATACTTTAAAGTGAAGTTTACAGAGTTTGCCTGATCAATACGTCTAATAGAAACAGGACCGCCAGCGACTTCAATCGTTGTTACTTCCTGTAACTCAACAAATTGACCTGATGGTGTTCGTAATTTCAATTGTTTTAACTGATTTATACTGTTTCTGTATTGTTCATCGTATTTAACGAAAACACCATATACGTCATCATTTTCTGAAATAATTTGTGTTGCAAAGGCTCCACGGGTCACGTTGTTTACCGTTTGTGCAATTTGAGCAGGGGCCATTCCAAACTCAGTAGCNGCCTCTTTATTAACGGTTATTTGAATTTCATCCACCGTTTCTTCTAAATCATTTGTCAACTCCGTGACATGTGNTAACTCAGANAATGAATCTTGAATNCCCGTAACTGCTTTTTGTAAGCGAGTGTTGTCTGAATCTGTAACAGAAAACGATAATGAATTTGGTGTTGAACCTGCAGCCGTTTGTAAGTTAAAGCGGACCTCAGCATCCGAGCCTACTTCTTTTATCACTTTCTGTTGAACTTCATCAACAAATTCGAATACAGAACGGTCCCGTTCGTTTAAGGGAATCAATTTAATATACATCTCTGCTCGATTGGATTGCGAAGAGCCTTGAGACTGGCCTTGTTGCGTACCCCCAATTAAACTTACATATACATCTACTTCTTTTTCTTTCTTAATAATACCTTCTACTTTACGCACAACATCGTTTGTAGCATCGACAGAAGCACCATTTTCTAAATTCACATTCACACTAACAAAGCCTTCATCAGTGGCTGGTAAAAATTCAGTACCAACTTGGAATAAACCAAGTACACCCGCTCCAAGCATGACGGTTGTTACTAGTAAGACAATCCATCGATGACCCATTGCCCATTTTATCGATCGCTCAAAATTGTTATATGCTTTTGAACGTCTTCGTTTAGCCTCTGGATTCCCTTTAGGTTTCTTCAACATTCGACTACCTAGCATGGGGATGACTGTTAAGGCAACTACGAGTGAAGCAATTAAACTAAAGGAAATCGTTAAAGCAAACTCAGTAAAAATTTGCCCGATTAGACCTGTAATGAAAATGACAGGAACAAAAACTGCAACTGTTGTCAAAGTGGATGCCGTAATCGCACCTGCAACTTCTTTTGTCCCATCAGAAGCAGCTTGTTTGGGATCTTTCCCCATAGCTAAGTGTCTCTCAATATTTTCAATAACGACAATTGCGTTATCAACTAGC
>JGI24024J18818_10000730_pt1 | contig 12967 bp, 16 predicted proteins | sample Cruoilmetagenom2_FD_18818 | JGI IMG/M metagenome (IMG submission 18818) | reverse complement strand
TAATCAAGCAATATTATGTATCCGTACATCAGAGGTTAGAGAGTTCTTACTTTATTTCTTTGAGAATAGTAAGGATCGTATTTTATCTACATATCTTCAAGGTGGACAAGGAAACCTTTCTGCACAGATAATAAAAAGTATTAATATAGAAATACCATGTAAGCTAGAGCAACTAGCTATTTCAAATTTTTTAGATTCAATTAGTGTTAAAATAACGCAAGAGGATAAAAAATTAAGTTTACTAATTAAACAAAAACAAGCATTCATGCAGCAAATGTTTATATAATCTGAAGGAGCCGGCTTATACCTGTGGAACGGCTCTTTCAGATTATTTTTAGGTATTAAAATTATACATATTTTTCATGTTTTAGTTGGAATGGAGGTTAATAATGCGAATTTATTTTCAAGATTGGATTTATACACAAAGTTTTTCTAGACATAGTTTAGACTTGTTCGAAGAAAGCATTCTTTGTTATCGTTCAGAAGCATATAAAGGAGCTCTATTATTTACTTTTCTAGGTTTTCAAAACATTATACGAGAGCGTGTCTTAAATGCATCTCTTCCTTCAAATGCTATTGGTTTTGAAAGTAAATGGGGAGAAATTCAAGATAGGCTGCGTAATGAAGACCAGTCAGATGCTGAGGTAATAAAATGTATAACTATGCAAAAACCTTTTGATATTTTCTCTATTTCAGATGATTTACGAAATCAATATATTTATTGGAAAAATAGAAGAAATGACTGCGCTCATGGAAAAAATAATAAAATTGAGTGTAGTCATGTTGAAAATTTTTGGCTGTTTATAGAATCTAATATTATAAATTTTAACGTTAACGGCAGTATTTTATATTTGTTAGATGAGATTAATAAGCACTTTGATATTTCTAGAACTCCGGTAGATACTCAACCTGATTACTTAATAAAAAAAATCCCAAATTCTATAAAATCTCATGAGTTATTAGATTTTTTAACTAAAATAAATCAAGAAATCATTAATAAAAAAACTATGCCTTATGAACATTTGAACGTTCTAATTTTCTATGAAAATTTATTCACATTAGAAAATGAATTTTTAGATGTTGTAAGAGACTTTTTTAAACAGGATAGGAAGTTGTTACTTAAATTATTATTAAGAGAACCTTCTAGAATTTATCACTTTAAAAATGACCCTGAAATGATACGACAATTATGGAAAAAAGAATTTAGAAATAATGTGTCATTTTATGAAATAGTAGTTAAAATGCTACAATTTGATCTGATTCCTAAAGAGCAAATTTCAGAGTTTGTAAGTGATACTTCCTCCAATATTGGAGATAGTTATTTTTCAAATTTCCCCCAAGAAAGGGAACAAGAACTTAAAATTATGAAAGAAAAGGGTTTTATCAAGGAACTAGGGGAAATTGCTTTCGATTCTTCTTTTCCTAAGATCAACTCATTTAATTGGGCAAGAGAAAATAAATATTTAATCTGTCATTACTTACAAGAGTACAATTTTAATGAGGATGCTGTTAGGGCAATTTATATTGCATTTAAAGGTGAACATTATCCATGGCAATTTGGTAAGGAGCTTAAAAAACTATTAAGTTCGAATCCTGCTTTATATAAACAATATGAAATGATTGCAGAAACTTATAGGGTCGAGATACCAGAACATTTTCTGCAATAAGAGTTTTAGTATTCTAATTAACCACCGTTTTATAGACGAAATAACCAGACCCCTTAAATTAATGTTTAAGGGGTCTAATATTGCTTGATTTTGTCTATTTACTTGTCTATAATAAAATTTACATAAAACGTATGGTTATAGACAAAAGGAGCTTGATTTTATGGTAAGGGTAATTGGTTATGCTCGAGTCAGTACTGAAGAACAAAATTTAGATATGCAGCAACAAGCAATTGAAAAGTATGCGCAGGAAAAAGGAATGGATTTGATAATGTATGTTGAGAAAATATCGAGTCGAAAAACTGAAAGAAGGGAATTACAAAATGCAATGAAGGCAGCTGCTAATGGCGATCGTTTTGTTGTCTATAAATTAGATCGCCTTGCTCGTAGTACAAAGGAGTTATATCAGCTAACGGAAGAAATGAAAAATCAGGGTGTTGATTTTGTAAGTATCAATGACAGTTTTGATACTACAACACCAACTGGACGAGCAATGTTTGGAATGCTTGCTGTTTTTGCTGAATTTGAACGTGATATTATTCAGCAACGTACTAAAGCTGGTCTTGAATCTGCACGTAAACGGGGCCGTCTTGGAGGTCGCCCAGCAATTGACGACAAAACAAAACGTCATATCGTCACACTATTCAATTCTGGTGAAAGTGCAGCTGATATAGCGAAAGAATTTAATATTGGTCGTTCTACGGTTTATAAAATTATAAATAATAAGGAATAAGTAAAACTTGTCGATAAAATACCTTTACTGATGTATGGATATTTTCTGATTCCTTCAAAAGACTTGACCATTATTATATATTTCAAAGGAGTAAAGTATATGGGATTTTTCTTATTAATATTTTTTTTACTTGTGATTATTTATAAAAGTCTAGATATTAAAAATATATTCACTGCTATATTTACTTCTAAATTAGAAGAAGAAGCAGTAGAAGACTGTGAGAAATTTAGTCTAGAATTTGTAGACGGAATTCTTACACGGACACTCGAAACTACCGTATTTTATGTGTATGAACATAAGATTGAATTTGATATTTTTGATAGTTCAATACAAGATATTTCAGGTGGAGCATACCGCGTGGCTCATGAAGAATATTTATTTTCTAATCTAGTTAATATTCATCTCATATCAAGTAAGAAAATTTTGCGTTTAATGGAACATCCACGAAGTAAATTAGGAAGAAGAATAGTAATGAGAAGAGGTGTTTATCCAAGTAGTATTTCTATTATCAATTCATTGGCAAAACAAGAAAGTGAGGACAATTTATTGGTGATTCATGTTTGTGCGGAGCAGGTAGGAGATATTGAATTAGGGAAATTTGGTAGATCAGACAGTTCAAAGTTTCAAACATGGATATTTAAAAGTAGTTCAGTAAACTCAGTCGAAAAAGTAATGGATACAATATCTAATTCAAGTAACAATCTTTTCCCAAACACTAAAGTGAAGTTCTAGAATACACTTTCAAGTTTCTATTTTTTCCCTGTAACGAAAATAAACCAGTATTCTAACAAAGTAGTTCGTAAAAGTATATACATCAAATTGAACGTTCATAAAGTAATTTTGTAGTTTTACGAACTAAATATACGCTTAAATATGAGTAACTTAAAACAGTTCATAAAAGAGTACTTTTACGAACTATTTAAATAAATTAGAGACTTTGGGTGGAATTGACTTTTCCTTTCCTGCTTATTTCAATGTGTTAGACAAAGATTCTACGGAAACTTGGATGCACTATTATCCTGAAGAAGAAGATTATTATGCGTCTATAGAGTTTCGAAGCGTAGAATATTTAGGGACAGAGGATGATTTTTATAGCGAATTACCTTCTATGCTTAAGAGTACCCTCGATAGTAAAGATTTTGCTAACAAAGAACTACAAAAATCAGAGAAAACTTCAATTGCGGGATTGCCCGGTTGGACAATTACACACTCCGAATTTGATACAAATGGAGATGGGGTGACTTTTACTGGAATTGATTCATTTGTCTATAACATAAATACTGGGAAAATAATCTCAATTTCCATTAGTTACAATAGCGATGACAAGTCACAATATGATTATTTAGGCGATTACAAAAAAGTATTGGAAACGTCGAGTGTTCCGGTTGCGGAAGAAACACTAACCCAACCGAATAATGAACTGTTTTCAGGATATAAACTTATTGAAGTTGATGGTGGCGATTTGTCTGGTTATCGTGAACCTAGGAGCTGAACAGGTTTTATACATGATGGATTCCTTTAAGGAGCAGCAACACCCTATCATGTTTGCGATTATTCATATATTAACGACTACTGGCATTCGAAATGAAGAGTTTTGCAAGTTACAAGTACAAAGTTTGAAGGAAGATAAGATATTAGGGGGCTATACATTAGAGGTTATAGGGAAAGGAAGTAAAGCTCGGTCCATTCCATTAAAAGATAAAGTGGTGAACAGTATTCATATGTTCCGTTATGCTCGTGGACTACCTTCTGTTGAGGAATCTGATCCTACTGATCCTTTATTTACGACCAATCGAGGAAATGCTTATAAACCTTCCTATCTCTCACAATATGTTTCAAAAGAGATTGCAACATTGTACATGGAGCAGAAAGGCGAAGAAGTTCGGTTAACTCCCCATTATTTCCGTCATGCATTTGCTATTATATCTCGCTTAAACAAAGTTGATCTCTATGACATCATGAGATCGTTGGGACATGAGCGATTGGAGACAACCGAGATTTACCTCGCGAAAACATTCGAGAAAGAAAATCATGCGATTCATAAGTTGGAAGCCTGAGTTATTCGGACAATATATATAATTGAAGAAAAGAAAATAAACGGCTATTTTGGAGGTCAAATTTGGAGAATGTTTATTTAATATACGTATATTTATTGCTTTCGTCTTATCGAACATCCCTTTAATAAATTCATTTATCAAAGGAAATGCTCGTGTATCGAAAGTTATTCATGCACTGGGAATGAGTGTAGCTATCTGCAATACCATGGTTCATGAAACTTGTCATAGTCTGATGGCCATCTTAACAGGTGGTCGAATAAAAGGTGTTTCCTTATCTTCAGATACATCAGGACTAGCAGAAACTACATCTAATTCGAGGATTGCTAGGATACTAGTTTCCTATGCAGGTTATACCGGTTCTTCATTAGTCGCTGTAGGACTGTTCTATCTACTTTATCTTGGAAACTACGAATGGATCATCTACTTCTTTATCCTACTATCAGCTATCAATTGGTTGTTTTGGGTACGTAATCTATTTGGATTCCTATGGTTAACTGCCTTTATCGGCATGATGGTTTTCTTCTTATATAAAGACTTTGAAGTTTTATTGGTACATATCAGCATTCTCTTAACGTGTATGGTACTCGTTCAATCTATCGTGAGTGCCTTTGTCATTTTGAAGTTGAGTGTAACGGATAGAAGAAATGCTGGGGATGCAACGAACTTAGCGAAGTTTACGTTTATTCCTACGTTATTTTGGGGAACATTGTTCTTTGTACAATCTATTGGAGCATCTACTTTTATTTTAAGAGAATTTTTATTAATATAAATGAAGTAAAATTATAGAATCTATTTTATCAATTTTTGAAGTTCAGCTAAAATAGTTTAATTAAACAGAAAATAAAGAGTACGATAATCTAACTTGCCGTACTCTTTGTAAAAACAAACATATTAGTAGATGTTTGTTTTTGTTTTTTATTCTTTTCCATAGATTAGTATCCCATCTTTATCGTAGGCATTTAGAAGAACTGGCAATTTTACCTCATCATCATAGGCGTGATACCATAACCATACACCTTGATACCTTATCTTATTTGGCTGCATATCATTATCACCAGTTATTAAAATCGATTGTACTTCTTCCGTAGATAATCCCCATAAAAGTGTATCTGAAGCCTTCCATAACAATGGGTCATCCGGGGGGAATTCATTTAAATCTAAAATCCCTGTTCCTACCTTCACAAGACTTAGTTCGTCGTTAACTTTTGCATACCTTAAATTGTTTTCATCTTTGAAGAACACTAAGTCGTTATTGTTATCTATAAATACTATCTCGTTACAATTCACCCCATCCTTACTTAATTCTTTGCATATCTTTACATCTAATGAAGAAATATTATTAAATAAAAAAAATACTAAAGAAATGAGCAATAAAAATATTAATATTGAAAGCAACCATACAGTTTTAATCTTCAAAAATTCATCTCCTTGCTGAAAGATTTATATAATAATTTTCTATTTTAATAAGTATACGTAACAAAAATTACATCATCAAGTAAATTTTAAACCTTGATGATGTAATAATCGTTTTTAATCTCCATTTGGATAATTATTAAGATAATTTTTGTTCAATTATTTAGAATGGAAGCGATGAGTAATTAGTTGTTTTCCAATTATTCCCTGAACCACTAAAAGTTAGACCAATAGATGTTAGACCTATAGTGACACCAGTAATATTAATTCCGCTCCAAGTATGAGTGTATTGAGAATTAAAATTTACTGTTTTTCCAACTGGTTTACTATCATACCATCTGAAAAACATCCATGATGTACCTTTATGGGCAGAATAAGATTTTCCATTTGAATTGTCATCAAAAACTCGATGAAAACCATAAGCACTTCCTTCTCCAGCGCTAGTTGGGGAGTATTTAGCTCCATTATAATCATATGAAGTAATATGGGAGTCAAAAAGAGAAATCCTTTCTTGAGAAACTTGAATCCCGATTCCATCTCTGCCCTTGTTATTATTATCAGGATTAACTACGTTCCATTGCCAATTCGTAGAAGCAACATAAGACTGACTGTCATTATCGTAGTATACTGTAGGCTTAGATACGCTTGCTTGAGTATTCGTGGATAAAGGCTGAATGATAGAGTTTTGTTCATTATCACTAATTTTTTCTAAACCTGCAATTTCTAAAGAATTGTTTTGATAGTACTCTAGTTCAGCTGAAACGCCTTTAAATTTAGATAAAGAGTTACTTGTTGCAGTTCCGAACTCACTCTGTTTTAACAATTCTTTTTCAGCTAAATCCGTTTTGATTTTGAGTTCTTCTATCTTCTCAAAATAACTATTAATCTCTTTTGTACGTTGAGCTAACGTTTCTTGAAAATCAATAGGAAGTGTACTTAAATCTACTTGTCCAGCAGGTAATTTTAAGTCTTTAAAATTATCCTTTTCACTCGCAAAAGCTTGTGTAGGTAATAGTAGGACTAATGCAAATGCACTAGCTAATAATTTTTTCTTCATAAACAATTCCCTCCAATATTATTGTTATTTAATAGGTTTTCCACGAGTAATTATTAGCCTTCCAACCTTTTGAAGTAACTGAGAACGTACCCGCAAAATCTGAAGAACCTGCAGCTGCACCAGAAAGTGTTGTGCTAGACCAAGTATGGGCGTACTGACCATTGAAATTCACTGTTTTTCCAATAGGCGTACCGTTATAGTATCTGAAAAACATCCAGGATGTACCACTATGGGCTGTATAATTACGAGATATATTAGCATCATCAAACATTTGATAATATCCATATGCAGAAGTTTCAGAGGTTTTACTTGGACTATATTTCTTACCATTGTAATCGAATGTAGTTAGATGGTCTTCTAAAACTGAAACCTTTTCTTGATTTACTCTCAGTCCAAATCCATCCCATGAACCATTGTTATTATCGGGATTAATTGTGGACCAATTCCAACCACTAGATAACACATAACTTGACATATCGTTATCATAATAGACTGTAGGTGCTTTTACAGTAGCTTGGCTATTCGTTGACATTGGCTGTATTAATGTATTTGGGAAACTTTCATTTAATTTTTCAAGGCCAGCAATTGCTAATGAATTATTTTCATAATATTCAATCTCATTGTTAATTTCAATTATATGAAACTTATTTATAGATGCCGAACCACTCTTCTTATTACTTAACATTTCTGTTTCAGCTAGTCTGGCTTTGATCTTAAGTTCTTCTAACTTTTCAAAATAATCGTTAATCTCTTCTGAACGTTTAGACAATTTTTCTTGAAATTCAATTGGTAGTTTACTTAAATCTACTTGCCCTGCAGGTAATTCTAAGTCCTTGAAATTATCCGTTTCATTTGCAAAAGCTTGATTAGGTAATATGAGCGATAATACAAATAGACTAGCTAATAATTTCTTCTTCATAATTTATTTGTCCTCCTAATAGTATTTAAAGTCATATGATTATTTTCAGAAACCTATTAACCTTAGTTCAAGAATCGATATTATTAATTCACTCACATCTTTCACATTAAGGCTGCATTAAATTTCTTCACAAGCTGGACAACATTTCAATGATTCCCATCTATTGGTTTATTTTCATTGATGGTAAATGAGTGTGTTGAGTTCGCTGAATGAGAAGCATGAGTATTTAAATTACCTGAAATATTAACGAATAGACCGAAAGCTACTATTAAACTAATGACTATATTCCTCTTTTTTTTCATAATGACCTCCTTTTAATTTATGTCTTATAGTCTAATATAGAGTAGAATGAGATTTATATATACAGGATAATATGCAAAATTGTGACAATGGAGGGGTGTTTATATGAAGGATTTAGGAAAAAAAGTGTCGCATTTTAGAAAATTAAAGGGATATACGGTAAAAGAATTAGCAAATAATCTTTGTGATGAATCCACTTTATATAGGCTAGAGCAAGGAAAACAAGTACCCAGATTAGAAATACTAAATGATATTTGCCTGAAATTAGAGATTCCATTTGCAGCATTATTTTCTGTAAATGAAGAAGTAGATAAGTTGAAAATTCTTTGTAGGGAATCGATCTATTTGGAAGATTATTTATTACTAGAAATTGCATTAGATGAATGCGATAAAGTGTCAGAAAAAATAAGTTCAGTGTACGCTAAAGAAGAGTTTAGAAAGTTTATACAATGGCACAGAGCAATAATGATTCTAAAAAAAGATAATAGACCGCAAGAGGCTTTGCGTATCTTAAATACATTAACCAATATTAGTAATTGTGGTTCAGAGTTGGATATAAATATATTGAATTCAATAGGTTTGATACATCTATCTTTGAATGATAATAATGCTGCATATAAAATTTATAGAATAATTAACAATAAGATTATGCATCATAAAGTAGTTGAGGATTCTACCATACTCCCTCGCATTGGATATAACTATGCACACACTTTGTATAACCTAGAAGATTTCCATAAAGCGTTGAAGATTATTACGGATGTTCTTTATTACTTGGAAAAGCATCAATTAATGTATATCTTAGGGAAAACCTACCATATGAAGGGGTTGCTTTCTCAGAAGTGCGGTTACATAAATGAGGCAATAGAGGATTTCCAAAATGCAATACTAGTATTCACATTAACAAAGGAAAACAAGAACTTATTAAGAGCAAAAGAAGATCTTGCGGATATAATTAAGTAAACCTAACGTCGTCGTTGACATTGGTTACGGGGATCGTAAATATTGGGCATTTACTAATGAATTCGGGCAACTAGTGCGTGTCATTGCTGAGGAAATCATTCTACAAGATGATAGTAACGAACCTGTGTTATCGTCTGGCAGATACTATTCTGACGAAGCAAAGGTTCCTGGTGTTGAAAGTGACGTTTTAGATGAAGGACACGTAATTGCTTTCTCTCGGAGGGGTATCGAATGCTTATAATATTACCCCACAAAATAGTACTCTTAATCGTCATGGTGACCAAGCTTATATGGAGGACGTAATCCGTAAAGCAGGTGGAGCTACAAGTTTTGAAGCCATTATCACATATCCAAATACGGAAACCCAAATTCCTTCAAGTTATCAATATACTTATACGATAACGGGTAACGAGATTGTTGATATATTTGACAATGTAAACCCTGATGAAGTAAATGCATCACTTGGTTTAACAGGTAGTGAGCCTTCTGATTCAACGAGTTCAAACACAAACGGTGATATTTCTAGTGTAGACACAAACGGTAATGGTCAGGTGACGATTAAAGAAGCAAAAGCAGCAGGTTTTAGTATGCCAATAACGAGTGATCATTGGTTATACCCATATATGGACGATCGCGATAACAACGGTATGGTAGGTGAGTAAAATATCATTATTTTTCACTAACAGGTGAGTTAGCTTAATAAGACCAATTTTAAAAATCGATTCCTAATACGTTGTAAGGGAATCGATTTATCTAATTCCATGTTTAATCTATATAAAATATTAGATTTACAAAATGGAACTACATAACGTTTTCTTTATTTATGGAAATACTTATTCAACGGTTCTTAGTCGTTGTACGGGTGTTTCTTTTTTGTCTTTGTTTGATTTGGTTTGGAGAAATTGTAGTAGGCCGCGAAATCGTGTTGTTCCCTCACGAATACTCAAACCCCACTATGGAAAATAGGAGCTTTCGAATCGGTGTGGTGTTTGGTATACCAAGTGGGGGCTTTACGCCAGTTATTGCAAAGCACTTTATTACCTAGTAAATAATGTTGGGATTTTTTGGTATCACTAGAAACCTTTTTATGGGACATATTACCGGTAGGAGGGGAGCATCAATTGAATGATAACTAGAAAATTAAAGTTAGTGGTCGTATCAGAAAATAAGCAGGACGTTTACGCTCATATTCGTAATGAGGTGTACCAGCAAAATAAGGCACTGAATGTAGCGTACTCTCACCTTTATTTTGAGTTCGTTGCTACCGAAAAAATAAAAGATAGTAACGAAGAATATCTTGATCACTTGGCAAAATACAAGGAAATGGCAGAACAGAAATATGCGGAATACATGGAACTAAAGAAAGTGGATGATACCGATGAAAAACACAAAGTAAAGGTTACTAAGGCTAAGAGTGAATATGATAAAGCAATGGAACGGTTGAATAAGATTAAAAATAAGTATTCAAAGATAGCAGCGGAGGTATATCAAAGTGCAATAGGGCTTGTTAAACAAACTCGTATTGCGAAACTAGTCAAAAGGAAATTTAACTTGCACTATGATACAGTCGATAGAATCACTACCAGGGTTATATCCGATTTCAGTAATGATATAGGTGGCGTACTGAAAGGAGAACGGGCTTTACGAACGTATAAAAAAACAAATCCATTGATGGTTCGACATAGGAATTTGAAACTGTATCAGCAAGATGGTGACTATTTTATCAAGTGGGTTAACGGAGCTATCTTTAATGTTATTGTATCTGTGGCAAGTAAGCAAAAAGCCAAACTGGAATTAAGGCAATTCTTAGACAACCTAATAAACGAACACTACAAAATGTGTGACAGCAGCATCGAGATAGGTAATGATTTAATATTGAATCTATCTGTAAATATGCCTAACTATAAAGAAAATCTGTTTATTCCGGGTCGGAAAGTTGGGGTAGATTTAGGTATGAAAATACCAGTTTTTATGTCGCTAAATGACAACCCCTATATTAAAAAGTCCATTGGGACCATTAAAGACTTTTTAGACGTAAGGACGCAACTTCAATCTCAAAGAAGGCATCGACAGAAATCTTTACAGATTACTAGCGGAGGGAAGGGCAGGGAAAAGAAATTAAAAGGGTTGGAACCTTTAAAGTCGAAAGAGAGAAACTTCGCAAAGACGTATAACCATTTTCTAAGCAAGAGTATTATAAACTTTGCGTTAAAAAACAATGCTGGAATAATCCAATTGGAAGAACTGAAATTCGATAAAGTGAAGCACAAGTCTTTATTGCGAAACTGGTCCTACTATCAACTTCAAATGATGATAGAAGACAAAGCAAATCGGGAAGGGATAAAGGTGTATTATGTGGACGCTAGGAATACATCACAGACTTGCTCTAAATGTGGAAATTTAGAGGAAGGGCAAAGATTAAGACAAGATACATTTGCGTGTTTGAAATGTGGGTATAAAGATAACGCTGACTATAATGCTAGTCAGAATATAGCAAAGAGTGTAGCTCTTTGAAAAACTAAATAATTAGTGATAAGGGTGTAAATCCTTATTCACTTGGTCTAATTTGGGGCCACAAGGGGAGGTTAGGTGTGTTCAAGAGCCTATTAAAACACTCCCCAAAGGGTTAACCCTATGCATTATGTTACCGCATGGGCCTTCCACAATTTTATAACGGGTATGTGGATTGAAATATCACCGCAGAACACTCAAAATGGTTTGCAAAAAAATCACAATGCTGTATTTATATATTTATTCTGAAAATTGTAATTCCACACGAAAACTCCATTTTTCTTTTTTTGTAAAAAGCTATATGAATACTTGTATTAAGTACTTCAAGCTTTCGCCCAAAAAGGATCACCATACGTTTTGTATACTTTTCATTTTAGATGAGTAATTAGACAAAAATAAATAAAAAAGACTTTCTAAAAGGGTGCTGACTATCGTTTTTGAGACAGGATGTAAAACACCTTATTATGCAGCCAATTGACGGTATTTTACCGGACTCAACCTATGGACTTAGCAATACCTATGTTAGCGGAATTGCAACAAACATCTAAGGATAAATACACACAGGAGCTAAATCAGTTCTGTGAATTTTTAGAGAGCCATCCTTTAGCAATTACCCACAAAAAAAGCAAGAAAGCCTTAATGGATCACATGAAATTGAATATAGAAAGATATCTACAAGGAATCAGCGTATCATTCATTGGTTCTTTGATAAAAAACCTTACCTACGATCTGATTTACCCGAAGCCTTAAAAGGATCGTTGCGCTATCCGGGGGCAGTCGCCGATTTGACTAAACACTATGACCTTGTGAAGCAAATTGTTAGAGGAAATGGGACACCAGGTTCTTCTAATTTGGAAGCTAGAGCGTGGACCATCATTGAAGAGCTACGTGGAAGCGATGATGAACAGATAAAACTTAAGGCTGCAGAATTGATTGTCACCTTTAAAAAATGATTCAGTCAAAATGAACCTCAAAATCCAAGGTAACTGATTCACGTTAGAAATTTCTTCTTTTAAATCTCTCTAAGGAATACGATATTTTACTATATAGAAGAAACTTAATATAGTAATAAAAACATCCATTGTCGCAAACTTGTCGCAAAAACATGCGATAACAAACAAAAAAGGATATAAAACAACCTAACTGAAAAAACAGAAACCTTAATATACTGTGTTTTAAAGGACATAACGGCACGTAAAAATAACCACTCCATCAAATTTGAGGAGTGGTGGTTTAAAACTTTCTAATGAATGGTACGGCAAAGGCGGCTTACTTAAAAAGTCTAATATAGCAACACTAATAGAGCACCCTTGCCAGAAATGGTAAGGGTGTTTTTTTGTGGATTTTAAA
>JGI24024J18818_10000728_pt1 | contig 12972 bp, 9 predicted proteins | sample Cruoilmetagenom2_FD_18818 | JGI IMG/M metagenome (IMG submission 18818) | reverse complement strand
GGACATCGCGCTAATATCATGAATGGAAACTACACTCATATTGGTATTGGATACGATGCAAACGGTAATTACTGGACACAACAATTCATTCAAAAATAAAATGAAATATTAACGGCCATCTCGCTTTGAGAGATGGCCGTTTTAGAATGCAGAAAAAATCGCAGATATATATACTGTCTGCAGTGGCGGATGTGGATGGAAAACAAGAAGAATCGAATGAAGAAGGACATAGCGATCATCACTAATCAAATTTGAAATACCTACTGGAGATTCGACTAGCATTTCCACAAAATAATAATTTACGGTGTGTAAATTATTAACAAAGAGCAATAGAGAACAAAACTGCCACTACCAAATCAGGTAGTGGTATTTTTATCATCCTATCTTCTTTCTATCGAACACTATCCTTACCTTTTGTTTGATCCTGTTCTTTCTTCATATGGTATTACAACCCTCCATTGTCTCAACTTGAAGATATCTCAAAATAAAACCACAGTTAAATACACTGAGCTGTTTTACTATTTCTTATTGTAATGAAAGTAAGAAATTGACTATTTATAGCTTTACTTGCTGAGTTCAATTTCCGATTTGTCCTTTATAGATTTGTAGGAACAGATTCTGTTTACAATTCCTTGTGTAAATTCTGTTGTAGTTGCAGTGCCTCCTAAATCCTTCGTACAAGTGCCCTCAGAAATGGTTTGATACATTGCGGTTTCAACGAGACGAGCTACTTCAGTTAAATTGTGGTCATCATGGCGTTCAGCCAACCAATCCAGAAGCATAACAGCAGATAAAAGTTCCCCTACAGGGTTTGCAATATTTTTACCGGCAATATCTGGAGCCGACCCATGTGCTGCTTGTGCCATCGCCTTTTCTTCACTGGCATTGATGGAAGGAGCCAATCCCAAGCTTCCCACCAATTCTCCAGCTAAATCAGATAAGATATCACCAAACATATTAGTGGTAACGATTACATCGAAATCCTTTGCACGACGAACTAAATGTGCAGCCATGGCATCAACATGAAAATCATCTATTGTTACTTCAGGGTATTGTTTCCCCACTTCTTTGCATGTATTTACAAACAACCCATTCGCAAGTTTAATTACATTTGCTTTATGAACAATAGTCACTTTTTTGCGGCGTTTCATTGCCATTTTGAAAGCTGCATGCGCGATTCTTTCAGCTGCTTTCTTTGTAAATACACCGGTAGAGATTGCTACTTCTGGTGTAACCATAAATTCTCCCGTTCCAGTATACATATTCCTGTCAGGATAGAAGCCTTCCGTATTCTCTCTGTAAATCACCAAATCAGCTTCCCCTACCAAAGACCTGATACCTTCTATGGTTTTGCTAGGTCTAACATTTGCGAAGAGGTCAAAATAGTGACGAAGCTCACCACTCGGATTTCGTTTTTCTTGATACTCCTTTGGATAAGCTGCCGCATCATGGGGACCCATAATCCAACCATGACAATTGTTTAATGTATTTTTCGTTACTTCCGGGATGGGATCACTGTATTCCTTAATCCCAGTCCACCCCATCGGCAATTCCAGCCAATCGAAGTGGGTGTTCTCTAACTGACTCGTAGCTTCTGTAAGAACTGTAACAGTAGCCTTAACGATTTCAGGTCCGATTCCATCTCCGTACAACACACCTATTTTATAAGTTGCCAATTCCATCTTCCTTTCATTGCGTTAAAGTGATGTGAAATGAAATAAATCATTAATATTCATGTATTGATAACCTCATAAAACTCATTAGGCCTCTTCGTTTATCAATACCTTTTTCCCTCTCATTTTCATTACTATAGGGATAGATATCCACAATACGGCAAGAAGAAGGAAAATAAGTGAACCCGGTTTTTCCAGAAATATCATAAAATCCCCGTTTGACCCCGTTAAAGCTCTCCGCAAGTTGTTCTCAATCATTGGTCCTAGCACAAGACCCAATACAAGTGGCGCCAATGGAAAATCGTTTCTGGCCAAAAAGTATCCCACTACCCCACAGCCAAACAACAGCATGAGATCGAACGTCGAAACCTGAACTGCATATACTCCAAACACGGAAACTGCAACAATAATCGGAAGCAGGTATTTAGAAGGTGTCTCGATAATTTTTGCAAATACTTTGACCATTGGCATATTCAGTATTAATAGCATCAAGTTTCCGATGAACATACTTGCAATCAATCCCCATGCAATTGTAGGATGCTCCGGAAATAATAAAGGTCCAGGCGTTATATCATACATAATAAATGCACCCATCAAGATGGCAGTCGTACCTGATCCGGGTATACCTAATGTTAATAACGGAATCATGGCGCCTCCTGAGGCAGCATTATTAGCTGTTTCAGGTGCTGCTACGCCCTCTATTGCTCCTTGTCCAAATTTTTCTGGATGTTTACTGATTTTCTTTTCCATACTATAAGAGAAAAATGATGCCAATGTAGCTCCAGCACCAGGCAATACCCCAATAAAAAATCCTAACACTGAACCACGAAGAACAGGACCCGTGCTATCTTTCATATCTTGTTTTGTAGGCAAGATTTTCGAAAACTTCGCTATTTGTCCTTCACTGTTATCATTTTCAATTATTGTTTTGAATACTTCACCTAATGCAAATAACCCTACCGCAACCGTTAGAAATTCCAGCCCCTGATAGAGGACAGGTTGATCATATGTAAACCTTGAAACTCCTGAAACGCTATCCATTCCTATGGTAGCTAAAAGCAAACCAAAAACAGTCATCATAAGCGCCTTAATAATTGATTTGCCTGCAAGTCCACTAATGGCACAAAGTCCCAGGACCATTAATGAAAAGTATTCTGCAGGACCAAATTTAATTGCGAGATTTGAAAGTGGACCAGCCAAAAAGACTAATCCAATGATAGACACTACTCCTCCCACGAACGAACCAATTGCAGAAATTGACAATGCAGCGCCCGCCCGCCCTTGCTTTGCCATTTGGTAACCATCCAGTGTTGTTACAACCGAAGATGATTCACCAGGAGTGTTTAAAAGTATTGAAGTAGTTGAACCTCCATACATGGCTCCATAATAAACGCCACACAGCATAATAATGGCACTTACAGCTGCTTGATCAGCTTCCAATCCACCCGTTAATGAAGAGGTTATTGGAATTAAAAGTGCCACACCGCTCATCGGCCCTATCCCCGGAAGAACCCCTACTGCCGTCCCTATTATTACCCCTACCATACAAAACAAGATATTATGCCATTGCAGTGCAGTACTAAAACCAGTTATTAAATATTGTATCGCGTCCATTTACATCCCCCCCTTTTTATTACCATGCTGGAAATCCGGGTAAATTGCCCTGTAGAACTCCAACAAAAAGATAATAGACACCAATGGAAAATACGCCAGATATTAATATTGAGGTAATCCACTTTCCTCGGTTCATCGTTTGGAATCCTATTATCAAAAATAGAAAAGTCCCGATCACATATCCGATATCCTCTAAAAACAATCCATAAAGAACCCCTGCAACTAAAATGATTATAAATTTCTTGTAATTAAAATTTTGCTTCTCAGAAACCTGTTCCTTGTATTTAAATGTTTCTATGAATAAACCAATACTCAGCAAAACTAGAATAAGTCCTAACCCAAAAGGAAATATATCAGATCCAACACTCCCACTCCCACCAAAGGAACTTTGTGTAATTTTTCGGCTCTCCAGTATGAAACCTATTCCAATACAAGCAAAAAGCAAACTACATAATCTGTCGACAGATTTATTCATCGAATTATAATCCTCCTGCCCATGAAATTTAAATGGCTTGGGAGAAGAGAAAGAACTATCCTCCCAAGCCATTTGAAATTATTTAGCCATATCGAGCTGTGTAAGTACTTCTTTCATCTGTTCTTCTTGTTTTACTAAGTACTCTTCAAAATCCTTTCCATTTTTGTAGGCATTTACATAACCTTTTTCATCCAATTCTGTTTTCCATTCATCGGATTCCGCAAGCGCTTTGATCTTTTCTTCCCAATAGTCAATTGCTTCCTGACTCATGTTTTTAGGTCCAAAAATACCTCTCCATAGTGTTACTTCAACATCGTATCCCTGTTCTCTGTATGTCGGAACATCGGCGTAAAGACCTTCTAATCGTTCCGGTGCAGCAATTGCAACCGCTCTCAATTTTCCGGCTTTAATATATTCGCTTAATGTAGAAACATCGCTTAGCAATACATCTGCATTTCCGCCCATTGTAGCCACGATGGAATCACTTCCGCCATCGTAAGGTACATATTTCATTTTTTTCACATCTAGTCCAGCTCTTAGGGCAGGCATCATCAAAGCCACATGGTCAATAGAACCCGGTGATCCACCGCCAGCGATTGTAAGACTGCTAGGGTCTGCTTTTAAATCTGCAAATATCTGTTTTAAATCCGTATATTTAGAATCAACAGGGACTGCAATTACGTTGTAGTCTACAACTAATTGAGCCAATGGAGTCATATCTCTAAAGGAGTGAGGGCTGTTCCCTTCTTTTCTTAAATGATTGATGACAATAGGAGTAGATGGTAATAGTAACTTATGTTCATTACTCTGATCATTCGTGATGAATTCTGCAAGACCAAGTGATTGCCCACCGCCTGGTTTGTTTTCAACAACTATTGGCTGGTCTACTAATTCAGTCTCTTCAATCATTCTAGTAAATAATCTTGCAGTACCATCAATCCCACCGCCAGCACCTGAAGGAGCAATCAGTGTAATTTGTTTTTCTGGATACGAAGAGGAAGAGGAAGCACCTTTTGCTGATTCTGCATTTCCTTCATTCTCTGTACATGCAGTCAAACTAAGTCCAAGTAAGACTGTTAATAATAACGCTGAACCTCTTTTTATTGTTCTTCTCATTTCTAAAAAACCTCCATTTATATTAAAATTTATAATTAATTGGATAACATTTCGTCTAGATATTTTTTTGCCTCTTCTATTTTTCCAGAGACTTTTTCTGACCGTTTGATATCAAATTCCAATTTTTCGATAGCCTTTTTTAATACTTCTTGTTCTTTCTCGCTTTGCACAACAACCACACCGTCTGCATCTCCAACAATGATGTCACCTGGATTCACGATAGTCCCGCCACACGAAATCGGTACATTAACCTCTCCCCATCCAGCTTTTCCTGAGGCAGCAACAGTTGTCCCTTTACAGAAAACAGGGAAATTCAATTCTTTTATTCCTACAATATCGCGGACTGCACCGTCAGTTACAATTCCTTGGATTCCCAAGGTTTGTGCTAAACCAACGATAAAATCTCCAGCAATCGCTCTGTAGGTGTCCCCTTTTGCATCAATCACCAAAATATCACCAGGCTTTGCTTCTCTGATGGCTCTCAGTACAGTCAAATTATCACCAACCGGCATTTTGACTGTAAATGCTCTCCCCGCAATTTTATATTCCTCTTTAAGTGGCTTAATAGATGCATCCATGTTGTTAAGACCTTGATTACAGTCAGAAATACAAGTTGTCGGGATTTCGTTAAAATTGTTCATGATGATCCTCCTCGATAATCTCTTATTTTTCAATAGGATACTTCTTCATTAAGTACAGCTTGGTTTTCAGGAACTTTCACACCGTATTCAGCTGCTAGTTCCGTTATTACATTATAGATTTGTTCATTTAATTGAATGGTTCCCTTAGTTTGTTTCAGCTTGCGTGACCATTCTATTTCACCCGGCAGCAAGATTTCTTTATCCTCATTGATTTTCGGGACTGATTTAACCATTTGAACCAGTTCATCCACTCTTTGTTTAAAATCTTCAATTCCCATGAACGCTTCGACATTTAATGATATGAATAGATGTCCATTGTTTCTTTTGCCGTCTTGCTCAACTCCAGCTATTTGATCACCAAAACCGGATCCTGTCAGTACACCGGCTAAAATTTCAATCATCAGTGTAATTCCATAACCTTTATAGTCTCCAATAGGAAGAATCGCGCCTCCGTCCAATGCTTCCTTCGGATCCGTAGTCGGTTCCCCAAATTTGTTAATCGCCCACCCCAATGGTATCGATTCACCTTTTGAGTTTGCTATACGAATTTTGCCTCGTGCGACGACACTGTTTGCAATATCCATCGTAATCGGGAAATCAAGATTTGTGGGGACAGATATGGACCAAGGATTATTGCCAAGCAAAGGTTTTATGCTGCCTGTTGGTGCAATCGCCGGAGATGCATTTGTGAACACAATTCCGATTTGGTCTTTCTCTGAAGCCATTTCCGCATAATAGGCCGCAGCACCAAAATGCGTACTATTTCTGACCCCGACAACACCAATACCGCGCTCTTTGCTGATTTCGATTGCTTCTTGCATTGCGTAATAACTAATAACAGCCCCTAAGCCTTCATCGCCCTCGATTAATCTAATTAACGAATTGTCTTTGACTTTTCTGATATTGGGTTTTGAATTGATATTGCCTCTTTGCATTTGTTTTATATAAGTCGGGAGTCTATAAATCCCGTGAGTATATATTCCTTTCTCATCACAGTTCAGAAAATTTTCCATTAAAATTTCTGCATGATCTGTAGAGACACCTACTTGTTCTAAAATTTCCGTCCCCATTTTTATATAATCCGAACTATTTACAATAAACTTTTTTTCCACTTAGCAACTTCTCCTTCAACGTTTTTTAGAACTATTGTTTTGCTTCAAAAGATGGGCATTAAACTTATAAAGCGCTTACATTTATGCGTTTTTTAAAACAATGCTTTTTTTACAAAATTACTTGAATATTTAAAATATTAGCATAAAAATAGTATATTTCATTTCTCGTAATAAAAAAAATAGAAAAATTTATCTCATTCATAAAAAATCCTTTATAATTAAACGAGAGTTTGATGAAGGGAGTTTTCTGCTAATGGATGAAAAGGATTGGCTCTTCTTGCAAGCACTCCATGAAGAGAAAAATGTAACCCGTGCCGCGCAAAAATTATTTATTTCCCAACCAGCCCTTACCTATCGCATTAAACAAATGGAAGAACAATTGGATATACAAATTTTTATAAGAGGAAGAAGGAATATTAAATTTACAAGCGAAGGCGAGCATCTAGCTCTATACGCTAAGAGAATGGTAATTGAACTACAGAAATTAAAGGATAAACTACAGGATTCAAAACATGATGTTCGCGGAGAATTAAGACTAGGGGTTTCCAGCAACTTTGCCGATCAAATGCTGCCGGATTTATTAAAAAAATTCAATGATATTTACCCCCAAATAAAATTTAATGTTCATACTGCTTGGAGTGTAGATGTTTTCAAACGTTTATGTAATGAGGAAGATCATATCGGTATTATTCGTGGGAATTATGACTGGGAAAGTTCCAAAATTTTAATGGGTGTAAATGAAGTCTGTCTAGTGTCAAAAAAACATATAAATCTAATAGATTTACCTACATTGCCTAGAATAAGACATCAATCTGGTCCTGATACTACAAAAATTACTGACCAATGGTGGAATGAAAACTTTTCAACCCCTCCCTATATAAGTATGGAAGTGGACAACCTTGAAACTTGCAAAAAAATGGTTATGAAGGGACTGGGATATGGAATTTTGCCGAATTACTCGTTAAGTGAAATAGAAAATCCTGATGAGATATTCATTTATCCTTTAACTGTAGAAGGACAACCAGTCCTGCGAAAACTTTGGGCATTTTATCGTGAAGATGATACTAAACTCTCTGCAGTTAAAGCATTTGTCGATTTTTTAAATCAGCATTATGCAATTAAGTAATATTTCCTTTTAGAAATATGTAGTATAATGGTAAGATTTGTAATATTCTATTTATTGCATGGAGATTGATTATAGATTAGTTACGTCTTAACGAGGAATGAGATGAGAGAAGCTGGTTTCAACAAAAATAAACATCATAAAATCAATTATTTTTTTTCTCCTCATTCTCTCAGTCTTATTAAACTGGTTTCAGTTTTCCATAGGAAACCAAACTCCTGAAATCCTAACTATTTCTATATTTCTACTCATATTAATGTTATGGATCACTGGGTTTCTTCCACTTCCTGTATCCGGCATACTGATGATTGTTCTATTTGTCATTACAGGTGTACTTAGTATAGAAGATGCATTCAGTGGTTTAGGGGAAGAAATCATTTGGTTGATAACTGGTGTTTTAATCATGGGTATTGCTTTTGAAAAGACTGGATTGGAGAAACGCCTTACCTATTTTCTGTTATCTTTGGCAAAAGGCAATTTAAAAATGCTATTACTTTTCTTTATTTTTTCTGCTTTTATTCTAACGTTTTTCATTCCTAATGGAGTTGCTAGATTGACCTTAATGCATTCTGCAGCGAACGGTATAACGGATCAGTTAGCCTTATTGGGTAAAAGAAGAGAAATAGAAGCCTTTTATCTGGCAGTTGTATATGCTCCATACGTTACTACTACTAGCTTAATGACGGCTGCCAGCGGTTCCATTTATGCTGTTGGGTTGTTTTCAGGAAAATTAAACTATGAATGGAATTACATATACTGGTTTCTTTTAATGCTACCCATTTCAATTGGATCGATGCTATTGTTGTGGAAAATCTTATGTAAAGAGATTTCTCCCAACAGCAGTGAAGAAACTATATTAAATGATTTTTTTCTTGAAAAGAGGAAGTCTTTAGATAAAATCAAGCCGAAAGAAATAAAAATGCTCCTACTATACGGAGGCGTGATTCTCCTTTGGGCAACGTCATATCTACATAACCTTCCCTTATCCATTCCTGCACTTATAGGCATGATCAGTTTATTTTTACCAGGTATTTCCTTAATAGAATGGAAAGACGTTAAGAGTTCTTTTGACTGGGGCGTTCTCATTCTATTTGCGTCCGGTCTTGCACTTGCAGTTGCATTCGATAAAAGCGGATTATCCTTGCTTCTTTCCGACATCGCATACAAAGCTGCCGACATTGTAAATCCAGAGTTTATTCCGATCATATTATTTATTTTTATTGTCTTAATAAGATTTGTATTTACAAACTTTAATGCAAGTGTCGCAGTCGTTTTACCAGTTGTTATCTCTTTCTCTTTAAGCTTGCCCTTTAACTCTATATGGTTAACATTGCTCGCTTTAGTAGCATGCAGTATTGCATATGTTCTGCCAACCCAATCATTTGGAAACATCCTTATCTATTCAACCGGTCAAGTGAAGATGAGGGATATGGGAGTTGTAGGCTTGAAACTGTCTATCGGAATTATAGTAATTGCTTTATTGTCCGCATATATCTTCTGGCCATTAATGGGTTTGTCCATAAAATAAACATAGACCCTCTACACTTTGCTACAATAGCAGAAGTAAAGCGAACCTTAACGGTCGCTTGTATATTTCCAATAGTTAAGACATTCCGGTCATGTCACATTTATCTGCTTCACCCATTAAGAAAACTTTAACCTATGTTCTTTTCTTAATGCTGTAGTAGCAAATCTCAAAGCATTCCATGCTTTCTCAACAAGTAGCAAGAGAAACCGGATGGATGGTGAATACAAGACGGTTGAGAGATTCATTACAAAAAGATTAATACTTAGTTGAAAAAAGCTACCCTAGAAGGATAGCTTTTTCAACTAACTTGCTGCGTTAGTCTAATTAATTTATTCGATTATGAGGTAAGAACGATGTGAAATTAACGCTTGCATCTCTGTGGTCTAACCGTAGTATCTATTTCAAAGTTGGGATTGTATCTTTTCTTGATTGAGCGGGTGTAATAGGATATTAATCGTTGACTTTCAGAGCCAAATACTGAGCTTCTACGCCATGAACTGGTAGAGGCTTACCAAAGTAATAGCCTTGGAAAAAGTCACACTTCAATTCCTCTAATACTTGTACTTGAATGGCCGTCTCTACTCCTTCAGCCACTATCTTTATGTCTAAATGATGTCCTAAGGAAATGATTGTCGCAACAATGGCCTTCCCCTCTTTTGTACCGATCTTGTCGATGAAGGATTTGTCTATTTTTAAATGATCCATCGCAAAAGTTTGAATGTATTTCAACGAGCTGTAACCCGTGCCAAAATCGTCCATGGCTACTTTAAATCCTATTTCTTTAAATTTATTCAATACTACAAAAGCTACCTCTTCTTGCATTGCTATAGTCTCCGTTATTTCAAACATGATAAAGCTCGGGTCGATTCCAGTCTTTTGTACAATGGAGCGCACCCTTTTTACAAAATCGTTCTGATAGAACTGACGAATAGAAAGGTTGATAGAGATAGGAATTGGGGAAAACCCTTGCGTTTTCCATTCCACATGTTGAAGGCAGGCCTGTTCTATGACCCACTCTCCTATTCGCATAATTCCTCCTGTTTCTTCAGCCAAAGGAATAAAGTCAGCGGGAGAAACGAACCCTAATTCGGGACTATTCCATCGAATCAATGCTTCAAATCCATATAATTCATTCGTTCGAGCTTTAAACTGGGGCTGATAATGAAGAACGAATTCTCCTTTTTCTACGGCTTGTGCTAATAACAACTCCATCTTTATATCCAAATTCATATTTCTCTTTATGATTGAATTACAAATTTGAAATTGATTCTTCCCCTGCCCCTTAGCATGTTGTAATGCCTGATCTGTGGAATTGAGGATCTCATTCAGAGAGTCTCCGTCTTGCGGATATATACTTACCCCAATGCTTGCTATCAGTAATGATTGAAATCCTTGCCCATCATATGATGTTGATATTTGACCTATCAGTTGAGAAGCTAAACGTTTAATTTTCATTTCAGGTAAATTTGGTGTAAGTAATGCAAAAGTATTTCCCCCATAGCGATAAAGTTGACCTCGATCTCCGATAATCTCAATTGCACGCTCAGAGATAGTCTTAAGGATCTGGTCGCCTCCGTCATGACCTAAATAATCATTTACAAACTTAAATCTGTCCAAGTCGATTATCCAAACACCGACTATATTTGATGGGGAAGAATCCATCAAGCCTCTTAAATCCATCAAGAAGCTTCTTTGATTTTTTAGACCTGTCAAATGGTCATGATATACCATCTTGTACATCATATCATCGTGAGATTTTTGGAGTGTTATATCTTTTGCAATACAATGTATGTACTTGACTTCATCTTTTACAAAACCAGGAATCAGCGACATATGTAGGTGGATTTCATTGCCTTCTCGATTTTCAAAAGATGTCTCATATTGATGCGTCGTTCCTTTCAAGGCACATTTAAATTTCTTCCATACCTCGGTCTTTCTTTTTTCATTCAGAAAATCTAAAAAAGATACACCAATCAATGATTCTTTATGAATTCCAATGATTGCCTCAGTAGTTTTGTTACAAGTTAACACATGACCGTTTAAATCTAAAGTTATTACAATATCCATACTATTCTCAAAGAGTGCTCGATACATCTCTTCACTTTCCTTGAGACGTAAATTTGTTTCAATGTAATCTGAAATATCTTTCGCCACTCCAATGATTTCAGTAACATCTCCGTCTGAGACAAGTGGAATGGCTGTAATGTGAACGTCAATCAATTTTGAATCGTGACAAAGTAATTGGGTGTGAAGATTTTGAATCTGGTCATCAAATATCTTTTGAGTGTTTTCTAAAATTTCTTCTCTTGAATTACCTGATATAAGTATCTCAATATTTGACCCTAGAAGATCCTCACGAAGATATCCTAGTTTTTCAAGCCCTATTCCATTAATGCTGATAAATTCACCCTGACTGTTTAACGCAAATACAATATCTTGACTATGCTCAAATAAGGAATCGAACTCAGTCGATAATTTTTTTAGTTGGTTTCGTGTTTCTTGTAAGTCAGTAGCATCGACTATTGTCAACAAAAAATAAATCTTATCATCATCAGTTGAAAATGGCTCTAGATTTACTTTTAAGGCTCGGCCATCGAGGTGTTTCTTTAAAGGCGTCTCGTCATGAAGAAGAGGATTATCTTTATGTTTTTCTTCTAATTCATTCCAATCAACATTTCTAGGTATACCTAAAAGTTGTTCTAAAGTATATTGAGACAATTCTCGGCGTGATAACTGCAATAATTCTTCAGCTTTCTTATTAGCATAAATTACTTTTTCGGGCTGACGTTGTTCATCCCCCTGAATAATACATACTGGTTCCGGAATACTCTCTAAAATATTGACTAATTCATTTGAAGAAAATAAATAACCTAAATCAATTGGATGTTCGGAACTCCGCATCAAACCCCCACCTATTCTTAAAATTTTATTATAATAATTATTTTGTATTTTGCACTTGTGTTGAATTGAATTTATCTAAATGTTGAAATACTCATAATTTTCTATAATCTAAATTTATATAAAGTAAAAGTCCTTAATATGAATTAACTCAGGTGATGGTAACCCGTCAAAAACCCATTAAAAAGGACTAACTTATGGACAAGATTACACGAAAAACTTTATTTGGACAATGACTATCACCTATCAATTTTCAATTGTTGGAAGAAAACGTGAAAAAGATGAAATTAGACCATTTTACGAAAAAACTAACGAGCAATTCCTTGAAAGTTGTTGAATCATGTCGTGGTTCACTACTAAATGTGCTGTATAAAAGTATTCAGAGTCCAATACCACTTGCCGCATTATCCTCAAAAATCGTCCCAAGCTTAATATAACGTTGAAGGGAGGAGGATTGTTTATGTCTTGTCTGTTTCATGATTTGATGTTCACTTTTTCCAGCTTTCGCCGCATGACGAACAAAAACCACTCCGTAAACTATGTGCCCCAAATGACTCAAAAGGAAGTCCAACCTTTTTGCAATACTTTTGCACAATCAAGCGAACAGATTGGGCAGTCAACCGGTCTAAATGTTTCCGTGACGATCGATGCGTCGAAAAACCGGACCAGTAGTAATGGTGGCTTCCTGGTCTAAAACCACTTGCTACTGATGCGGCAGTGATGAACACTGCTCGTGCCAAATCTGCAGATATGAGTAAAAATAATTATTTCTCTCATACAAGTCCAACATTA
>JGI24024J18818_10000727_pt1 | contig 12972 bp, 10 predicted proteins | sample Cruoilmetagenom2_FD_18818 | JGI IMG/M metagenome (IMG submission 18818) | reverse complement strand
ATGTCTCGTTTAGAAGCTGCTAAAAAAGGAATTGGAGAAATTGCATTTCCAATAATTATATCCACAGCAACAACAGTTGCTGCTTTTATTCCTCTAGGTTTATGGCCAGGTGTCATGGGCGAGTTTATGGTTTTATTACCAATTACTTTATCCGTAGTTTTAGGTTCTTCCTTATTTGTAGCTATATTTTTTAACTCGGTATTAGTTTCAAAATTTATGACTACCGAAGATAAGGACATGCCTTTAAAAAATATTATTGGTATTTCAGCAACCATGTTAGTGTTTGGACTAATAATTTTAATTTTTGGAGGTTCGTATCGTGGTATAGGCACCTTAATAATTACAAATGCTGCGCTATTATGGATATACCGCATGTTTTTCAGAAAATGGGCTAACTACTTCAAAAATAACATTTTAGTAAAACTAGAAGACTGGTATGAAAAGCAATTACGAAAAGCGTTATCAGGCTGGAGACCTTATACCTATACTATTGGCATATTTTTGTTACTTATTGCTTCTTTTATAGCTTTTGGAATTTCGCTTAGCACACAACGTACTAAAGTAGAGTTTTTTCCAGATAATAAACCCAATCAAATAATTGTATATATTGAGTATCCTCAAGGTACCGATATTGAAAAAACTAATTTGATTACGAAAAAAATTGAGAAAAAAGTACTTACTGTTATTAACGGTCCTGAATATATGGATAATGGATACAACTTTTTAGTAGAAAGTGAAGTGTCTCAAGTTGGTGAAGGTGCTGGAAACCCACAAACAGATGGAGGTTCAGCGGCTGAAATGCCTCATAAAGGAAAAATTACAGCTTCTATGCGAGAGTTTAAATATAGAAGAGGTGCCGATAGCGAATTACTTCGTCAAAAAGTGCAAAAAGCATTAGTTGGCATTTATCCTGGAGTTCTTATTTCTGTTGAAAAAGATCAAAATGGTCCTCCTGCAGGAGCTCCTGTTAATATTGAATTACAAGGAAAAGATTATGGAGAATTAATTGCTACTTCTGAACGTATGCGAAATTTCATCAACTCAAAAAGTATTCCTGGTATTGATGAATTAAAAATTGATGTTAACAAATCAAAACCAGCAATGATGGTTCATGTGGATCGAAAAAAAGCTGGAGAATTAGGAATAAGTGCTGGTCAAGTTGGGCAACAATTACGAAATTCTATTTTTGGAACTAAGGCTGGCGTGTATAAAGAAGATGGGGATGATTACGATATATATATTCGTTTTAATAAAGAAAACAGATATAATACTAGTGCATTATTTAACCAGAAAATAACCTTTAGAGATCCATCAAGTGGACAAATAAAAGAAGTTCCTGTTTCTGCAGTTGCTTCGGAAGTAAATACTTCAAGTTTTAGTGCAATTAAACATAAAAATTTGAAAAGAGTGGTTACTGTTTATTCTGCTTTATCACCAGGTTATACAGATGCAAGTGCAGTTGTTAGACGTGTTCAAAAAGAAATGGAAACTTTTAAAAATTTACCAAAAGACATTAAAATTGATTATACCGGTCAAATTGAAGAGCAAAATAAACAAATGTCCTTTTTAATGGGTGCTTTTTTTACTGGATTAGGCTTAATATTTTTCATTTTAATTTTCCAATTTAATTCGGTTACCAAACCGGCAATAATAATGGCTGCTGTATTTTTAAGCTTTATTGGAGTATTTGGAGGAATGGTTATAACTGGCAAACCATTTGTAATTATGATGACTATGATGGGAATTATTTCATTAGCAGGTATTGTAGTAAACAATGGTGTAGTTTTATTAGATTATGCTCAGTTACTTATTGACAGAAAAAAATATGATAATAAGTTAGATGAAGATGATTTTTTAAATTTAGAAGATATTTATGAAAGTATTGTACAAGCAGGGAAAGCAAGGTTAAGACCTGTTTTATTAACTGCAATTACCACTATATTAGGTTTAATTCCGTTAGCTATAGGTCTAAATATTAATTTCTTTACCTTATTTAGCGAGTTGAATCCGCATATATACGTAGGAGGTGATAACGTAGTTTTTTGGGGGCCTTTAGCTTGGACAGTTATTTACGGATTATTTATTGCAACTTTTTTAACTTTAATAATTGTACCAACATTATTTTTCTTATCGCTTAAATTTCATTTAAGATTTAGAAGCGCAACAGGAATTAAATAAACTAAAATTAAATTATTTTTTGAAAAGGAAGTTTTTTTTAAGGCTTCCTTTTTTTTATTTTTGAATTATGATACCTTCAAAATCTTATACCGTTCAAGAAGCTCAAAATGTTTTAGAGCACTATTGCGCATACCAAGAACGTTGCCATAAAGAAGTAGAAAAAAAATTGCGTGATTTAAACATGATTCCTGAGGCTCAAGAACAAATTATTATTCATTTATTACAATATAATTTTTTAAATGAAGAACGATTTGCTAAAGCTTTTGTAAGAGGGAAATTTTCTATAAAAAAATGGGGGAGAATTAAAATTATTAGGGATTTAAAATTTAAACAAATTTCCAGCTACAATATTAAAAGTGCGCTTAAAGAAATTGAAGAAGGAACATACATAGAAACACTTCATGAAATTGCAGAAAAAAAGTTAGTTTTAATTAAGGAAACTAATATTTATAAAAAAAGAAATAAACTTTCTAATTATTTAATTTCAAAAGGATATGAATCTAATTTGGTCTATAAAAAAAGTACCGAATTAATTCCTAATTAAATTACTTTGTATTTTTTTAACAAAGGTAGAGTCTTTAATTTTATTAATTTTTATAACTTCATCAATATTAGAATTAGGAACAGTTAAAGAAAGTACATATTGTTTAATTTTCCATGAATCTCCATTTTTTACCAAAACGCCAGAACCTCTACAAACACCCATCCAGGTATCTAAAAGTTCATCAAACCAAGCAATTTCAGCTTCTTTTTGAAAATAGATATTTCGTTTTAATGGAGTGAAATCCCAAGCTTTTCCTCTATCAAAAAAAGGCTTACTGAATTTTTCAAATTCTTTTTTATCCCAATGTTCAGATGCATCCGTACCAATAAATACAGAATTTACATCCATGGCATCAAAATAATCTTTATAATTTGTATTTGCAGCATTTTTATGCCAACTATTTAAAACATTATTTATGGTTTCCTTTTCTTTAACCATATTTAAATTAGTTGATTTTTGATTATTACAACTAATAAAAAATAATATCAACACTATTGGAATACTATATTTCATAAGTTAATTTTAATTAATTATTCGCTTATTTTTTATTTTTGGATTACCTATTGACCTTTTTGATTTAAGTCTAATCCTTTTTTTAGAAGGTATAAATTTTGGTTTTTTAATTTCAACAACTGGTTTTTCAGTATCTACTTCTATAGTTTTTTGTATTGCTGAAGCTTTATAAATGGTATTAATTTTTGAATTTATAGCAGAAAAAACAGTTAAAATACTAGTTACTTCCTCCTTAACTTCATCATTTTTTATAGACGGAATGGTTGCCATATCAGCCAAACGCAACGTTTCATTTTCTAATACGTTTATTCTTGCTATTACACTTGGTATTTTTAAATTATATACTCTTATAGAATCCTTCATTAATTTCACCAAATCACTCAACTCTTTAGCATTNGNNAGTGCTTCTGAAGTTGTAATGTTATAAAACGATGTTATAAAATCATCCACATCTTTATACTCTCTCCAGTTATCAATGCTTTTTTTAGCGCTTGGAATTAGCACTTCCCCTAAAGGAATTTCAATTCTAGTACTTACAATTTTTAAGGAATCTTGCTTAGAAATAACCTGTGTTTTAAGTTTGTTTTTAGTACAAGAAACTGTTCCTATTAAAATTATCAAAAAAAAGAAAATTAAATGCTTCATAATCTATTAAATTCCCTCCAAAAATAGTAATAAATTACTGGTTTTAAATAAATTTTATCAATTTGATAAAAACTAATTTTACTAAAATCAAATTCATATTTTCAGTATCTTTGAAAATTAAATTTGAACGTTAAAATTAATCATGAATAAACAGATACTAATTATAGGGGCTTGTGGCCAAATTGGCACAGAATTAACCTTAAAGCTACGTGAAATAAATGGCAAAAATGCGGTAATTGCATCTGATATTAGAGAAGGAAATGAGGAATTAATGCAATCTGGTCCTTTTGAAATTATTGATGCTTTAAATAAAGATGGTATTGAAAAAATACTTGATAAATATGCTATAACAGAAGTTTATTTAATGGCTGCTATGCTATCTGCAGTTGGTGAAAAATACCCTGCAAAAGCTTGGGAATTAAACATGAATTCCCTTTTTAACGTTTTAAATTTAGCTAAAGAAGGAAAAATAAAAAAAATATTTTGGCCTAGTTCTATAGCTGTTTTTGGTCCAACAACTCCAAAACAAAAAACACCACAAAAAACGATAATGGAACCTTCAACTGTTTATGGTATGAGCAAACTTGCAGGAGAACGCTGGTGCGAATATTATTTTAACAAATATAATGTAGATGTAAGAAGCATCCGTTATCCTGGAATTATTAGTTGGAAAACAAATCCTGGTGGAGGAACCACAGATTATGCAGTTGAAATATACAATAATGCTTTGTTAGTTGGTAAATACGATTCTTTTTTAAATAAAAGCACTAAATTACCTATGATGTATATGGATGATGCTATTACAGCAACCATTAAAATTATGGATGCAAAACCTGAAAATATTAAAATCCGGTCTTCTTATAATTTAGCAGCAATGAGTTTTACTCCTGAAGAAATTGCTTTAGAAATTAAAAAGTTTGTTCCTATTTTTGAAATTTCCTATCACGAAGATTTTAGACAACGAATTGCCGATAGTTGGCCACAAAGCATTGATGATTCCAAAGCAAAAGAAGATTGGGGTTGGAAACATAAATTTGATTTGCATACCATGTCTGAAAATATGCTAAATAGTTTGCATAAAAAATTTGAAAAGTAAAATATTTAATAATTTATAAAATTTAAATCCTTGAAATATTTTTTTCAAGGATTTTTTATTTATTCTACTTTTTTAGTAATTAAATATAAATAATTCCATAAAAAATTATCGAAATCGTTTTAGTAAAAAACCACGTCATATGATTTATATCATATCACAAGATTTAAGGATGCCCTAACTTTGCTGTATTAATATATTTTTAATTTTTTAGACATATTTTTATTAATTATTAAATTTTTACATCAACATAGACCCTTATTATGGATATTTCACATATTGAACATTTAGGAATTGCTGTCGAAAACCTTCAAAATGCCATAGATTTTTATGAAAACACTTTAGGAATTCATTGCTATGCAACTGAAGAAGTTAAAGATCAACATGTAAAAACTGCATTTTTTAAAATTGGAGATACTAAAATTGAATTATTAGAAAGCACTTCCCCAGATGGTCCAATAGCTAAATTTATAGAAAAAAAAGGACAAGGAATTCATCATATTGCATTTGCAGTAAAAGACACTAACAAAGCCCTGAAAATTGCCGAACAACGTGGCGTTAAATTAATAGATAAAAAGTCACGAAAAGGTGCTGAAGGATTAGATATAGGATTTCTTCATCCAAAATCTACTCAAGGAGTACTTACAGAATTATGTTCAAAAAAATAAATCCTTTACGTATTAAAAGGGACAAAACACAACGAAAGAAAAAAAATTAAAATGGCAAATCAAGATAAAATTAATGAATTAATTGAAAAAAGAGCCAAAGCAAAATTAGGTGGAGGTGAAAAAAGAATTGACTCGCAACATTCAAAAGGAAAATTAACAGCTCGTGAACGAATTGACATTCTTCTTGATGAAGATAGTTTTGAAGAGTTTGACATGTTTGTTACCCACAGAACTCATTCCTTTGGGTTAGAAAAACAAATTTATTTATCCGATGGTGTAGTAACAGGCCATGGAACAATAGATGGTAGAATTGTATATGTGTTTTCACAAGATTTTACAGTCTTTGGCGGTTCGCTTTCAGAAACTTATGCGTTAAAAATTTGTAAAATAATGGATATGGCAATGAAAGTAGGAGCTCCAATTATTGGTCTTAACGATAGTGGAGGAGCGCGTATTCAAGAAGGTGTTAGGTCTCTTGCCGGTTATGCAGAAATTTTTCAAAGAAACATTATGGCTTCTGGTGTAATACCGCAAATATCTTCCATACTAGGTCCTTGTGCAGGTGGTGCAGTTTATTCTCCCGCTCTTACCGATTTTACTATAATGACGGACAAAACAAGTTATATGTTTGTTACTGGTCCAAAAGTTGTTCAAACGGTAACAGGTGAAGTAGTAACAACCGAACAGTTAGGTGGAGCTTCCATTCATTCCACCAAATCAGGAGTTTCTCATTTTTTAGCTGAAAACGATGAAGAAAATTTGTTATTGGTTAGAAAATTATTAAGTTATTTACCTTCAAACAATTTAGAAGACCCACCAGTTATAAAATGCACCGAACCAATAGATCGTTTTGATGATGAATTGAATGAAATAATTCCTGAAAACCCTAATCTTCCTTATGATATTGTAGATATAATTACCATCATAGCAGATAGAAGTGAATTTACAGAAGTGCATCGTAATTATGCAAGAAATATTGTAGTTGGTTTTGCTCGTTTTAATGGCCGACCAGTAGGAATTGTAGCTAACCAACCTAAATATTATGCAGGTGTTTTAGACATAGAAGCTTCCAGAAAAGCTGCAAGATTTGTTCGTTTTTGCGACTCTTTTAATGTGCCTATTGTAACTTTAGTTGATGTTCCAGGATTCTTGCCAGGAACAGGACAAGAATATGGAGGTATTATACTTCACGGAGCAAAATTATTATTTGCTTATGGCGAGGCAACAGTACCAAAAGTAACCATAACATTACGAAAATCATACGGTGGGGCTCATGACGTAATGAGTTGTAAACAATTACGTGGAGATGTAAATTACGCTTGGCCAAGTGCTGAAATTGCAGTTATGGGCGCAAAAGGCGCTGTAGAAGTTTTAGAAGGAAGAAATATTAGAAATATTGAAAACGTTGACGAACAACAAAAATTTATTGTTAAAAAAGAAGGGGAATATTCTAAAAAGTTTGCCAATCCTTATGAAGCTGCTAAATACGGTTTTATTGATGATGTTATTGAGCCTAGAAATACTAGATTTAGAATTATTAGAGCTCTAGAATTACTAGCTAATAAAAAAGAAGTTAATCCTCCTAAAAAACATTCAAATATACCTTTATAATTATGAATTTAATGTTAAGTATTGATCGAATAAGTGAAGGTTATCTTATTTTAACCACTGGATTATCCATAGTTTTTAGCGCTTTGCTATTATTAGTTCTGTTTTTTAAATATGGTTTACCTCTCCTACTTTATAGTTATAAAATGATAACTAAAAAAAGAGTTGCCCAAATTGAGAAACAGCCTGTAAATAACAATGAAGAGTTTACCGGTGAAATTGCCGCAGCCATTTCAACAGCCATTCATTTATATCTAAATGATAATCACGATAATGAAAATGCTGTTTTAACTATAAAGCAAGCCAGAAAAATGTATTCTCCTTGGAGTTCTAAATTTTATACCGTTCACAGCAGACTTTAATCATTAATAATTTAATGATTATAAAATAACAACAAGATAAATATCCAATAAAAATGAAAAATTTCAAATTTAAGATACATCAAAACAATTATTATGTAAAAGTTGTTTCTCATAACAAAAATGAAATTAAATTAGAAGTAAACGGAACTCCTTATTCCGTTGAAATGGAGCAAGAAATTAAAAAAACTAAAACACCAACTTTAGTTCGTTCAGCTTCAAGAAATCCAGCAGTTCCATTAAAAAAAGTTAGTCCAAAATCAGAAAAGACTAAAATTTTAGCTCCTATACCTGGAGTTATTTTATCCATTAACGTAAAGGTAGGTGATACTATAAAAATTGGAGACAATTTACTTATACTAGAAGCTATGAAAATGGAAAATAATATTACTGCTGAAAAAGAAGGTAAAATCAGCGCCATCCATATTACTGCAGGTCAACAGGTATTACAAAATGAAGTACTAATAGAATTTGAATAAAATATTAATTAGATTTTAATACAAAAAAGTCTATATTTTTTAAGATTAGAAAAATGAAAAAATTATTTATAATATTTGGAGTACTATCGTTTTTATTTTTAATGCGACCAATTATTGCCAATACTATGCAGTCACAAAATTCTGCAAATTCACAAACAATTAGCCTGCAAAAAACTTCAATCGATCAAAATAGCGAAGATCACGGAGCTTATAATGGACTTTTAAAATTTTATCATTATACAGGTTTTGCAAATGCTACATCTGGTAATTTATTAATGATTTTAATAGGAATCATCTTTATTTATTTAGCCATTAAATTTGATTACGAACCTTTATTATTAATTCCTATTGGAACTGGTATAATTATAGGTAACATTCCTTTTGTTGCAGGAAACCAAACTGGTATATACGAAACAGGCTCTGTTTTAAATTACTTATATTTTGGAGTAGTAAAAGGGGTTTATCCGCCACTTATTTTTCTAGGAATTGGTGCTATGACCGATTTTTCTTCACTAATAGCAAATCCAAAACTTATGCTTTTAGGTGCTGCTGCCCAAATTGGTGTTTTTGGAACCTTTTTAGGAGCACTTTATTTAGGGTTTAGACTTCCAGAAGCTGGTGCTATTGGTATTATTGGAGGCGCTGATGGACCAACTGCTATATTTTTATCTTCAAAATTAGCAAATGGTGTAAATGTCTTAGCGGATGGAACTACTGTTAAAAATTTAATTGGTCCTATTGCTATTGCTGCATACTCTTATATGGCTTTAGTGCCCGTAATTCAACCTCCATTAATGCGATTATTAATTTCAAAAAAAGATAGAAAAATTAGAATGAAACCACCTAGAGCGGTTTCAAAAAAAGAAAAAATGATTTTTCCAATTGTTGCTTTATTATTAACCACATTTATTTCTCCAAGTGCTTTACCATTATTAGGAATGCTATTTTTAGGTAATTTACTTAAAGAATCTGGAAGAACAGAAAGACTTGCCGAAACTGCAAGAACTAAATTAATTGATATTGTAACCATATTATTAGGGGTAACTGTTGGTGCTTCAACTCAGGCTGACATTTTTATTACTAAAGATTCCATGATGATTTTTGCCTTAGGAGCTCTTTCTTTTGTGATTGCAACTATGGGAGGTTTAATTTTCGCAAAATTCATGAATTTATTCTTAAAAGGAGATGATAAAATAAATCCTTTAATTGGTGCTGCAGGTGTTTCAGCTGTACCAGATAGTGCTAGAGTAGTACATACCGAAGGTTTAAAATCAGACCCAAATAACTATTTATTAATGCACGCAATGGCNCCTAATGTATCTGGTGTTATAGGTTCGGCAATTGCAGCAGGTATTCTTTTAAGTTTTTTAGGATAATTTTGTAAAAATCTTATAAAAAAATACAAATATTAAGAGATTATCCACAATCAAATAAAAAATAGAAATTAGAGCTTTTAATGTTTCTAAATTTAAAAGCTCTAATTTTATAACATATAAATTCATATATAATGAGCGATAAAAACAAAGCACTTTTTTCGGAATTTCCATCAGTTACTACGGAACAATGGATGGAAAAAGTGACCGCAGATTTAAAAGGAGCTGATTTTGATAAAAGGTTAGTTTGGAAAAACTTAAGCGGAATCAATATACCGCCTTGCTACAATATAGAAAACACCATTAAGCAACTTCAAAATACCGGAGAAAATTCGCAAACCTTAGTTAATTACCGTAGCATTAAAGTTACCACTGCTAAAAACGGAAATAGCTTAGCTATTTTAGCTGTTGAAGAAGGAATAACCGGAATTATTTTTGAAATAAATGAAAACGTTTCTATTGCCTCACTTTTAAACGGATTAAATTTAAACGAAATTTCTGTTTCTTATAAATTGGCTTCTAACGCTATTGCTTTTACGTCAAATTTAGTTGCTTTTACAAAAGAAAACAATATAAAAAATTTAAAAGGATATATCAACACAAATATCATTTCAAATTATGTAACCACAGGTGTTTTTGATGCTAGTCAAATTGAAACTCTTGCAGCATTAGTAAAATTAACTTCTGACTATCCTAATTTTAAAGCGATAACCATTTCAGGAACAGAATATTTAGATTCAGGTGCAAACCAAGTTCAAGAAATTGCATACACACTAAACTCTTTAATTTTCTTAATTGAAAAACTTTCAGAAAAAGATGTTGATGTTCAAACCATATTTAACAACTTAAACTTTAAACTAGCTATTGGTTTAGAATACTTTGTTGAAATNGGTAAATTTAGAGCCTTTAATAGTTTATTATCTGAAATTGCTGTAAAATATGGCATTACCAAAGTTAACAAAACTATTATCGCAAAAACTTCTATTTGGAGCAAATCTATTATAGATGCGAATACAAATTTACTACGTGCAACAACCGAAACCATGTCTGCAATTTTAGGAAATGTAGATGGTGTTTTAATTGATGCTTACGACAAAGAATTTAACGAAACTTCCGATTTTTCAAGTAGAATTGCTGGTAATATTACTACAATTTTAAGAGAAGAATCTTACTTCGGAAAAGTATCTAATCCAGTGGATGGATCTTATTATATTGAAGAAGTTACCTCAAAAATAGCGAAAAAATCCTTAGAATTATTTCAAACAACTGAAGCTGAAGGTGGTTTTTATACCGCTTTTGAAAACGAAACCATTCAAACCCAAATTGCTGAAATTCGCTTAAAAAAATTAAAATTAATTAGCCAGCGTAAAACTGTAATGGTAGGCATTAACAAATTCCCTAACTTAATGGAAACCGTTACGGCTAATATGCTTTCAAAAGGAATTACTGAAAATTCAAAAGTTTTAACACCAAGAAGAGCATCGTTAGAAATTGAAGTTTTAAGAAGAAAAACAGAAGAATTAGTAGTAGAAACTAAGGTTCGTCCAATAGTGCAATTAGCAAGTTATGGAAACTTAACTATGCGAAAAGCTAGAGCAGCTTTTGCTTACGATTTTATTGGAGTAAGTGGTTTTGACGTTCATCAAGAAGAAAGTTTTGAAAACGCAGAAGTAGCTGCTATAAAAAGTGCAAAATCAGATGCGCATATTGTGGTAATATGTAGTTCAGATAAAGATTACGATGAAACAGCAGTTGCATTTATTAAAGCATTTAGAGCTATTGCCAAAAACAAAGTATTGTTATTAGCTGGTACTCCAAAAAACCTAGAAGAATTAACGGAAGCTGGTTTAGATGGTGTTGTTAATATAAAATCAGATGTACTGATTACACTTTCTAAAATTCAGAATAAAGTTCAAAAAATAATAAAATCTTAAGAAGCATGAAGCCAGATTTTTCAGATATAAAATTAAATTCAACTGTTAAGCAAACAGCTGCAACTTTAGAGAATAACAACGTTTGGAATACTCCTGAAGGGATTCCTGTAAAAAAACAATTTACAAAAGAAGATATATCAAAAGCTGAACATTTAGGTTATGCTGCTGGATTACCTCCATTTTTAAGAGGACCTTATAGTGCAATGTACGCTATACGCCCTTGGACTATTCGCCAATATGCTGGTTTTTCAACCGCAGAAGAATCCAATGCTTTTTATAGAAGAAATTTAGCCGCTGGTCAAAAAGGACTTTCCGTTGCTTTTGATTTAGCTACNCATCGTGGATACGATTCTGATCATCCACGTGTAACAGGTGATGTTGGTAAAGCAGGTGTTGCNATNGATTCTATTTTAGACATGGAAATTTTGTTCAATCAAATTCCATTAGATAAAATGTCGGTTTCTATGACCATGAATGGTGCTGTATTACCTATAATGGCGTTTTATATTGCTGCTGCAAAAAAGCAAGGTGTTTCATTAGATAAACTTTCTGGAACTATTCAAAATGATATTTTAAAGGAATTTATGGTGCGTAACACTTATATTTATCCACCATTACCATCCATGAAAATTATTGGTGATATTTTTGATTATACTACTAAAAATATGCCTAAGTTTAACTCAATCTCTATCTCAGGTTACCATATGCAAGAAGCTGGTGCAACTGCAGATATTGAATTGGCTTATACCTTAGCTGATGGTATGGAGTACATTAGAACTGGATTAAAATCTGGTTTAAAAATTGATGAATTTGCTCCACGATTATCGTTTTTCTGGGCAGTTGGAATGAATCATTTTATGGAAATTGCAAAAATGCGTGCTGCACGTATGCTTTGGGCAAAAATTATTAAGTCGTTTAACCCAAAAAACCAAAAATCCATGGCATTGCGTACACATAGCCAAACTTCTGGATGGAGTTTAAGTGAGCAAGATCCTTTCAATAACGTAGCGCGTACTTGCATTGAAGCGATGGCGGCTGGATTAGGTGGAACACAGTCTTTACATACAAATGCATTGGATGAAGCAATAGCTTTACCAACAGATTTCTCTGCAAGAATTGCACGAAACACACAAATATTTATTCAAAACGAAACTCAAATAACCAAAGCTGTTGATCCTTGGGCTGGCTCTTATTATGTTGAGTATTTAACTCAAGAAATTGCAAAAAAAGCCTGGAAATTAATTGAAGAAGTTGAAGCATTAGGTGGCATGGCAAAAGCCATTGAAACGGGTGTTCCAAAAATGCGTATTGAAGAAGCATCTGCACGTAAACAAGCTCGTTTAGATTCTGGTCAAGATATTTTAGTTGGAGTGAATAAATTTAAAACTAAGGAAAAATCTAACATTGAAATTTTAGAAGTTGATAATACTGTTGTAAGAGATTCTCAAATTGCACGTTTAAATAAATTAAAAGCAAATCGTAACCAAGAAGTGGTTTCTGCTAATTTGGCTGCATTATCTAAATGTGCCGAAACAGGTGAAGGTAACTTATTAGAATTAGCTGTAGAAGCTGCTGAAA
>JGI24024J18818_10000726_pt1 | contig 12973 bp, 10 predicted proteins | sample Cruoilmetagenom2_FD_18818 | JGI IMG/M metagenome (IMG submission 18818) | reverse complement strand
TGTAGCGTCTAAAGAGATGAAAGATTCTGCGATCGCTGTTTCTAAAGACTCTTCAGATTCTATCAAAACAATTTCTAATGACTCAAGAGATTCTGTGAAAACTGTATCTAATGATATGAACTCATCAACAAAAGCAATTTCTAATGACTCTTCAGATTCAATCAAAACAATTTCTAACGACTCTAGAGATTCTGTGAAAACGGTTTCTAAAGACTCTGCTGATTCTGTGAAAACAGTTTCTGACAATACAAATGATTCGGTAAAAACAGTTTCAAATGATTCAAGAGCATCTGTAGAATCAACCAATGTTAATACTTCTGATACTGTAAAAACAATTTCAAATGACACTACAGCTTCAGTGAAAAGTGTTTCAGATAACTTGAACGACTCTACAAAGACTATCTCAGACGATATCTAAAACCTCTAAGCAACTCCACCTGGAGTTGCTTTTTTCTACCTCCTTAATTTATCCATTTATAATCCACTTCATAAAAGATATATCCTCAATTTGCTATAATCAAATAATTTATTAATTTTATACAATAAGGTCATGATATGTCAAAAGTAGCACAAGCCAAAATCTTTTTTGGTTCAACCGAAGAAAATAAAGAAAGACAAGAAGAACGTAAAAGTCCTTTTGACGGCAGCGTTGTGAGCTCTGCGCCTGTGTGTGATGCTGATGATACAGTAAAAGCACTCAAGATAGCTAAAGCAGCAAGTAAAGCAGCAGCAAGATCACCTTTATCTCAGCGTGTTTTATGGCTGGAAGATGTGGCGAAAAGACTGACTGAAGAGAAAGAATATTTTGCCTTGATGTTGGCTAAAGAAGTAGCAAAACCTATCGCTTTTTCCCGTATAGAAGTAGAGCGTTGTGTAGAGACCATCAAGATCACAGTGATGGAGCTTGCTAATCTTTCCGGAGAAACACTCCCTACGGATATTATGCCCAGCGGCAAAAAAACATTGGCGTATTACAGACGTGAACCTGTAGGGGTTGTCGCGTGTATCACTCCGTTCAACTTTCCTCTTAACCTTGTAGCACACAAGATAGCTCCCGCTCTTGGTGCAGGAAATACAGTGGTTCTGAAACCTACACCTGAAGCACCTATGACAGCTTATATGCTCGCAAAACTTTTTGTAGATTCTCGGTATGCCATTAAAGATGCACTGTCTGTGGTCTATGGTGATGCAGAAGTGGGTTCAACTCTGGTACAGAGTGACATTCCAAGGGTCATCAGCTTTACAGGTTCTGTACCTGTCGGGAACATCATTACCAAACAGGCAGGTATTAAAAAAGTAAGTCTTGAACTCGGTGGCAATGCTGCAACATACATTGATAAAAGTGCAGACCTGGCACTTGCAGCTGCACGCTGTGCTTTTGGTGCTTTTTATAACTCTGGACAAGTGTGTATCTCACTTCAGCGTATTTATGTGAATGAAGAAGTGTATGATGATTTTTCAGAACTTATAGCAACAGAAACAAATAAACTCAAAGTGGGTTCACCCTACGAAGAAGATACTTTCATGGGCCCACTTATAGATGATGAGTCTAAAGAAAGAGCCAAAACATGGATAGAGTCTGCGAAGAGTGAAGGGGCTAAAGTCATTGCAGGCAGTGATGAAATGGAAGGGTTATTCCCTCCTACCGTGATGGCAGATGTGACAGATGATATGAAGATCATTTGTGAAGAAGTATTTGCACCTATCGTCTCTTTGGTGGCAGTATCTGATTATGAAGCAGCAGTTGAGAAGATGAATGACTCTCCGTACGGTCTGCAGTTTTCCATCTTTACCAATGATCTGAAAATGACACAGGCATTCATCGAAGATGCCGAGTGTGGCGGTGTGGTCATCAATGACATCCCCACACTTCGTTTTGATGTACAGCCTTATGGTGGTTCGAAACTTTCAGGTGTAGGAAGAGAAGGTCCAAAGTGGGCGCTTGAAGAGTTTACCGAAGTTAAGTCGATTGTGATATGCTAATACAAATAAAGTTATAGGAATTTATATGGATTACATGTTTCAACCGGGTTTTTTAGGAACCAGAGCACCATTTTTTATGGATTTTGTGATGATCATGGTGGCACTGTTGCCGTTGTTGGTTATGGTAGCTATCTCTTTTGCTAAAAAGAAAAACTATGATTTGCATNCCAGAACACAGTCGATCTTATATGTTGTGGCTGTGATCGTTGTAAGTTATTTTGAGTTTGGTGTTCGTGTCGGCGGAGGGTATGAAGGTTTTGTAGAAGGATCTTCAGTATCTCATAACTATGCTTTTTATGTATTGATTTTTCATATTATCGTTTCGGTGATCGGATTTATAATCTGGACACATACTTTAGTGACTGCACGCAGAGATAACAGAAAACACACTTTACCGGGTATTTACTCTGCAGCACATAAAAAATCAGGGATAAGAGCTTTCATCTGGATCGTTCTGACCGCTCTGTCAGGTGTGTGGGTCTATATACTTCTTTTTATAGTGTAGATGAAAAAGGTAGCCATATCCGCATGCCTTTTGGGTGAAAAGTGTCGCTATGATGCTTCTGACAATAAAAATGAAATGCTTTTAGCACAGTTGAAAGAGGTAGAACTCATCCCTTTTTGTCCTGAAGATGATGCCTTTGGCACACCACGCCCTACGATGGATTTGATAGAAACAAAAGAGGGGCATAAAGCGATATCAAATACTTCAGGAGAAGATCTTTCTGCTCCTGTTGTTCAGTATGCCAAAGCATTTTTTGAGAGCCATACTGACATTGATCTCTTTATAGGAAAAGACAGAAGCCCGAGTTGCGGTGTCTGTTCGGCAAGACTTTATGATGAAGAGAAAAATTTGCTTTCATTCCAGGAAGCAGGGCTTATGGCAAAAGAAGCCAAAAAACGAAATATAAACTGCGTAGATGCAGAAGACTTTAGAGGATCATTATTATGAAATTATTAGTTACCATACTGTTAAGTACATTTTTTTTATTTGCAGCTGCACAGCAAGAGGATGTCACTAAACAAGCCATCGTCAAAATTTATACCACTGCGAAAATACCGAACTATCAAGCACCATGGAGCAGTTCCATGCGCAGCAGTACCGGTTCTGGTGCCATTATAGAAGGCGGGTATATCCTTACCAATGCGCATGTAGTGGCAAATCAGGCTTTTATGGAAGTGCAGCGTTACGGACAGCGTAAACGTTACATTGCCAAGGTGTATGCGGTCTCTCACCAGGCAGACCTGGCCCTTTTGAAAGTGGAAGAAAAAGCATTTTTTGAAGGGGTAAAGCCACTCACTTTTGGTCCCCTTCCCAATGTGGAACAAAGAATTGTTGTTTACGGTTACCCTATGGGAGGAAGCACACTTTCTGCAACGATCGGTGTCGTTTCTCGGGTAGAACATCATACCTATGCACACAGCGGAGAGACTTTTTTGGCTGTACAGGTAGATGCAGCAGTGAACCCGGGAAATTCCGGCGGACCGGCACTCTCTGACGGGAAGATCATCGGAGTGGTGATGCAGGTCATCAGTAAGTCTCAGAACATTGGGTATCTGGTACCTGTGAATCTGGTCAAACATTTCATAGAAGATATGAAAGACAACAAGTATGACGGTTTTGCAGATCTGGGGCTTGGGACACAAAAACTTGAAAACCCTGCTATCAGACGTTATTATGGGCTTGATGACAATGTCAGTGGAAAACTGATCAATAAAGTCGTGCATAATTCAACGTTGGCAGGCATACTCGAAGTAGGGGATATTTTAACATCAGTAGACGGACATAATATAGAAGATGATGGAACCGTAGAGTTTCGAAAACATGAATATACCTATTTTCATTATTTTGTAGATCTCTATCAGATGGGTGATACGGTAGAATTGGAAGTCATAAGAGACCGTATACCTATGAAGGTGAATGCCCTCCTTAAACATACTTCTGATGATATGTTTTTGGTGAAAACAACACGTTACGATACGATGCCGCGTTATTTTATCTATGGCGGATATATCTTTTCTCCGTTGACCAGAAACCTTATTGTTTCTACAAAACGTAACCGTTTAAAATTGAGTAATTTAGCTTCACGATGGCAGGAATCAGATAAAGATGAAGTGGTCGTACTGCTTAAAGTATTGGCGTCTGATATCAGTAGAGGGGACAATGATTTTGGTATGTGGCCCATAGACACGGTCAATGGAGAAACATTTAAAAATTTTGAAGAGTTTTACCAGAAAATGGAAGTGGTCACAGCCCGGTATATTGTTCTGGAAGACAAACACGGGGTTCAAGTGATCATCGATAAAAAAGAAGCGCAAGCCAAACAAGATGAGATACTTAAAAAGTATAATATTGAGTTTGACAAGTCGATCGATCTAAGAGAATAGATACTTTTCTTGTGTTTTACTTGTGATCTCAAGGCATTTTTTAATGCCTAATCTCCTCTCTCCCTCACCCAAACTTAGGTTTATATAATTACATCAAATAATATATAAAAATTTAAGTTAATTTATAATTATCCTATAACTAGGATAAAGAACTATAATTTCTTTTTTTCTATAAACATTAACACAAAATTAACACAGCTTCGTCAAAATACTGAAAATTTTTAATAGGAAGTACTTATAAATGAAGACAATAAAATACTCGATGATAGCAATACTGGCGATTGCTTCAAGCGTATATGCAGCTGAAGATCTAGGGACAATTACTGTTGACTCATCAACGATCGATGACAAATTTGATGCCAAAAAAATGGAAGTCTCAAATACAGTAACACTAAAAAGTGAAGAGATAGATGCATTTCATGCAGAAAATATTGCAGATGTATTGAATACTGTACCTGGTGTGACTGCAAGAAAAAATGAGGGAGACTCAAACAAAATACATATTAGAGGTGTTGGAACTGAAATGTATATGGGTGAAAAACCCGGTGTTGCGATCGTTATTGATGGTGTCCCTGTACAGGAAAGAGCAGGATCTGTCAATATTGATATGGATAATGTAGAGTCTATTAAAATCATCAAAGGTGGTGCTTCTTATTTATATGGAAATGATGCGTTAGCAGGTGCGATAGTGATTACTACAAAAAGACCAAAAGCGACAAATGAAGGATCTGTAAGTGCAGAATTTGGTAGTTACGGATTTGAGAAATATATAGCAAATTATAATGGAAGTACAGAAAAATTTGCTTATCAAATTCAAGGAAGCTATAAAAAAAGTGACGGATATTGGGAAGATTCAGATTATTGGGCAAAATCATTTAACGGTAAATTCCAATATTATATCGATGATACCAGTGATATCACATTTGGTGCAGATAGATCTAAAAGATATGAAAATGATACAGGGTCTATTACACATACGGTGAATGGTATAAATCAAGTAGAAACCAATCCAAAAAGTGTGGGGGAAGTGGGTTACTCAACGGATTATGATATAGATCTTTCCAAGTACTTTTTAACGTATTCAAAAGATTTTGCCAATGAGTCAAATTTGATGGCTCAGATCTATCAATATGAAGATACTACAAAGAACAAAAATGGAGCCTATTATAATAGAGATCTTCCTGGAAGTACATTACGAAATGATCACCTTTATAATGCTTATGCAAATACACTTCAGAAAGGTTTCAAATCTGAGTATAGAAAAGATGGTGACAAACTGGCTTTTATGGTAGGACTTGACATAGCCAGAAATGATGAAGATAAAAACAGCCAATATAGAGTGGATTATACAGATAGAAGAGGTAATGAATTCAAAATTGGAGATGTTAACAGTGACACAAGTTTTACAGAAGATATCTCTGCAATATATGGGGAACTAAAATATAAAATAAATGACAGATTGATCACGACACTTAATGCAAGATATGATCATATGGAGTATGACTATACAAATTATTTGGCAAGAGGCGGAGAAGCTACGTGGGATAAAGATTATAATGAGCAGTCATATAGAGCAGGTGCAACTTATAAATTAAAAGAAGATTCTATTTTCTTTGCCAGCATCTCAACAGGATTTAGAGTACCAACGATCGATCAACTCTATGCAGGTGATATTCTATCTGGTAGATATGATTATGCAAACAACCCGGATATTGATACAGAAAAAACATATAACTATGAGGTAGGGTATAGAGGGCATGAAGACTTGTTTACTTATGATATCTCCATTTATCAATTAGACAGAGATGATATGATCACAAGAAATGGTGGTAACTATGTTGGTGATATAGGTAGTCCGATCATGTATGGTAACTTTGCAGATTCTCGTAACAGAGGCCTGGAGTTTAGTGTAAACAGTGATAGGACAGAAGCACTTTATTTTGCCTTTAACTATACTTATTTAGATGCAGAGTATACAAGGTATGATGAGTATAATCTAGTCCTGACAAATCCTGCCACAGGGAGAGATTATATAGAAGGTACTTATGATCTTTCTGGAAACACAGTGCCTAGAACATCAAAACATACGGTTTATCTTGAAGGTAACTATAACTTTATGGCTAACTGGCTGTTAACAGCGGCATTGAACTATAGATCAAGTCAATATGCAGATGAAATGAATCGGGTTAAAGTGGACGGTTATTCACTATTTGATCTAAGAACTACATACACTGCACACGTATCAGGCCTGGATGTGGAAGTATTTGCAAAAGTTGAAAATTTATTTGACAAGCAATACTATATGATGCCACGTGTAACTGGTGACAGAAATGAGGATGGTGTTTATGATGTTGGAGATATGGGTCTTACTGTAAATCCGGGACGTGTGTATCTTATGGGGCTAAGTGTTAAATTTTAAAGGATAACAGATGGTAGAGTTTAAAGAAAATAGAGACAGAAACGACATATATGGAATGCCTGTATTAGGGTTTTTGTTTAAAAATCAAACATTTATGATGGTGTTGAAGTTAGTTGTTCTTGCTCTATTCATTTATGGTGTGTACATGGGGTTCGCTGATCCGGGTAAAGAAAATATCTTTACTCAACACCTTTTTTGGGGACTCTTTTGGTCACTCTTCATGGTGGTCACGCTTACTACTTTTGGTAGGATCTTTTGTGGTATCTGTCCTCATGGATTTTTAGGAAAATATATTACGAAATTCGGGCTTAAAAAAGAGATGCCGAACTTTTTGAAAAACAGATTTATCGGTGTTTTAATCCTCTTTTTTGGATGGTGGGCTATCTACTATACCGTACCTGGTTTCTGGAAAGTACCACTTGCCACAGCTTGGTTGTTTACTTCCATTACATTGATCGCTTTTGTGATGTATTATCTCTATAAAGATATGAGTTATTGTAAGTATATCTGTCCCATCGGGACTTTGACAAAAGCATATGGTAAAGTGTCGTTTGCTGCCCTGGGTACCTATAAAGAAGATTGTGCCAGTTGTGAAACACTGGATTGTGCCGTTGCATGTCCCTATAATCTAAAGCCATTCTCTTTTGACAATAAAAATTCTATGGATGACTGTACACTGTGTATGGATTGTAGCTCTGCCTGTGATTCTGTAGCGTATAGGGTTACAAAACCTTCAGCACCATTGTTTGAAAAGTTCAAATATAATAAAGCAGAAGTATGGGCATTTATACTCATCACAGCGGCTATTTCTCTTACGATGAGTTTTCACCATGGACTAAACCGTTCCGCCATTGCAGATTCATTTATCTGGTCAACAACAGCTGAGTATGCGAAACAGTATATAGATTTTGGAACACTCGATGCCGTAGGAATGTTTGCTTTTATCTATGCTATATTATTTGCGATCGGTATCGTCTATATAGGTATGTTTGTGGCTTCCAAGGTTTTAAAAGCTCCTTTTGAAAAGACATTTTATACCTTGGGTTATGCATTTGCACCTCTGTTCCTCATAGGTGGTCTGGCGCATTTGATACATGGTTTCTTTACGCATAACTATGCAGATATAGCCAATGGTTTCATCTATGGTTTTGGTTTGGATGTAGGAACAGTAGAAAATCTTGCGTCCAGAAAAGATGCATGGTTAAGTATCTTTAAGGTGATCCCTTATATTGCTGCACTTTGGGGATACGTGATCTTGGCCAAAAGAATGCAGTTCTTTAAAGCAACGAAAATGAAGAAAGTGATAGCCTTTATCTTTGCCTCTTCTCTCATCACGCTTTATTTGGGTACAAATGTCTATAGAGCATATGTATTTAAAACGTATGGTATGGCAAAAAGGAGTCATCACGGTAGTCATGGAAACCATGGTACATCTAAACCTGTAAAATCAGAAGCACCTGCAATGAAATGTGAGACTGGTAAATGTGGCGAAGCTATGAAAAAACAGTAGCACTGTGATGCTGAAAAATGCTTAAAAAAGAACAACTAAGCAGAGTGTGAGTATGCTTATAGATAAATTATCGCTGAGTGAAGTAAAAATATAAGTATATCAGGAAAAGTGTATGTTTGAAAAAGTAGTAAAGTTTTTTATCGAAAACTATAAAATCAACTATACGCTCTTTTTCCTTTTTTTTGCTGCAGGGATTTACTCCTACATTCACATACCTAAAGAGATATCTCCTACCATAGAACCTGAATCCATAAGCATTAGAGGTATTTACTCAGGATCTTCTGTAGATAACCTAAATAAAATGGCTGTTCAAGAGATTGAAGATGAGGTCAAAAATATCGTAGGTGTACAAACAGTTACCTCTGTGATATCTCCAGGTAGATTTACTATCATCTTAGAACTCGATAAGGGTGCAGGTAAACGTGTAGTCATAGATGATGTGGAAGAAGCATTAGCATTGGTAAAAGTGAATTTGCCAAGTGATATGGATGACCCTGTCATTAAAGGGGTTGCACATGCAAGAAGTATCATGCATGTATCCATGCGTTCTTCTAAAATTTCCAGGGGTGAACTTAAAGCACTGTCCAAAAAGTTTAAAAGTAAACTTCTCTCTATCAAAGATGTATCAGACGTGACGATGTTTGGTGACTCTGAACTTTTTTATGAAGTGTTGATCGATGAAAAAAAAGTCAATGCCTATAATCTTTCTCTCTCTGAAACACTGCGGATGTTTTCAGAACTTTCTTATATATTTCCTCTTGGTAAAATAGAAAACAATAAAAAACAATATTATATCTCTACGAGTAACAGTAAAACACTTTCCAGTGACATCGAAAATACGATCATCAATATCAATGATCAGCAAATTGCCTTAAAAGATATAGCAACCATCGTCAAAAGATATGAAGACTCATCTACCCTTGCCAGTATGAATGGTGAAAACTCCATTACTCTTGCAGTCTCTCAAAACCCTAAAGGTAATGCAGTGACCATAGCAGAAGACATTGAACAATTGATAGCAGAGATGCGTGTTGATGGAGTCGAATTTTCTGTCAGAATGGATAAATCTACCATTATCAAAGATAGATTAAATATTGTTGTTTCAAATATCCTTTTTGGGGTGATACTTATCACCTTGTTAACAGCTATTTTAATCAACATTCGCATAGCATTTATCATCGCTTTGGGGATTCCTACCTCATTTGTCATAGGTGCGATTTATTTCTACTTCACAGGTTACAGTATCAATATAAACTCTTTGATAGGTGTCTTACTTGCTATCGGAATTATTGTGGATGATGCGATCGTTGTAAGTGAAAATATCCAACAATATATTGAAAAAGGGTACGATGCCAAAGAAGCGGCGATCTTGGGTGTCAAAGAGGTGGCTAAACCAGTGACAATTGCATCATTGACGACGCTATTTTCTTTTATCCCTCTTTTGATGCTCAGTGGTAGACTCGGTGAGATCATACAGTTGATCCCTATTGCATTTTCAGCATTGATCGTTGCATCACTTATTGAATCGTTCATCTTCTTGCCTATACATGCTGTCCATACACTGAGTCCAAATTCTAAAACACTTTCATGGGACAAAATAAATATGCAATACGCAAAAGTGTTAAAACTATTGATGAAATATCAAAAAAGTTTTTTACTGACTTTTGTGATCATAGTCCCATTGTTGATCTATCAGGGTGTCAAAAGCTCGAAGTTTCAAATGTTTCAGTCATTTGATGCCTCCTCCCTCAATATCACATTTAAAGCAAAATCAACAACCACGATCGAAGAGTCTTTAGCGATCATACAAACTTTGGAAAAAGATATTTTGGCACAAAAAGAGAGATTTTTTGTGAAACATGTCAGCTCAACAGCAGGGTACAGAAAAAGTGCTACAGGGTCTGCTGAAATGTACCCTTATGTAGGATATTTGTCTATAGAGTTAGCTAAGATGAAACCTTTAAATTTTGTAGATACATATATCACTCCTTATCTCAGCTTTTATTATGATGATAAAGACAGAATTAGAGATGCCTCTTCAAAAGAAATCTCAAAAGATCTCAGAATGTGGCTCAAAGAGCAAGGGTATAAAAAAAGATTTGATCTGAGTAATCTAATGGTGGTAGAAAATAAAATGGGCCACACCAAAGCGGATATACGCATTGGTGTCATCAGTGATGATCATCAAAAAGCGATTAAAGCCATTAGAGAGTTAGAAGAGAGTTTTTCTCAGGTAAAAGGCATAAAATATTTTGGTGATAATGTAAAAGTCGGAGTGGATGAGATAAAGCTCAAACTCAACACGTATGGAGAAGAATTGGGTATTACAGAGAAATATCTTGGCAACTACGTTTCTGATCTTTATCTGTCAAAAAGGGCTGGTACCATTTTTGATGGTAATGAGGTCTTGGAAATAAAAGTAAAAACCCTCAATATTGAAGATGACTTGGAGCAGTTTAAAAAACTTGAGATCCCTTTGAAAAACAACACGTTTGTGAAGCTTGAAGATATTTGTGAATTTGAAAAAGTAGAGTCTTTAGAGAGATTAGTTAAAGATGATGGGGAAACGACCTTTTATGTGTTTGCAAATGTAGATAATTCAGTTGTCACAGCAACGGAAGTATTGGAGCAAATTGCACCTACGATCGAAAGACTCACGAATGAGAAGGGGATCAGATTGAAGTTTAAGGGAGAGCGGGAACAAAAAAGAACGATGCAGACAGAAATGATACTTGCTTCTATCCTTTCGATCATCTTGATTTTCATCGCGATACTCTACCTTTTTAACTCTTTACGTGAAACATTGATCGTTATGTCAGTGATCCCTTTCTCTTTACTGGGTGTCTATGCCGGTCATTTTATCATGGGACTCAATATATCACTTCCTTCACTCATAGGAGCATTGGGACTTGCAGGAGTGATTGTGAATGATGGTATTATCATGATGTCCACACTAAGAACGGCTACTCATAAAGATGATATTTTTATCCTTGCAGCAAGACGGTTTAGACCTATCGTTCTTACCTCTGTGACAACGGTGATAGGACTTTCTTCACTGATGTTTTTTGCAACAGGACAGGCAGCGACCTTCCAGCCATTGGCTGTTACGCTTGGTTTTGGACTTTTGTGGGGTACGATACTGAACCTTTTTTATCTTCCTGCAATGTATAATTTTTCACAAAATTATAAGAAGAAAAGAACTCATTAGTGAAGATAGTTTCACCTGTAGAGGCTACTCGTACTTTTTAAACTGCTCCAGCCACTCTTTATCTTCATCACTTAACTTACCTACGCGTTCTAATAGTTTTGCTTTTGTGTTGATGAGGTCATCTATTTCCAAATATTTTAAAAGATCTGGGTTGATGGTGGGTTCTTCTCTGCCATAAGAGATGAGTTCTTCTATGTCTGCGAGTAATTCTTCTTTAGTTTGTGTATTTTCTTCATTCATTTTGCTATACTACCAAAAAACGTATTAAAGGATATAAAATGTTAGATGTAGGTGATACAGTACCAGATTTTTGTTTAGCAAACCAGGATGAAGAAGAGATATGTCTGAGAGACATTAAAGGCAGATGGATAGTACTTTACTTTTACCCTAAAGACAACACACCGGGATGTACGACCGAAGCCTGTGATTTCACTGCAGCTGAACCTGACTTTACAGGTTTGGATGCCATTATCTTAGGAGTGAGTCCTGACTCTCCGGAAAAACACAGGAAATTCATAGATAAAAAAGAGCTTGGTATTACACTGTTGGCAGATGAAGAGAAAGAACTTTGTAATCTCTTTGGTATCTGGCAGCTTAAAAAGTTCATGGGTAAAGAGTACATGGGTGTGGTACGTTCAACATTTATCATAGACCCTGATGGGAAAATAGCGGCAACCTGGACAAAAGTGAGAGTGAAGAACCATGTGGATGAGGTGAAAGCTAAGTTGGAAGCGTTACAAGAATAATTACACATATTGAATAATTTGACATTTTTTTGACATTTATAAAGTATCATTTCATAATATCTAATGTAAAAAGGCAATAATATGAGATACCAGGATAAGTGGGCTGACAGAAGAATGGCATCAGGCGGATTAAAACCATTTATATTTCTTATCATGGAGATCACTGCTCTGGTAATGGCATGCTGGTTTGTTTCACTATTTGGTGTTTTATTTATTACTGTATTGGTGTCTCTTGGAGCAATATATTTTTTTATGAGCTCTGCTCTACCACGATACAATAAGGTAATAAAGCGTCAAAAATACTCTTAGTATGACTAGTTTATATATGTCTGTGCTTCAAATGCTTTAATCTTCTTCCTCCTAAGGAGATATCTGTCTTATCTATTTTTAAACATCATTTCGGTATAATCCCGTTCCTTATTCTATTATGAGGGTGTGAAAACATCTTGAATTTGGAAATACTCATGTAGTTATTCCTTGCACGGTTGTGTGATTCTAATTTAGAATTGACATTGAGGACTACAGTGGACTAAACCTAGTGATGAAGCTTATGCTTTTAACCCAGCCTGAGTTATGTTATGTGGATTTTCAAAATCTATATAAGATGGCTCAGGCTTCTATACCAAGGAGAAAATTATGGTAACAATGAAAGACTTACTCGAATGTGGTGTACACTTCGGACACCAAACAAGAAGATGGAATCCAAAAATGAAGAAATT
>JGI24024J18818_10000725_pt1 | contig 12974 bp, 13 predicted proteins | sample Cruoilmetagenom2_FD_18818 | JGI IMG/M metagenome (IMG submission 18818) | reverse complement strand
CGGCTGCCTGGTCGGCATCCATCATCGCGATCAGGGCAGCGGCGGTCGCCGGCCGGATCGTCTCGAGCACGTCGGCGGCCGCCTCAGGCCGCATCTCGTCGAGGACCTCACCTGCATCATCGAGATCGAGATCCTTGAGAAGGTCGGCGGCGCCCTCTTCCTCGAGAGCTTCGAGGATGTCGGCAGCATTCTCAGGTGTGTGTTCGGCGAGTTCCTCCCACTCGTCGTGGTGCGTGTCGAGGTAGGCCTCAGCTTCGTCGGGGCGGCGACGAGCAAGGTCACGGAGCGTCTCGGTGACGGCGCGCGGGCGGGGGAATCTCAACCGCATGACGTGGGCAGCCTATCGCTTGTTCTCTAAGGGTGGAGTGACCCAGAATAGGGCAGACCCCCACGGGGGGAGAGGGGGTCTGCGCAGCCGATCCTGTGGATCGGCATCGGAGCAAGCGTAACAGACAATTTGAGTCGACAGCATGTCGGTCCTGTCAACCGACCGACATCAGTGTGCGGTCGGTGCGAACATCGACTCGCCCGATGACGGCAGCGAGATCACCTCCAGCGACGATTGCAGCAGTCACATCGTCGAGAACCGTTTCGGGCACGGAGAGAAGGAGACCACCACTCGTTTGGGCATCGACGAGGATGGTTTGGATCGCGGTCGGTGTATCTCCGAAGTCCACGACATCCTTCACGGCCCGATAGTTCCGCTTTGTGCCGCCAGGCACGTGACCTTCGGCAGCAATCTCGGCGGCGCCGGGGAGGATCGGGATCTCGGCGACGTCGATCGTGGCCGACACGTTGCTTGCTTCGAGCATCTCGCCGAGATGGCCGAGGAGCCCGAATCCGGTCACGTCGGTTCCTGCCGCAATGCCGACGGAGACCGCTGCGGAGGAAGCTGCGGCGTTCAGCCGACTCATGGAAGCGATTGCAGCGCTACTCGACGACGGGGGTGCGCCGCCCTCCTTGATTGCGGTGGCGATCACCCCGGTACCAAGGGCTTTGGTGAGTACGAGTCGGTCTCCGGGTCGTGCAGCGTTGTTCGTGATGATCCGGTCCGGGTGCACCGTTCCAGTGATGGCGAATCCGAACTTCGGATCGCTGTCGTCGATCGAGTGACCACCCACGAGCGTGCAATTCGCTCTTGTGAGAACCTCAACGGCGCCATCGATCACATCAGCAGCGGCGCTCCACGGGAGAACGTCTCGGGGCCACGAGAGGAGCTGGAGTGCAGTGAGTGGTGTCCCACCCATCGCATAGACATCGGAGAGGGCGTTCGCGGCGGCGATGCGACCCCAATCACCCGGATCGTCGACGATGGGTGTGAAGAAGTCGACCGTTTGGACGAGTGCCAGGTCATCCGAGATCCGGTAGACCCCGGCGTCATCCGACCCGTCGATCCCGATGAGCAGATCCGGGTGCTTCGTGATCTCCGCTCCGTGCAAACGGCGCAGAACCTGCGCCAACTCGTCAGATCCGAGCTTGCACGCTCAGCCGGAGCCGTGTGCGTATGAGGTAAGGCGGATGAAGGACATGGTGGGGAGCGTAGTCGGGGTCGATTGCGGGAGTAGAGCAGTAGAGCGGTCCAGCAGTAGATCAGACGGGAGCTGTGAGCCATGAGCTTTGAGCAGTGAGCAAGACTGGCGAAATCCTCGCCGACAACCGACAACCGACTACCGACTACCGACTGCGGACTACGGATTACGGATTACGGATTACGAATCACGGACTACTCAGCAGTCGCAATGCCCTATCTATCACCGTTTCCGGATCGTCGCGGTGGATCGAGTGTCCTGTTGTCGGGACGATTTCGAACGTCAAGGACGAGTCGGGACGGGCGTGGCGTTCGAAGTCTGCGGCCGAATAGAGCGGCTCGAGATCTGCGCCGAGAACGTGAACGGGGTGGTCGATTCCGGCGAGCTCGTCGCCGAGTCGCCACTCCGGGTTGTCGTCGAAGGTGGCAGCCATGACGAAGGGAGAGGTGGCCAGGAGAGCGGCGTGTTTGCGTTCTGCGTCCTCGCGGTGCCACTTGGGATGATCGGCCATCAAGCGGTCCACGCCTGGCGGATGCTCAGCTTCTGCAATGAGTTCGTCCCGGAGTGCACTCTTGGTATCGGGGTCGAGGTCGATCGCGGGATCAACCAGGAGGAATGCTGATGAGAAGTCCGGGGCCAAGGTTGCCGCTTGCACCGCCACCGCACCTCCGAGCGAGTGCCCGACGACGAGATCCCACGTCCCCGGGTGGCTAGCCACGATGTCCGTTGCGTATCCGCAGAGGGTGTACTCGTCGAATCGGGGGCTGTCGCCATGGCCGCGTAGATCCGGTGCCATCGATGGATGGCCGACCGCCAAGAGGGCTTCCGCTATTCGCCACCACACCGGTCCAGCCGAGCTAAGACCGTGCAGGAACAACACCCGGGGCGAACCTGTTCCGAAGCGGTGAGATGAGAGTGCCGTCACCAGATGGAGCGTACCGTTCACCGGATCTGGTTCGAGTGACAGATCGTCGGCCTACTCTGACAGGATGAGATTGATCCGTTGGATACTCGGTGCTTTCGGCCTTGGCTGGGCGGCGTGGCGTCTGCTCGGACCCGACGTGCAACCCGCCTACGACGGAGAGCAAGTGCGCCCGGTTCACGTCCCCGGCCGCACCGTCTTCGTCAACGAGCACGAGATCTTCGTCCGAGAGGTTGGGCCCGAGGACGGTCCGCCTCTGGTTCTCATTCACGGCTGGAGCTTCGACGGGGAGATGAACTTCTTCCCGATCATCGCCCCCCTCTCGGAGCACTTCCGGGTGATCGTTCCCGATCACAGGAATCACGGGAAGTCCGATCGGATTCGCGGATCATTCGAGATCGATGACCTTGCCGTCGACATCGTGGGTGTGCTCGACGAACTCGGATACGACGAAGTGGATCTCTTCGGTTTCTCCATGGGTGGGATGGCGGCGCAAGTGATCGCTCACCGCCATCCTGAACGCGTCAGGCGCCTCATTCTCGCCGGCACTGCGTCCTTTCCGATCGACAGGCGCCGTCCCGCCGCGCTTGCCGTTTTCTGGCTCGCACGGGCGTCTGCCCGGTTCTCGAAGAAAGAGTCGGTTCTGTTCACCTTCCGCTTCCTGCGGCGCACACGGGTCATCGAGCCGGGGAACGAGCGATGGATGTGGGCAGCCCTGATGAACCGGGATCCTTCCCTCTTCTACGAGTCCGCCAACGCTGCGTGGCGATTCGATTCGCGACCATGGGTTGGGGAGATCGCCGTACCTACGATGGTGATCATCCCCACTGCCGACCAGGTCGTCCCCACACGGACACAATACGAGCTTGCAGAGAGGATCGGCGCCGACTGGATCGTCGAGGTCCCGGAGGTAGGCCACGAGTCGATTCTGTCGGTACCGGATGTGTATGTGGAAGCCATCGAAGGGTTTCTGGGGACCGAGTAGATAAGTAGATCAGTAGAGCAGACACGAGCTGTGGGCTATGAGCTGTGAGCTCTGAGCAGGAGTCCTTACCGACGACCGACGACCGGTTACTGACTACTGACTACGAACTCCCCAAGTACCGCTGCCAACTCATCTGGCGTTTCCAGGACTACGTTGTGACCGACATCTGGGATCGAGACGTGGCGTCCGTCGGGGACAGCGTCAGCGATCTCGGCTGCCAGGCGCGTGTACTTCTCGTCTCGTGCTCCCGAGACGGTGAGGACGGGCATCTTCAGTTCCGAGAGCCGATCGCCCACGAATGGCTGGCTGCCTTGACCGAGTCCACGGAGGGCAGAGGCAAGGCCACCCGCGGTGTTCTCGTTGCGAACGATCCGATCGGCTCTCCGCACCTGATCGCTCAGATGGGAGGTTCCGACGACTGAACCCTCCAGCCACTCGTCGAGAAATCCATCGAGGCCGATCGCCTGGATACGGTCGGCGAGGGCCCCGTCCCGCATGCGACGAGCCTCCCTATCAGTTTCGTATCTCACGCCGAGCGATGCTGAGATGAGGACCAACCGATCGACGAGATCCGGGTACTCGAGAGCTACGAGGAGCGCTATCCGTCCGCCCTGGGAGTAGCCAACCAGAGGGACCGGTTCGTCGAACGTCTCCAGCCAACGCCCCAGAGCGGACACGGTGGTAGCGATATCAACAGGACCGGCATTGGTCCTCCCATGGCCGGGCAAGTCGGGAGCGTGCAATTGAGTGGACCGAATCTCAACAGGGGCGAATTGTTCTCCGGTCAGAGTGAAACCGTGGAGCGCCGCGACCGGGCGACCGGTACCGAAGACCCGAATATTGAGGCCCGGCTGAGAGATGTCAGTTCTGATCTTCGACCGGGACTTCGACCGTCATCGTGCGGTACGCGATGACGCCGAGGCCGGCTGCGGCGGCCAGGATCAAGAGTCCAATGATGAGCTTCTTCATGCCCGAATCGTACCCCATGTGACACGCACGAGATCACAGAATCGCATTGGGGTGCCCCGCGAGGCCTCAGTATGCTTCTGCCCGTGATGGAGCCTTTGACCCCAAGTCGGCGGAAGTTTCGAGTACTCGCGTGGTCGGTGCTCATCTTCAACGTTGGTGTGGTTCTCGGTGGCGCGATCGTTCGGGCGACTGGCTCAGGAGATGGTTGCGGGGAGTCGTGGCCCACATGCACCGATCGGCTGTTCCCGGCGAATCCCGGCGTGGAGACGGTGATCGAGTTCAGCCATCGTGTCAGCAGCGCCCTCGCGATCCTCGGTGTCATCGCCCTGTACGTGTTCGCCGTCAGGTTGTACGAGAAGGGCGATCGGGTGCGCAACGGAGCGGCTGCGTCTCTCGCTCTCCTGCTCTTCGAGTCTCTGCTCGGTGCTGCGTTGGTTATTTTCGGTTGGGTCGATCAGGACGCATCGATCGGTCGGATGATCATCGTGCCGCTGCACCTGACGAACACCTACATCCTTCTCGGCGCGTTGACGATCACCGCGTGGTGGTCCTCGGGGAACCCGGGTCCGGTGAAGCCGGTCGATTCCCGCGTGAAACGCGACCTCATTCTCAGTGGAGTCGGCCTCGTGGTTCTCGGTGCGACCGGCGCTCTCAATGCCCTTGCCGACTCGCTCTATCCGGCAGAGAGTTTCCTTTCGGGCGTAGCGGACGAGTTCGCAGGGGACGCTCCGTGGTTGCTCCAGGTCCGGATCTTCCATCCGATCCTTGCCATAGCGGTCGGCTTCGGCGTGGCATACGTCGTCATGCGCCTCGCTGCGACGGCAACTGACCGAACAAGGCGGCTCGGCTCTGTTGTTGGCATCCTCATCCTGGTTCAGTTCGGCATCGGTCTGATCAACGTGATGCTCGCGGCTCCCCTCGAGACCCAGGTGATCCATCTAGCGATCGCAGACACGATCTGGATCATCTTCCTGCTGTTCGGTGCGTCCTTGCTCGGCGAGCGGTCACCCGCTGAGCTTCCCGTGGAGCGACCTGCGTGAACGAGTCCGTCCGGATCACCGATCCACAGCAGCCGGGAGGAAGGGCGACTGTTCGCGACTACGTGCGGCTCACCAAGCCCCGCATCATCGAGCTGCTACTCACCACCACACTGCCGGCGATGATTCTCGCTGCTCGTGGATGGCCGGGATGGTGGCTCGTCGCAGCCACACTCATCGGAGGGACACTCTCTGCCGCCGGTGCGAACGTCATCAACCAGGTGATGGACGCCGATCTTGATCGATTGATGAACCGAACACGGGGACGGCCGCTTCCGACCGAGCGGATGAACGATCGGACGGCCACGACCTTCGGCGTGACACTCGGCATTCTTGGCTTCCTGTGGCTGTTCGCGACGACGAACCTCCTGGCAGCCTCGCTGTCCACGGCAGGGTTTCTCTACTACGTGTTCGTCTACACGAAGCTGCTCAAACGTTCCACGACGCAGAACATCGTCATCGGGGGTGCCGCAGGAGCGATCCCCCCGCTGGTCGGATGGGCGGCCGTGACAGGGTCACTCGCGGTACCGGCTTGGGTGTTGTTTGCCATCGTGTTCTTCTGGACTCCCGCTCACTTCTGGGCGCTCGCCATTCGCTACAACGAGGACTATCGGACGGCTGGCGTGCCGATGCTCCCCGGAGTCGTCGGCGTCAAGATGACGGCCGATCACATTCTGTTCCACAGCTTCGTGACCGTCGGCGTATCGCTCCTACTCATCCCGTGGATCGGTTGGATATACCTCGCCTCTGTTGTGGTGCTCGGTGCGTGGCTGATCACCGGTGCGAATCGCCTCCGTTCCGATCAAGACAGGGCGATGAGCTTCTTCACGGCCACGAACGGCTACCTAGCCGGCGTGTTCTTGGCGATCGCTGTCGACGCGCTGGTTCTGGGCGATTTCGGGGTGACGGCAGGGGTTGAGACGGTGGCGCTCATCGTGGGATCGTTCCTCGCTATCGGAGGTTTGATAGGAATCGTCGTTCGTGAATTGGCCACGCATCCTGAGCGGAGACTGGTCGGTAGGACGAGAGACGCAGTCGAGGTCCTGCTGCCATTCGTCGGCGCCGTCGCACTTGTCATCGTGGTCTGGGGTGCTGCTGCGTGAGCGATACGGCGCCGATCCGTCCGGACGAACGTTTCGACGAGGATCGTGTCGCTGCCTACCTGAGAACACATGTTGGCGATCTCGTCGGCTCCGCCCCGATCGAGTTCCTTCAGTTTCCCGGTGGCGCGGCGAACCTCACCTATCTCGCCCGCACCAACACCATCGAGTTCGTGCTGCGGCGTGCTCCGCTTGGATCGGTTGCCAAGGGTGGACACGACATGGAGCGGGAGTACGCCGTTCTGTCGCGGCTCTGGAAGGCGTACCCGCCTGCGCCGCGGGCCTACCACTACTGCGATGATCCCGAGATCATGGGGAAGCCCTTCTTCGTGATGGAACGCAGGGAGGGCCGAGTCGTCCGGTCCGAGTGGCCTTCCGAAATGGAGGCGGAGTCCGTCCGCCGCACCGCTGTCGAAAGCCTCGTCGATGGCCTCTCATCACTTCATCGGGTCGACGCAAACGAGGTGGATCTCGGTGAGTTCGGGAACCCCGATGGGTTCGTGGAGCGGCAGGTGGGCGGTTGGCGTGGCCGATGGGAGAAGGCTCAGACGCGGGCACTGCCCGACATGGATCGGGCGGGGGAGATCCTTGCGGCCGCTATCCCGGAACCCCAGGCGACGACGATCCTGCACAACGACTACAAGCTTGACAACACGATGATGGCTGCCGATGGCTCCCTCGTAGCCGTCTTCGATTGGGATATGGCAACGCGAGGGGATCCGCTCGTCGATTTGGGAACGCTCGTTGCCTACTGGACCGACCCGGCAGATCCGGTGTATCCGGTGCTTGCCCATCTCTCCGTCCCCCTTGCCCCGATTATGACAAAACAAGAGGTGGCCGATCGATATGCGGCATCGTCGCGCTACGACGTGGCGAGTCTTCCCTACTACGAAGGACTGGCCCTCTTCCGAATCGCCGTCATCGTGGAGCAGATTTACGCCAGATACGTGGCCGGGCAGACGGAGGATGCCAGATTCGCGATGTTCGAGCCGGTCGCTCCGATCCTGGCCCAAGCCGCCCTCACCGTTCTTGCGTAACTATGGGAAGCGGGCTTCCGCCTCCACTGTCTACGCAAGAACGGTGGGGCGCACTTTACGGGAGTCCGGCGAACCGTTACCCTTCCATCCGTGACCGCACGTTATCGATTTACGTATCTGTTTTCTGGGCCTTGCGCCCGGATCGACGTGATACGGCGGTAGCGGCACCACACACCAACACACCCCCACGACGACCCGGAGCCAAGGCTCCGGGTCTTGTGGTATCCGGAGCCCTCCGAATGGAGGAGTTATGTCAGAAAAGCCCATCCTCAAGAGCCATCGACGACCAGGTATCGAGACGACGATCGTCTCTGTCAGGGCCGTCAAGTTCGGCGACGGATCATTCCCTGTCGTCGCCGGACCCGTAGCTGTTGAGAGCGAGGAGCAGATCCTGGCCGCCGCCCGCATCGTGGCGGACAACGGAGGATCGATTCTGCGCGCCGGCACGTTCCTGGCGGGTTCATCTCCCTATCAGTACCGGGGTCTCGGCCCCGATGCACTCTGGATGCTGGAGCATGCAGGGCGAGCAACCAGGATGTCGGTGAGTACCGAGGTGCTCGAACCGGATCATGTCGAGCTCGCTGCAACTCACGTCGACGTGATCGAGGTCGGTCCGGACAATATGCAGAATTTCGTGCTTCTCCGCGCCGTGGGAGAGGCCGATCGGCCGGTCATCCTGCACCGAGGATCGTCGGCAACGATCGACGAATGGCTCCTCGCAGCGGAGTACGTGCTCGATGCCGGCAACAGTGAGTTGATCCTCTGTGAGCGAGGGAGCAGGGGCTTCGATCCGCGGACATCCGATACGCTCGACATCACAGCGATTCCGACCGTGCAGCGGATGTCGCACCTGCCGGTGATCGTGGATCCGTCGTCGGCCGCCGGTCACCCGGAACTCGTCCGGCCCCTGGCGCTTGCCGCACGCAGTGCAGGAGCCGATGGGCTGGTCGTTCCGTTCCACCCCGATCCGGCCAACGCTCTTGCAGGAAACGGGTCCCATCTCGATCCGGAGTGCTTCATGACGCTCATGGAAGCTCTTGGTATCCCTTCGATGCGTGACGAGATTGACCGTATCGACCGCCAGGTGATCCGACTGCTGAGCAAACGCCTGCGGAACTCGGTTGACATCGGGCGCCTCAAAGCGCAACGAGACCTCGCGATGAGGTCTCCGGAGCGAGAAGCGGAGCTGATCGCCGAAATGCGTGAGGAGGCTACCGGCGGAGGAATGGACCCCGACTATGCCCAGGAACTCATCGAAGTGGTTCTCCGTCACAGTCGTGCAGCCCAGCGGCGAGCGCTCGGATGGGAAGAGGAGTCAGACGTCGAGTAGCGTCGGTCTCCATGGATCGGATCAGTGTCGGAGACGATGGAGTCGGTCGCTGCAGTTGGGGCAATGGAACGTCCGACTACGTGGCCTATCACGACAATGAGTGGGGTCGTCCGGTCGACGATGACCATCGGCTGTTCGAGAAGCTGAGCCTCGAGGGATTCCAGTCCGGCCTCTCATGGATCACGATTCTCCGGAAACGCCCGGCCTTCCGGGAGGCGTTCGCCGGGTTCGATATCCAACAGGTGTCCGAATTCGGAGAAGACGATGTCGCCCGGATGCTCGACGATGCAAACATCGTGCGCCATCAGGGGAAGATCAGATCGACGATCAACAATGCCCGGCGCTCGCTCGAGGTTATCGACGAGTTCGGTTCGCTGGGTGCCCTCATCTGGTCGTTCGAACCAGATCCTCGCCCGCCGACGTGGGATGCCACGACCCCCGAGTCGGTGGCTCTGGCGAAGGATCTGAAGCGCCGAGGTTTCTCGTTCGTCGGACCCACAACGGCATACGCCTTCATGCAGGCGATGGGCCTTGTCAACGATCACTGGTCCGGCTGTTCCGTGCGGGATGTTGTTGAGGGGGAACGGGAGGGGTTCGTCCGGCCGGTGTTCGGAGTAGATCAGTAGAGCAGAAAGCGAAAGCTGCCAGCTACCAGCTGCGAGCCACCAGCAAGGCCCGGTGTTCGGATTCGGACTACGGATTACGGATCACGGACTACGGATCACGGTCTCAGAAGGGCATTTCGGCATGGTCTCGCGTTCTGGTTGCGGGGATACCGTTGAGGGGTCAAACCCGCGAGATGAGGGGATGGTCGCCGATGAAGTGGGCCATGGTGTTGGTGGGGATCCTGGTGCTCTCGATGTGTAGTAACGGCGAGTCGGTGAACACGACTACGGCTGAGGATGCGGAGATCACGACCACCTCTACCTCGACGTCGACGACGACAACGACAACGATCCTTGGCGGAGGAGGCTTGCCCACGACCGAAGTTCCGCCGGAGGACCTCTACGACCTGACCGGCGTATGGGACGCGGTATTCGCACAAACACTCGTGTCGGGTAACGAGCATTGCAAAGTCAGTCCGGTTCAGCAAGGAATCGTGCGAATCCATCGTACCGGATCAACCTTCACTCTGAGCCTCGAGGACGGCTTCGATTGCCGTCCACCGGAGGCCTGCAAGTTCGAAGGAACGGTCGAGGGCGCATGCTATCTGGCTACCAACGGAGGGGTCGAAGATATCTCGAAGGGTACGTACACGTCGGAATTTGAGCTCTGCGCAGATACCTCAGATCCCCACAAAGTAGACGGTGCCGAAGGTACTGGTGACGCGAGCTACTGGCATCCTGACTTCGAATGCGGCTGGACTACGGAGTTGTGGATTACCCGTCGCGGCTAGTAGATAGTCGGCTAGTCACTCCGGCTTCGCTGATCTTCCCATGAGCATCGCTATGGCTTCGGGAACAGACGCGTCGTCGTAGAGGACCCGACCGACCTGTTCAGCGATCGGCATCTCGATGTCGTAGCGATCGGCGAGGGCGAGGATGCCCTTCGTTGACTTGACACCTTCGGCGACCATGTTCATCTCTGAGACGATCTCGTCGATTGTCTTGCCCTGCCCGAGGCCGAGGCCGACCCGGTGGTTCCGGCTCTCGCTCGACATACACGTGGCGATGAGGTCACCCATCCCGGCAAGGCCGGCGAACGTGGAAGGGCGTCCTCCCATTGCGACGCCCAGTCGAGACATCTCGACGAGTGCGCGNGTCATCAACATCGATACGGTGTTCAGTCCGAAGCCCAGGCCTTCCGCCATTCCCGCNGCGATCGCCATCACGTTCTTGAGAGCGCCGGCACTTTCTGCACCGACGACGTCCGGGTTCGTGTAGACACGGAAACGCGGACCCATGAAGACCGACTGGAGATCCACAGCAGCGCTGTGCCCGGTCATGGCGATGACCGTGGCCGCCGGTTGGCCAGCCATGATCTCGCGAGCGAGGTTCGGTCCTGTGAGGACGCCGACGAGCGAGTGGTTGTGGCTGCGGAGCACATCGGAGACGACTTCGGTCATGCGCATCAGTGTTGACTGTTCGATCCCTTTCGACAGCGAGAGGATCGGTGTCTCAGATTCGATCGTTGGCGCGGCCTGCTCGAGCACGGTACGGAACCCATGCGACGGAACGCTCATCACGATCGTGTCGGCGCCGGCAACGGCAGCTTCGATATCGGCGGTCCCCGTCAGCTCAGGCGGGAGCTCGAACCCTGGCAGATAGTCGGGATTCGTGCCTGCGGTGATCCGCTCAGCAAGCTCTGGTCGGCGTGCCCAGAGAACCGTCTCGACCCGGGGGGCCAGCATCGAGGCGACCGTCGTTCCCCAAGAACCTGCTCCGACAACAGTGACCTTCATGCACTCTCCTCTCATCAGAGAGGTTACGACATTGAAGTGAGTCGAGTGTGTGGTCCTTGAATTCGGACGGCAACCCGGCAACCCTTTCCGAGACAGATACACGGCGAGAGCGGGGCCCCTTGACGTCCACGAACTACGTGATCGATACCTGTGTCCTCCTGGCCGACCCCCATTCCTTGCTCCGATTCGATGAACACGATGTCGTACTTCCTCTCGTCGTTGTGGAGGAGCTCGATCGGCAGAAATCGCGGATGGATGAGGTCGGTGCGAACGCACGGTCGGCGATTCGATTGTTGGAGAGTCTCGGCGCATCCGAATCCGGCGGGCTGGCCACGCCGACCGGTCTTCCCGGCGGCGGTTCACTCAGGATCGAATTGAACGGGATCACGTCGGACCGTCTCCCTGAGATCTTCGATCCGTCGACCGTCGACCACCGCATCCTTGCAACGTGTCTCAATCTTGTCGACGAAGGTGCGTCGACTGTGCTCGTCACGAAAGACGCTGCATTGCGCATCAAGGGCGCCCAACTCGGTATCCCGGTCGAGGACTACCGGGGGGACACCGTGCAAGTTGATGAGTCGTACAGCGGCGTCGCGGAGATCGACGTGGCAAATGAGACTATCGATGAGCTTTTCGGTGGCGGGAAGATCGTTCTCGAGAAGCCGGGTCTGGTCGTCAATCAGTTCGTTGTTCTCCATGGACCGGGGTCCCAATCGGGCCTCGGTCGAGTCGTCGACGATGGGCCGGAAACGATGATCACGCGGGTTCCTGGAAGCCGGCACATTTTCGGCGTCGAGTCGAAGAACACTCGTCAAGCTTTCGCTCTGGATCTCCTGATGGACCCGGATGTCGCTGCGGTCTCTGTGATGGGTATGGCAGGAACGGGGAAGACGTTCCTCGCTCTCGCTGCGGCACTGGAGCAAGTGCTCGAACTCGGTCGCTACCGGCGGGTCTCGGTGTATCGACCGCTGGTTGCTGTCGGGCGCCAAGAGGTCGGCTATCTACCCGGTGACCTCAGCGACAAGCTCGAACCGTGGATGGCGGCCGTGCACGACAACCTGTACGCCCTCTTCGGGCGGTCCGAAGGATCCGTGCGCGACACGGTCGAGGAACTCTTCGAGCGCGACGTACTCGAGATGGCCGCTGTGACCTATCTTCGTGGCCGATCGATCACCGGGGAATTGGTGATCGTCGACGAGGCACAGAACCTCGAACTTCCCACGCTCAAGGTGATCCTGACCCGGATGGGAGCCGAATCCAAGGTCGTCTTCTGCGGGGATCTGACCCAGGTCGACAATCCCTACGTGTCGCCGTTCGGTGGGTTGGCAGCCATGATCGAGAAGTTCAAGGGGAACCCGTTGTTCGGTCACGTGACATTGGATCGAACGGTACGGAGCCCGCTTGCCGAGTGCGCAGCGAAGATCCTTTGACCTGCCAGCTACGAGCTGCGAGCAGTGAGCTGTGGGCTGTGAGCTGTGAGCTGTGAGCAAGAAGTCGTCGGGGCTGAGTCGGTCAGTGGGTGAAGCCGGAGAAACGTTCCGCCGTTGATGCGGGGAGGCGGACGGTCAGTTCTGTCCCCTGTTCCGCGTGTTGCTCGGCGAGAACCTGACCGGCGTCGTGCAACATCGCGACGAGATCGCCGCGGTCGTAGGGAATCAGGAGAT
>JGI24024J18818_10000724_pt1 | contig 12977 bp, 13 predicted proteins | sample Cruoilmetagenom2_FD_18818 | JGI IMG/M metagenome (IMG submission 18818) | reverse complement strand
CGATATGCAGAGCACATCGAAACCCAACAAATTAGAACTAGTTTAAAAGCTCATTTTGTTTTGCTGGCATCATCATTAAATGATGTCCAAAATTGTTTTGCATATCACTCTAACAAGTTAGTTGATAAGCTGTATTTCTTAACGTTTTGCATGTTCAGTTTTCAATGTTCATGTTGTTGTGTCGTTTTGGCGACTTTAATATCATACCAAATCTCAATACCGTTGTCAACAACTTTTTTAATTTGTTTTTCGTGTAAGTCACTAATGAAAATGACAACTTGATAACTATACCACCTGTTAAACGGTCTGGCAAGTGGTTTTTTTAACTTTTATTCAAAAATATTCAATGGGTATTTCGCACACAATATATAGTAGAAAGTTAAAAGTGAGCTACTACAAATAGTAGTAACCCACTTTCACTATTAGCTATTTTAATCTTTATGACGCATCGTTGGGAATAATAGTACATCACGAATAGAGGCTGAATTAGTTAGTAACATCACTAATCGGTCTATTCCGATACCAAGTCCACCTGTTGGGGGCATTCCGTATTCTAATGCTTCCAAGAAATCCTCATCCATTTCATGAGCTTCATCATTACCCGCTTCTTTTTCTACCATTTGAGCTTCAAAGCGCTGACGTTGATCAATCGGATCATTTAACTCCGTAAAAGCATTGGCATGTTCACGACGTACGATGAATAATTCAAAACGATCAGTAAAACGACCGTCTTCTGGATTTTTCTTTGCAAGGGGTGATACTTCTACTGGATGACCAAAGATAAATGTTGGTTGAACTAATGTTTCTTCTACTTTTTGTTCGAAGAATTCATTTAGTACATGGCCAACTTCCATAGATGGTCTAACATCTACTCCGTGCTCCTTAGCTAATGCATGCGCCTCCTCTTTCGTTAGTTCTGCCCAGAAGTCAACACCAGTAGTTTCTTTAACCGCATCAGCCATATGCCAACGTCTCCAACCTGGCGCAAGATTAATCTGATCTTCTCCGTAAGTTATCGTTGTTGACCCCAATACATCTTGTGCTACATGAGCAACTAAGTTCTCCGTTAAATTCATAATATCATTGTAGTCCGCGTAAGCCTCATACAATTCAATCATCGTAAACTCCGGATTATGGCGAGTTGATACACCTTCATTACGGAATACACGACCAATTTCATAGACTTTTTCTAGTCCACCAACTATTAGACGTTTTAAATGTAACTCGATTGCAATACGCATATATAATTCCATATCTAAGGCATTATGATGAGTAATGAAAGGGCGAGCTGCTGCTCCACCTGCTATTGTATGTAACATTGGTGTCTCCACCTCTAAGTAACCTTCGTTATCTAGATAACGACGCATAGCGCGAATAATACGACTTCTAGTTATGAACGTATTTTTACTCTCTTCACTAGTCATTAAATCTAGGTAACGTTGACGGTAACGTTGCTCTACATCTTTTAAGCCATGGAATTTCTCCGGCATTGGGCGTAGGGATTTAGTAAGGAATGTAAACTCCGTTGCTTTTACAGATAGCTCTCCAACTTGTGTACGGAATACATTTCCACGGATACCCACGATATCACCTAAGTCCGCTGTATTAAATAACTCATAAGCTTCCTCACCGATGGCATCTTTACGTACGTATATTTGAATTTGACCACCAAGATCTTGGATATGGGCAAATCCTGCTTTTCCTTTTCCACGCTTAGTCATAATCCGACCAGCAATAATCACCTCGTGAAGAGTTTCTTCTAATTGTTCTTTTGTAAATTGTTCAAACTCAGCAACTACTTCATTGCTTAAATGTGAACGTACAAATTTACTACCAAAAGCATCTAGCCCTTTTTCTTGTATTGCAACCATCTTTTGTCTTCTCACCAAAAGTTGATCATTTAATTCTTCCATATTAGACATGTTCGTCACTCCTCCACTATCTATTATCCGCAATTACTTTTTCACGTTGCATTTATTGTACACAATTTCATCATTCTAATCATCTTTTTCTAATTAGAAGAAATCTTTTTCCATTATTCTGATTAAGAAGAAAAACGGAAAAAGCTGCCACCTATAGTGACAGCCCTTGGTTTAACCGATTAAATCACGATAGATTCTGCAACCTCAAATTCTTTAGAAGATTCTGCTGCAAAAAAGCGTAAATAATCTTTTAACTCTTGTGCAGATTCTATTTGGTTAATCTTATTTCTTGCCGTTCCATTTCCTCGAATACCTTTTAAGTACCAAGACGCATGTTTGCGCATTTCTCTAACTGCGATATTTTCACCTTTTAAAGCCACTAAGCGTTCAAAGTGAAGTAAGCATATGTCCATTTTTTCTTGTACAGTTGGTTCTGGTTTTAACAGACCCGATTCCAAGTACTCTACTGTTCGATAAATCATCCACGGATCCCCAAGCGCAGCACGACCAATCATTACTGCGTCTACACCTGTTTCATCTAGCATACGTTTTGCATCTTGAGGAGTATTCACGTCACCATTTCCGATCACAGGAATATTCACTGCCTCTTTCACTTGGCGTATTAAATCCCAATTTGCCTGCCCCTCATACATTTGAACACGTGTACGACCGTGTACAGCTACTGCTGATCCACCAGCACGTTCAATTGCTTGTGCATTTTCAACCATATAAAGATGCTCTTCATCCCAACCAGTGCGCATTTTAACACTAACTGGTTTTTTAACATTATCTACGACTGCCGCTACCATTTCATAGATCTTGTTAGGATCCAAAAGCATTCTAGCTCCCGCTTCACATTTAATGATTTTGTTTACAGGACACCCCATGTTGATATCAATGATATCCGCTGAAGTGTTTTGGTCTACGTATTTTGCAGCTTCTACAAGCGTTTCTTTTTCTCCACCAAAAATTTGAAGGGACAGTGGATTTTCGCGCTCGTCAATATAAAGCATACTCAACGTTTTTTCGTTTTTCTGTACAATCCCTTTATCTGAAATCATCTCTGCATATACTAAGCCTGCTCCGAATTCTTTTACTGTCAATCGGAATGCAGAATTACAAATTCCAGCCATTGGTGCTAATACTACTCGATTGTCCATTATGTGATTCCCTATTTTAAAGGGTTTGCTTGATGCATTTGTCATCATTATTCACCTACCTTTGTTTCTCCTTTTAGTTCTTCTACTTGTATATGAAGTATAGAGGCAATTTTTTCTAATTGCTCCTTACTGGGAATTCGCTTACCTTGCTCTATTTGACCAAGTATAGACACCGACATATCCATTTCTTTTGCAAGTTCAACTTGCTTCACCATTTTTAACCTGCGAAATGCACGAATGCGTCTACCCCATCGAATGTTTTCCATAAATGGACGCCTTCTTTCTGAACTTGCGCAACCTCTAATATTAACTGCTTAGATTGTGGATCTACTAAATCTGCTTGTAACTCCACAAGTGGTATAAGCACGAATCCTCTTTCCATCATCCGTGGATGGGGGATAATAAGGTCTTCCGTTTTCATATTCTCTTCATTATACAACAAAATGTCAAGGTCTACAGTTCGAGGTCCCCAATGAATCTCTCTTGTCCGTCCCAGTTGCACCTCTATCTCATTACATTTCCTTAATACTTCATGCGGATTCCATGTAGTGTCAATTTCCACTACCATATTCAGAAAGGCAGCTTGATCCTCATATCCTACTGGATCTGTTTCATAAACTGAAGATACTTGTCTCACATCCACACTTTCGAGCTGTTGCAATAAACGTACTGCTTGCTGAAGATACTCCAAACGATTCCCTATATTAGACCCAAGCGATAGATAAGCAGTATTCATCATAATGTTCCTCTTGAAATATCAACAGCTACAGAAGTATAGTGTCCAATAATCGGAGGATTCGGCTTTACTAATTGGATACGGCAGCCACTAACCTTCGTTTCATATGTCTTTAGGATAGAGGAAGCAATTTTTTCTGCAACGGCTTCTATTAATAAATACGGTCTGCCTTCTACTATCTCTTTGCACAATTCAAAGACCTCTGCGTAATTTACAGTTTCCTCCAAATTATCGGTTTCCCCTGCTTTTTTTAAATCACATGCTAAAGTGATGGTTACTCGAAATATTTGGCCAAGCTTCGTTTCTTCTGGTAATGCTCCATGAAATCCGTAAAACTCTAAGTCGTTCAGATGTATATAATCCATTTAGATTAGGCCTCACTTTCTATATATTCTGCTTTTCCTGTCAACACATCCATCATTTTCGTCATACGAGTTATTTCTTTTACATCATGTACTCGTACCATGTGACATCCAACCTGAACCCCATAACAAACTGTTGCTCCAGTACCTTCCATTCGTTCTTCGACAGGAAGATTCAATACGTTGCCGATTAATCGTTTACGAGATGTCGCCAATAATACAGGATAACCCATCTCGACTAAATCATTTAAGTGCTGCATCATCCAAATATTTTGAGTAGTAGATTTGGCAAAGCCAATACCTGGGTCTAGCCATATATGTTCATCCGGAACTCCAGCAGCTTTTGTTATTTGAATACTCTCTTCTAGATCTCGTTTTGCATCTGACCAGAAATTTATATACTCTTCATTATCTCTATTGTGCATTAATATTATTGGGACCCTATGCTCCGCTGCAACTTTCGCTATTTCAGGATCTCTCTTCGCTCCCCAAATATCATTGATCACATGTGCGCCTGCTAGCACCGCAGCTCTTGCAACCGCTGATTTATATGTATCAATCGAGATTATTGCATTTACCTCTGCTCTTATCGCTTGAATGACAGGAACAACACGAGCAATTTCCTCATCATCTGAAATAATCGTATAGCCCGGTCTTGTAGATTCGCCGCCAACATCTATTATTTTTGCGCCATCAGCTACCATTTGTTTTGCTCTTGCAACAGCAGCTTCTATTTCGTTAAACTTACCCCCGTCCGAAAAAGAGTCTGGAGTAACATTCAATATACCCATTACAATTGTTTCCTTCTGGAAGTCTAACGTAACTCCACCAGCTTCAAATCTGCCACTATTATTATGTAATTTCATCATTTGGCCCCTTCTTGCTGTATACCTCTTATATAGTCATCATGCAACGCCTTATAAACTTGCCCAGCATTACCTAGAAACTGGACGGTATCTAATTGCTTAATCGGAATAATTTCTTGGACCGCATTTGTGATAAATACCTCATCTGCCATTTCTAATTCCCTTTTCGTGAAGAAACCTTCTTCTACTTCAAATAATGAACTGTTCATCACCCACTCACGAGTCGTACCTGCTAAAATACCCGTCTTCAACGACGGAGTATACACCTTTTCATTAATCGACCAAAAGATATTCGAAGTTATCCCCTCTGCTATGAATCCTTCCTCCGTTAAGAAAAAGCCTTCACAAGAAGCTAATGATTCGACTTCAAATCTAGCGTGTACATTATTGGCATAGTGGTGAGATTTATGGCGTATACCACTTTCTGGAGTATTTCGTATTGTATCTAGCCAGATAGCAGATTTCTCTGTACCCCTAGGAGCTACATGCAATTCCTTTCGATATAAAATTACCGTCGGCTTCTTATAACTGGACGGTTGCAAACCGATATCATGGACGCCAGCCGAAATATTCAATCGAAAGTAGCCATCTCGCATCTCATTCGCTTCTGTAAGTGCTTCTATTGCAGACAATAGCTCATGTGCTTCATATGGCATTGCTATTCTAAAATCCGAAAGTGCCCGACACAAACGATTCCAATGCGCTTCCCATAAAAAAACTTGTCCGTTGTATGTTCGGAACGTTTCAAAAAAGCCAAGTCCATATAAAAAACCGTGGTCGTATGCTGATATCATTAATTCATCCGCCCGGCAAAGACTTCCATCTTTCCATGCATCCATTTAAATACTCTCCTTAGCAATTAAGCTATACGTTTCAACAAAGTTACGGATGATCTTTTTACCTTGCTCCGTCATTATCGACTCAGGGTGGTATTGAACTCCCTCTACTGCATAATCCTTATGACGAAGCCCCATTATTTCTCCCTCTTCAGTCCAAGAAGTAATTTCCAAACAATCTGGCAATGATTCTCTTTCTACAAGTAAAGAGTGATATCTCGTTGCCCGGAAAGGATTTGGCATATCACTATTTACCCCATGCCCGTCATGGAAAACTGGCGACACTTTGCCGTGCATCAATTGATCAGCACGGATAACTTTCCCACCAAATGCTTGTCCAATAGCTTGGTGACCTAAACAAACACCCAAAATAGGAATTTCCCCTGCAAAATGTGTGATTACCTCTAAACTAATACCAGCTTCATTTGGTGTACATGGACCAGGCGAAACAACAATGATTTGAGGATTCATGTCTTGAATAGTCGCTATTGTTAGATCATCATTACGAACTACCTTCACTTCAATTCCAAGTTCACCAATATATTGAACGAGATTATATGTAAAGGAATCATAGTTATCAATCATTAAAATCATTTGCGCCCTCCTTCTGCCATAGCCTTCGCCTGCCATACCGCCTTAGCTTTGTTTAATGATTCTACATACTCCGCACTCGGTACCGAGTCAATGACAATGCCAGCACCAGCTTGAATATGAGCCATCCCGCCTTGAATAAATGCGGTGCGTATTACAATATTCAACTCTAAATCTCCAGAAAATCCTAACCACCCAATTGATCCTGTATATAACCCTCTACGAACTGGTTCTAGCTCTTCAATTATTTCCATAGTTCGAATTTTAGGTGCACCAGTTATTGTACCTCCAGGGAACATTGCTCGAATAATCTCCGTATTAGTTGTACCTGAACGAAGTGTCCCTTTTACATTGGAAACAATATGCATTACATGAGAGTATCTTTCAATAACCATGAACTCGTCTACTTCCACTGTTCCATAAGAAGAAACACGTCCGAGGTCATTTCGCTCCAAATCGACAAGCATTACATGCTCCGCTCGCTCTTTTTCGTTTTCTATCAGTTCATTTGCCAATGAAATATCTTCCGCATCACTTTTACCCCGCGGTCTTGTTCCAGCAATTGGTCTTGTAGATAATTCAGTTCCTTTTTTCTTTACTAGTAATTCAGGGGACCCAGAAACAACCGAAAATTCAGGCGCTTGTAGATATGCCATATAAGGAGAAGGATTGAACGCACGCAGCGCCTCATACATCATTATTGGACTTACTTTCAATTGCTTCGATTGTCTAACCGATAAGTTGACCTGAAATACATCCCCCTGAGCTATGTATTGTTGAATTTTCCGGACCGCAGATTCAAACTCACCTGAACTTACCGATACCTGTAATTCAGCCGAATCTTCCACTACTTCCATTGCAGTGCCTGGATGGAACATTCTTAGATCCATTCCCTCTTTTGCAGCTTCCATATACTTTCGTTCTAGTTCCACTAAATCCACATCACATGTAGATATCTTCATTAACGTAACCGTATCTGTTTTGACATCTAAAACAGCCCAACAATCGTATATATGGAAATAGATATCTGGAATATGTAAATCATCCTCAGTCAGATTCGGTAATACCTCTATTTTTCTTGCGTAATCGTAACTGATAAAGCCAATTGCTCCTCCTTGGAAGTCTGGAAGGTCATAGCGAATTGGAATCTTATATTCAGAAACGAGTTTTTCTATTTCCTCTAACGCTTCTCCTTCTCGAACTTCTCGCTTTCCACTTCTCCAATGTAATTGCAAACCATTTTCTACCGACTTCGCTATAGCTATAGGATTCCAAGCTGCAACAGATAAGTGACCACCCCTGCCACTTTCTAAAAACACATTATATGGTTGCTCTTTTGTTAAAGTTTTGTATGCATAGAAAAAAGTTTCTTTTGTCATATGAAAAGCACGTGTTTCCAGTTTGATATTCAATTTCTCAAATCCCCCTAAAAACGATTTGATTTCATCTTAACTTGAAACTACTACTTTTCGCCACTAGTAAAATAACAGAAAGTATATATTAAATAAAATTAAAGAAAAAAAGAGGAAGCACTAACTGCTCCCTCTTTCCGTATTTTCCATTCATTTGTTATTAATCTTCGAATTGATATAAAGGTGTACTTAAGTAACGCTCTCCGTTATCAGGAACAATTGCTAATACTTTTTTGCCTTTTCCAAGTTCTTTAGCAAGTTGAAGAGCTGCATAAATTGCTGCACCTGCAGAAACTCCACCAAGAATACCTTCTAGTTTCGCTACTTCACGAGAAGTGGCATATGCATCTTCATTAGTCACTTGAATGATAGAGTCATAAAGCTTTGTGTCTAGAACTTCTGGTATAAATCCTGCACCGATACCTTGAATTTTATGAGGTCCTGGTTTACCACCCGATAAAATATTTGAATCAGTTGGCTCTACCGCAGCAATATGGATGCCTGGGAAGTTTTCCTTTAATACTCCACCTGCTCCAGTAATTGTTCCGCCAGTACCAATACCTGATACAAATCCGTCCAATTGATCGAATGCCTCTACGATTTCAGGACCAGTTGTTAAGCGGTGGATTTCCGGATTTGCTTCGTTATTGAATTGTTGTGGCATAAACCACTCATTTTCATTTGCAAGCTCTTCCGCTTTTGCAATAGCACCTTTCATACCGTCAGCTCCAGGAGTTAATACAAGATCAGCTCCATAAGCCCGAAGTAAGTTTCTACGCTCTAAGCTCATAGTATCAGGCATAACTAATACAGCATTATATCCTTTTGCAGCTGCAATCATAGCAAGACCAATCCCCGTGTTACCACTTGTAGGCTCAATAATAGTGCCGTTTTCCGTTAGTTTACCTTCTTTTTCAGCAGCTTGAATCATGGCGAAAGCAATACGGTCTTTTACGCTACTACCTGGGTTGAAATATTCAAGTTTTACATAAACCTCAGCATCCTCAGGGTTTGCTACACGGTTTAATTTTACGATTGGTGTATTTCCGATTAAATCCAATACAGATTGCGCTAACTTCGTCATTTTCCCACTCCCAATCCCTACTTGTCTAATAGGTTTTATTATTTAATAATACCAATGAATCAAAAGAATTGTCAATAAGATCACTCTTAAATTTTTTAAATGTTTCGTCTAATTATAGCGTCAAAGATATTCAGTTAATATAAATAGCAACCTTAAAAGTGTCTACAAAAAACGATACCCATCCATTTTGGTTAAACGGACGGGTTTAAGAAAAGCTAGTTATTCTTTTGATAATACTATGTTCTAAAAATTATTCACTATAAACCCAGTCTGCATCAAACTCTTTCCAAAAAGCTTCCTGGGTAACTGATTGTGGTAATTGATCAAGTGCAAGTTCTCTGCGAATATGGTCCTTAACATCCGTATATGAAAAAGATTGACCTTCAAATATACTTTTCACGATTGCTACTGCGAATCTACCATCACCTAATGCAATGGATTTACTCCATTTACCTTTATCCGTATTCTGAACTGCATTAACTAAAGCTTTGTCTATCGATTCATTTCCTTCTGATACATAACCGATATCTCCACCTAGACTTGCAGAACTAGGATCAGCAGATCGTTCTCTGGCAAGTCCTTCAAAAGATGAACCGTTTTCTAACTCTTTCACAACTTCTTTGGCTTCAGCCTCAGTATTTACATAAATAACACCTGTTCGATAAGATGTTGCAGTATTGTATAGGTTTTTATTGTTGTCATAGAATGCTTTAATAGCCTCATCTTCAATGACAATATCTTTGGCTAATACTTTTTCTAAAATTAAGCGAGAACGAATACTCTTTTGAACAACCTCTTCATCGTAGCTTTGCAAGGACGTACCATCTTGTGTAGAACGTATTAAAGCGAGTTCTAAGTCTACTTCCTTATCCGATACTTTTATCTTATATTCTTTAGCCGCGGCTTCCATGACCTCTGCATTCACCATATCTAATAAAACTTCTTTACCGTAGATAGACTCCATTGAAGCCATCCATTGTTCTTTTGTAATAACTTCACCTGCTACAGATGCGACTTCCTCTGAATCATTGGATTTAATCGTATCATTCGGTATTAACCATGCGATGAACCACAGGAGGTTGCCTAGTAACAGGATACCTAGAGCAACTAGTACAGGTTTAGTTTTTAAACGCTTTTTAGTTGGGACGTTACTATTATGCGTTGATCTCATCAATATATGACTCCAATTCATCAACTGAGTAATGATATTTCTCCATACAGAAATGACAGTGCGCTTCGGCCCCTCCGTCTTCATCAATCATGTCGCGAATTTCTTTTTCACCTAGTGTGAAAATGGCCTTTCCAAATCTTTCTTTGGAGCAATTACATTCAAATGAAACAGGTGAAGAATCTAAAATTCGCACATTATCTTTACCTAGAATTTCAAATAGGACTTCTTCAGGAGTTAAGCCTCTTTCGATTAGTTTAGAAACAGGCTCCATTTTAGATAAGTGTTCTTCAATGACTGTAATCGTTTCATCATCTGTTCCTGGCAGTAATTGAATTATGAATCCACCCGCAGCAAGAATAGAGTTGTCTGGATTTACAAGTACTCCAAGTCCCACAGAAGAAGGAACCTGTTCAGAAACAGCAAAATAATAAGTGAAGTCCTCTCCGAGTTCACCCGAAACAATTGGAACTTGTCCTGTAAAAAAGTCACGCATGCCCAGATCTTTGACAATCGTAAGTGTACCTTCAGTTCCCACAGCGCGACGAACATCTAATTTACCATGTTCATTTAAATCGAAATGTGTCTGAGGATTAGTTACATAACCACGTACTTCCCCTTTTCCATTACTGTCGATAATCATAGGACCAATCGGACCATTTCCTTCTACCTTTACTGTTATCTTATCTTCGCCTTTTAGCATAGCACCCATCATAAGTGCAGCTGTCATTGATCTTCCCAGTGCAGCCGATGCTGTTGGCCAAGTTCCATGACGTCTTTGTGCTTCTCCTACTGTGTCCGTTGTACGAACGGCAAAAGCACGTACACTACCCTCAAAAGCTAAAGCTCTTACTATATAATCACTCATTTATTTATTACCTCTTTCATCATTATTTCGTTGATAGATTAAATACAAACCTTTCAACGTTAAGTATGGATCAATAACATCCATTATAGTTGTTTCGCTCCCAATTAAGGAAGCCATACCACCTGTAGCTATTACTTTTGGGTTTTTCTTCGAAACTTGCTTCATCCGATTTACAATACCTTCTACTTGCCCTACATAACCGTACACTATTCCCGCCTGCATTGCGGCAACCGTATTTTTCCCAATGACATTTTCAGGTCTGGTCAATTCTATACGAGGAAGCTTACTAGCTCTATTGAAAAGGGCATCTGTAGAGATACTTATACCAGGAGCAATAGCGCCACCCATATACTCTCCGCGTTCATTGATAAAACAATAAGTTGTTGCAGTTCCAAAGTCCACAATGATGAGAGGACTACCATATTCATGAATGGCAGCTACCGCATTAACTATACGATCAGCCCCAACCTCACGAGGATTCTCATACTTTATATTTAATCCCGTTTTCACTCCAGGACCAACTACAATCGGCTTAATACCAAAATATTTTTTACACATTGCTTCTAAGGAAAACATAATAGGTGGAACTACGGAAGAAATAATAATACCCTCTATTTGTTCAAAGGAAATAGTGGCATGAGAAAATAATGCTTTCACTTGCATTCCATACTCATCTTCCGTTTTTAAACGATCTGTCTCCATACGCCAATGATGGATGAGTTTATCATTTTCATAAACCCCTAACACAATATTAGTATTTCCTGTATCTAGAACAAGTATCATCCTGCTTATCCTCACTTTTTTGTTGCGTTTCCCAAACATCATACCATATATACAGACCAAGAAAAAAGCTGATTGCCTCGAGTTTAAAGGAGGCAATCAGCTTGTATTCTTATCTATTAATCTCTACGTTCTTCTTGAACCGGACTTTCTGTTTCTTTCAATGAACCCTCTTCTTTAGGTAAATCATTAATTGATGGATCAGCAGGAGCACCTACTGCATCTGATACTTCTTCTTTATTAAGCTCAATAGCAGCTTTTTTATCTAACTCATCATATGAGCGTTCAGGAAGGGTACCATGCTCTTGTAAGTGCATAATTTGAGCAGCATCTAGTGTTTCTACCTCTAGTAACGTTTTTGCGATTAATGTTAATAATTCACGTTTTTCCGTTAATATTTGTTTCGTACGAGCATACTGATCTTTAATCATTACTTGCATTTCTTGATCAATTTCATAAGCAATTGCGTCGGAATAGTTTTGTTCTGAGTTAAAATCACGACCTAAGAAGACATTGCCTCCTTGTGCTTGACCAAACTGCATTGGTCCAAGCTTGTCACTCATCCCATATTCTGTAACCATTTTTCTCGCAATCCCTGTTGCACGTTGGAAGTCATTATGAGCTCCAGTAGAAACTTCACCGAAAATAATATCCTCTGCTACACGACCACCAAGTAAACCAGCGATCTTATCTAGTAATTCAGGTTTTGTCATGAAATAACGATCTTCTCTAGGAAGCATTACTGCATATCCACCTGCTTGACCACGAGGAACGATTGTTACTTTATGAACGATATCTGCATCATCCAAAGTTAATCCAACAACCACATGCCCTGCTTCATGGTACGCAACAATGTTTCTTTCTTTTTCAGAAATGACTTTACCAGCTTTTGCTGGACCTGCAATAACTCGGTCAGTCGCTTCATCTATATCACGCATATCGACTTTTTTCTTATCACGTCTCGCGGCTACTAAAGCTGCTTCGTTTAACAAGTTTTCTAAGTCTGCTCCAGAGAATCCTGGTGTACGTTGAGCAATCGCTTTTAAGTCTACTGATTCATCCAGCGGCTTATTACGAGCATGTACTTGAAGTACTGCCTCACGACCTTTAACGTCTGGACGACCTACAGTAATTTGACGGTCAAAACGACCTGGACGAAGAAGTGCTGGGTCTAATACGTCTGGTCTATTTG
>JGI24024J18818_10000719_pt1 | contig 13013 bp, 12 predicted proteins | sample Cruoilmetagenom2_FD_18818 | JGI IMG/M metagenome (IMG submission 18818) | reverse complement strand
ATGAGTATGGTCCCGGGTATTTTCTGCCACAGCAACTACTTCATCAATAGCCTTACCCGAAGCAGCGGCCCGGGCTGCTGCCACAGCCACAAGGCCCTCCCCCATTGCAATAAACAGAGAATCGACCACCCTGATTGGTAAGCCTGGTACAAATTCCTTTGCTGCCTCCGCGCTGTCAACCGTGCCGCTGATATTTGAGGAAGCCAGCACATTGACAATGCCACTGCATTCATCAGTAAGCTTTCTGAAGAACTCTTTGAATTCCACTGCTGATGGCTGCGTAGAAGACGGGAGAGAATCTGATGTTCTCAGTCTTTGATAGAAAGTATGGGGATCGATATCCACGCCATCCCTAAAGCAGTGGTCGTCCCAGATCAGCCAGAGGGGGATCACCCGGATATCTAATTCATTTACTAATTCTGCTGGTAGTGATGATGCACTGTCCGTGACAACCAGGATTTTGTCGTTATTCATGGAGCCCTCCTTGAAGGATTAGGCCTCTAGCTGATAAAACAATATTTGTTCTTTTTCGTAACGATTAAATAACCTCTCGGCGGAAAATACCGATCGCCTATGATGAATCGAGGGGAAATTGCGTTTTACCTGAATTTATTACCCGCCTGAAAGGCCTTGGTAATTTCTGCTCCAACTTGATGGTAGGCGCGGGACTTGGTGGCATAGATAATTGGATCCACATGGTTGATATCAGGGTTTCTGTCATCGGATAACATATCTTCATCAACCTTCACGTCCAGGATCTCTCCTATAAACTGGGTATGAAGGCCAATTTCAAAATGGTGCAGCAGTTTACACTCCAGGACCATAGGGAACTCTTCGACGTAAGGAGCATCCACCAGGTCAGACCGGATGGGAGTCAGGCCCGTCACCTGGAATTTGTTAACGTCCCTTCCAGAGGCTATACCGAAATAATCCGCTTCCTCTGCATATTTTGCAGCAGGCACGCTCACTGTGTAAGCACCCCTATCTAAGATATTTCCATAGGTATAGGTTGCCTTACGGAGCGATATTGTGAGACAGGGAGGTTTGGAACAGCATATCCCACCCCAGGCTATGGTCATTACATTGGGCTGGCCCTCTTTATCATAAGAACCCACGCACCATACGGGAGTTGGGAAAATGAGCGTTTGTGCTCCAAGAGATTTTTTCATTTAGGACTCCTGTTTATTCATATTCTACCGCTTCATAGAAACGCCCCTTGATCACCTCCCCCCCGATCATCCGGTGGCTCATCGGTATTTCTGCATATTTGCACCCATAGGTATATCATAATCATAGAGCAGTTGAATACTGTGCCGCCTTCGGGGATACAGAATATCTGGCTGACCCGGCAGGACCAACCGGCCGGGAATGGCCAAATATAGCGGGAATCAGCCGGATCTCAGAATTTGGCCCGGGTGAAACAAAGGGGAGAGGGGCTGATTGGGTATGATGATCTCGGGTTGGGAAGATTCCAGAATCAGTGAGCAGGATGAAAAAACCAGAACAAGGTTCAGAATAAGTGCTGTCAGAAACAGTTTTTTCGTAGCTTTTTGGTATTAAGTAAATACAAATCTCCCTGATCCTGTGCAGATTATTTTAGTCCGGAATGAACAAAACTTTGGATGAATCTGCGCTGGAAAATCAGGAAGGTGATAAAGAGCGGGGCAGCAACTATCAGAGTTGCCGCTGTCAATAGAGACCATTGGGCGCCTATTTCTCCCAGCTGAGTGAAACGGACCAGCCCGGCGGTCAGCGGCCGGCTTTTATCGCTGATAGTGATAATCAGCGGCCAGAGGAATTCGTTCCAGTGCCAGGTAGCTGAGGAGAGGCCAAATGCAATCAAGGATGGAATTGAAGGGGGCAGATACACATTAAGGATCAGCTGCCACCAGGAGCAGCCATCAATCACACCAGCATCAACCAGGTCGCGGGGTACACTCATAAACGCCTGTCTCATCAAGAAAGTACCAAAGGCAGAACCAAAATAGGGAATTGCGATAGCAAGCCGGGTGTCAAATATACCCAATGTTCGTATGGTCGAAAAATTGGGTGCCAATAAAGCCGAGGTGGGGATCATCATCTGAAGCAGGACAAAGAAAAATATCCAGCCTTTGCCGAAGAATTCATAGTTAGCAAAGGCAAATCCAGCCAAGACAATCGTAATCAACTGTACAGCCAAAATAAGTAGAACAACTACGATAGTGTTGATGTAATATTGTCCAAATGGTGCCAGGGACCAGGCCCGGGTATAGTTTTCAAAGGTGAGTGTATTACTGAACCAGACATCACCCCTGCTCATGGGATCGTTGGCCGGGCGGAAGGAAGCGATAATTGCCCAAATGACCGGAACAGACCAGAGCAAAGCCAATAAAGTTGCCAGCAGGTTTGTTATCCAACTGCCAAACTTCATTAATGTTTTTCGGATACTTATGCTGTCCATAAACGCCTCAGGCCTCCCTTCGATCCGAAGTGATGAAATTGGTCACTGTGAATGCCAACAGGATGATCACAAAAATCACTGTGATTGCGGCGGATGCGCCGATATCCTGGTACTCAAAACGTTCCAACCAAAGTTCAAATAACAAAACTGTACTCGATCTACTGGGGCCACCGCTGGTTAAGACGAAAATATGGTCCACTGTGCGGAATGAATCAATAAAGGCAATGATAGTAATAAACAAGGTCGTGCGCCTTAAGAGCGGAAACGTGATCCTCCATAAAGTTTGCCAGCCGTTAGCCCCGTCCAGGGCAGCCGCTTCGTATACATCGATGGGGAGATTTTGCAATCCTGCCAGGTAAAAGACCATATAATATCCTGAATTTTTCCAGATAGCCACGATAACAACAGATAATAATGCCAGGTTGGGATTTCCGGTCCAGTTTTCTGGACCTGTATAACCCAACAACCTAAGAGTTGAATTAAATAAACCGTAATCCGGAGTAAAGAAAAACAACCAGATCGTTGCCGCGCTGACCATCGGTAAAACCATGGGGTGGAAAAATGCCAGCCGGAAAAATCCGATCCCGCGAACCTTGCGATTCACCAGTAATGCGAACAGGAAACCCAGAATAATACTGATCGGCACCGTACCCAGAATATAGGCAAGTGTATTCTTGATGACCTCAATAAAATAGGGGTCGGTAAAGAGATCAACATAATTACCCAAGCCAACAAAGGTCGGCTCCCGGAACTTGGCAATATTCATGCGCTGGCGGAAAAAACTTTGATAGATTGACAGCAACACCGGCCAGGCAGTGAACAAAGCAACAAAAGCTGCTGTTGGGAAGATTAAGATATATGGGAGGGGTTTTAAACTTTTTCGAGAGGCTTGCATTATTGATCTGGGCTCCTCGTAAAAATGGGGTGACCATTTTTCTTACTGGTCACCCCATTATAGTTCACTTATCGGTTTGGATAAATTACGGGCAGAAATCTGCCAGGGCAGCATCAGCCTCAACCTGGGCTGCGGCCATCGCGTCAGCGGGGGTCATTTCGCCATTAAATGCCCTCTGGATATAGTCATGGAAGATTCCACGAACCTGTCCAAGATTTTGGGTAGTTAATTCAGCACCGGCAAACTGCAGAGCATCTCGGGTAGCGAGAGCCTGGGGCACATCAGCAACATAAGCCAACATAGCCTCAGTTTCATAAGCGCTGGCACGGTTGGCGATGTAGCCAGTGTTGATGCTGTAATCGGCCACATACTCTGGTTGCGAGATGAATTCTACAAACTTCCAAGCTGCATCCTGTTTTTCTTGGGGAGCGCCTTTCATGATATAGAAATTGCCGCCACCGGGTACACTGGCAGAAGTGCCAGCTTCCTTACCGGGCATAGCCATAACACCAACCTCAAATTCTGCCTGAGCCAGGATTCCGGTTAAGGATCCGGAAGTGTGCACAACCATGGCAGTTGAACCACTTGCGAAATCAGTTGCGGCTGTCGGCCAAGCAGACTGAACGCCGGCTGGCATTGCACCGTAAACAGCTGAAAGATCATTATAGAATTGCACTGCTTCAATCACTGCAGGGTCATCAAACACCACTGTGCAGTCATCATTGAGGATATTCTGACCATTACCGATGGCCAGGGGTTGGAAGAGCCAGTACGGCCATCCGGATGGAAATTGTAAACCCCAATTTGTGGCGTCACCTTCTTGAACTGTAAGCGCCTGAGCGGCTTCAGCCCAGCTCTGCCAACTCGTGGGAGATTCTAATCCAGCAGCTGCAAACATGTCGGTGTTGTAATACATCACCACTGCGCTTCGCTGGAATGGAATGCTCCAGAGCTGGTCATCATAGTAGGAATTTGCCAGGAAAGCAGGCAGGAAATCAGCCACATAGGCATCGCCATCTTCCATGCCGGCTACGTATCCATCCATGGGAGCGATGTAGTCAGCATTGATCAGGTCGTACAGGGCTGTTGCCAGCATGACGCCCAGGGCGGGCGGTTCACCGCCACCATCGATTGTGGTCTGGATAGCTGTTTGAACATCCCCATAACCACCGGAGAAAACTGGTTCAACAGTGATGTAAGGATATTCTGCCTGGAAATCCTCGATGTAGCCATTCAAAATAGCAGCTATCGGGGCGTCCACGGCCACAGGATAGAATACCTGGAAGGTTACAGGTTCCATGACGGCTTCTTCCTCTTCTTCAGCCGTATCTTCTACAGGGGCTTCCTCTTCGACAGGAGCAGCCTCTTCCTGGACTGGTTCTTCAGCAGGGGCTGGGGCACAGGCACCCAGCAACAGGCCAAGAACTAAGACTACTGCAAAGATCTTGTACAACATTTTCTTCTTCATGCTCTTCTCCTTTCTAAAAATATGGGGTGAGAAATTTTCTATCTGATCATGCGGACGATATGTAATTCAATAATCTCAGAGTTAAAACACAACTTGCTGAAAGTCACGGCCTGGTTATCCAGAGTGTAAATCGTAGACCTGACGCCTAGAATTGGCGCTCCAACCGGCAGCTCAAAAAACTCACTGATATCTGCCGGGAGAGATTGGGCCCGGATATAGGATTGAATTTGATGAAGTGGTGTGCTGAGCGTTTTTGCCAGCAATTCAACCAGGTTGCCTTCAAAGGTTTCCCAGTTGGTGATCTGAAGACCAATTTCTGATGGGATGAAGTCCTCTACATAAATAACTGGTTTCTGATCAGCCAGAACAATCCGCTGGATATAACGAACTTTAGCGTTTGCTTTCAGCTTGAGAACATCACTGACATCGGGGGGTGCTTCGACGATTTCCATCGATAGGGTTTTAAAACTGGGTGTATAACCTACATCCTGGATGATCTGGGCAAAAGGAGAAAATTCGTTCAGGGAATCCTGGATATAGGGCGGTTGAGCAACAAAGGTTCCAATACCATGCCGTCTGACGATCACACCTTCATTTTCAAGAGTCACATAGGCTTCCCGCAATGTATTACGACTGACGCCGAGGTCTTTTGAAATCGAGGCTTCAGAAGGCAGCTGATCATTGCGCTTTAGATTATTCTGGGAGATATAGTTGAGCATGTGCGCTTTTACTTGGTTCAAGCGGGTATCAGTTGTGATAGCCATACTCATCCTTAGTGGTCTAGTCNNAANNAATNNCTANAAAAAGAGNANGAGGTTGGACGTCCTATGTCTTCATCATAAAATATTTATAACCCCCTGTCAATAGGAATTCCCATGACAAATATCATATTTTATGATGTATTTTTAGGAGCTAGGTAGGGTAGGAATTCAGGGCAAAGTCAGTAGAAAATCTACAATAATCCGGTTAAATTCAGCAGGTTTTTCAGCCGGTAAGGCGTGCCGGGAGTCTTCCACGATAACCAGCTCAGCATTCGGCATCAGCCGGGTGTAGCGTTCTTTTTCTGCATTCGAAAAATAATCTCCATCCGCACCGACCACCAGGGTCGGTGTCAGGATTTCCCCCAGGCGCCCCACCACACTCCAGCCAAAAGCCGCTTTCAAGGAAGCCAGGTAAGATGGTTTGTAGTTTTCCGCCCAGCGCTGGATAAAGATCTCCCGTAAATCCTTCTGTTTGGGTTCTATGAAAAAACGCTCCGCCAGCACCTGGCCCATTTTCTCAAGTCCGAATAACCTGACTATCAACAAACGTTTCCAGTAATCGATCCTGTCCTTGAAATTGTGCGCGATTAACTCTGGCACGCTGTTGACAATCACCAGGCTGCGGACCAGTTCAGGGTGGTCCAGGGTCAGTTGAAATGCTACCATGCCGCCCAGGGAGATGCCCAGGATATGGGCAGATTCCAGCCCAAGCTCAGAGATTAATCTGGCAGTATCCTCTGCAAACAGGGGAATGCTGTAAGGACCAGGTGTTTTACCAGATCGCCCGTGCCCGCGGAGGTCAATGTTTATCACCTGGAAATGGCTGGAAAATTCAGGCAGCTGCATTTCCCAGTCCTGGCTGCTGGATCCCAGGCCATGGATCAGAAGCAGGGGGTCCCCCTGACCCATCATTTCGTAATAGATCTCTATATCTCCAAGGTTCATATTTGGCATAGGTTGCTCCCAATAACTAACCTTGATGAAATAGATTCTCTCATGACTTTAGTATATCCCCAACTTAAGGAAGATAACTTATAAACGTTTGAGCGTTCTACTATTTAAACATGGATCAATTCCAAGAGGATTCTACAAAGAAGATTGGATCCATGATGCGCCAGAGATACCGGAGCAAGGGAGTGACAGGCAATAACAAAATCGGGGAGAGGAGCGGGGCAGCAACTACCAGTGGATAAACCCACCATTTTGGTTTCCTGATCTTTCTGTTCTCCGGTAAGGAGTAAGCTGGCAGGAAAATCATCAGGCCATAAACGAAAAACCAGAAACCACCCAGGATATTGGTGGGGCTCATGCTCATCTCAGCCAGGGAACCAGTTAATCCAAATAGAAGGAAAACGTGGGCCGGGGGGAAATCAAAATAATGAAGGAATATGGTCCAAACCAGGAACATGGGAATAAAAACGACCACGCTGTGAAAAAGCACAGTATGCAGATAATTCGCAGACACAGTAATAAAAGCCTGCCCAATCTCTGCTCCAAAAAGGGGCGCCAGATTGGTCATAGAAACTGTCACAGCCTCTTCCAGCAAAGCCAGGATCGTACAAAACAAGGGAAATTTCACCTGCCACGGAAGAGGAATGCGCTGAATTAGATCCCTGATAGGATCCCTGAACCGATACATCAGTGACCCCACTAGAATAATCCAGATCAGGATCAAACCCAGGGCCATCTTGATGATCGCTTTCTCATGAGCAGGGGCATCCGACATCAGGATCAGGAAAGATATCAGGGAGATGACCAGAATAGAATAGACCCCGATCGCTTTTACAAGGCCGGAGGCAGTAAAGCGTGAAAAGATCCTGTTTGGGAAGTTATCCTTTTTTGCCATAATTTTCAGATGATTTCTATATATAGATATACAGCAACATGAGGTTTTAAGTTTAACGTTGAAATATCCAGGATCCAGCTTTCTTTGACGATCGCCTTCGCGACAGCAGTTCATCTCGCTGTCTTAGGCGCCCTGGTTTTTATGTTCCTTCAACTGGTCTAGAAAACAATCAACTGGCTGATATAGAGTTGGATTGTTATTTGTGAGTTGTTTGACACATTTCTGCCATAAAACTATGTTATGCTGATTTCATGGTTCAAAAAATATTGGTTGTGGATGATGAAGTATCGGTAACTGACCTGATCAGCTACAACCTCGAGAAAGCCCATTACGATGTTCTTGTCGCCCATGATGGAGAGGCTGCTCTTGCATCCGCACATGAGCACAAGCCTGATCTGATCCTGCTGGACCTGATGCTGCCCAAAATTGACGGCCTTGATGTCTGCCGGGAACTCCGCAAGACCAGCCAGGTGCCGATCATAATGGTCACCGCCCGGGGGGAGGAAACTGACCGGGTTATAGGATTGGAACTGGGCGCTGATGATTACCTCTGCAAACCTTTCAGCATGCGTGAGCTGCTGGCCAGGATCAAAGCCGTACTGCGCCGGAATCAAAATGCTGATCAGCAAAGCCCGGCAGCTGCTATTTTGAAAGGCCCCGCCGGACTGGTACTGGATGAAGATTCACGGACAGTCGCAATAAATGAAATCCCCCTGGTGCTCACCAGGCTGGAGTTTGATTTGATCCAGCACCTGGTCCTCAACCCCGGGAGAGTCCTCTCCCGGGAACAGCTGCTCAGCCAGGCCTGGGGGTATGATTTTGTGGGCGGTGTCCGGGCTGTGGACAGCGCCGTTAAGCGCCTGCGGAAGAAAATCCAACTCATCGATCCAGACCTGACCTTGATCGAAACGGTCCGGGGGATCGGATATAGAATGGTGAGGTGATCAGGTGCGAACACCGATCCGACTGCGGCTGTCATTCAGCCATCTTTTGGTTCTAATAATTGGCATGGTCCTGGCCGGGATCCTGGTCTGGATAGCTGTGGAAAATATCTACCTCATCACCCAGCGGGAGAACCTGTTGGCCCAAGCTCGCTTAACAGCAGCAGCGCTGGAAGGCTCCCCAGTACCTTCTTTTTCACCCGATAGCTATTCTCAAACAACCAATGTCGCACCTGGCATCCATACCCGTCTGCTAAATGAGGGCGGCGCAGTGGTCATCGGCGTTCCTTTTCCTGAAGGAGAAGACCCCGTCCAAGTCCCGCCCAGCGAGGACCCGGGGTTTGTTCCTGCTGCGGCGTTGATCCAGCGCCCTGAAATCCAGTCGGCCCTGGCTGGTGTTCCTGAAACTGCTATCCGCGTTATCAAGGCTTTGGATGAAAGGCGAGTGCTTTATGCTGCCGCTCCAGTATTCGGAGAAGAAGGAAAAGTCATCAACCTGGTTTACCTGGCAACACCATTGCCGGATCGCGGGCTTCCCGGGAACCTTTCCCTGCAGCTTATCAGCGCTGTACTACTGGCAGGGTTATTTGCCAGCATCGCCGGCATTTTATTGGCCCGGGGTATCGCCCGTCCGCTGGAAAAACTGGACCAGGCTGCTGCTTCAGTTTCTGGCGGAGACCTGTCCCAGCAGGTACCAGCCGGGGGAAATATCCGGGAGCTGGATAATTTGGGGCAAACCTTCAACGAGATGACAGATAGTCTGCGCCAATCGGATCAGGCAAAAAATGCCTTTATCGCAGACGTCACCCATGAACTTCGAACACCGCTGACTGTCATCAAAGGGACTGTAGAAACGCTGGAAGACGGCGCACTTGATGATTTGGCTGGAAGGGGAAAACTGCTGAATTCAATGAACCTGGAAACCAACCGGCTGATTATGCTNGTAAATGACCTGTTGGTCTTAACAAGGTCAGATGCCGGCGCTCTCTCCCTGGATATCCAGACTTTTGATCTGGGCGAGTTGGTCCAAACCCGCTGCGAGGTTATGGAACCGCTGGCGATCCAGAAAGCAGTTCAGTTTGAACAGGAGAAGCCCACTGGTTTTCAGCCTCTGGTAATTGGTGACCCAAACCGCACAGCCCAGGTGCTGGATAATTTATTAAATAATGCCCTGCGCTATGCACCCCGGGATTCCAAAATCGTAATATCCCTCGAAAATCCGGGAGCACAAATCCAATGCTCTGTTTCTGACAGCGGTCCGGGGATCTCCGGAGAACATTTGCCGCTGATCTTTGAGCGCTTCTACAGGGTGGATAAATCCCGAAACCGGGAAAGCGGGGGCACCGGGCTGGGATTGGCCATTGCCCGGTCATTGATCGAAGCCCAGGATGGCTCGATCCGGGCTCAAAGCAAAACTGGGGAAGGTACTAAAATTACATTCACTCTCCCGGCTGGGAAATTGCCAATAAACTGACCGGGTTCTGACATCCTTCTGACATGGTGATCTCCTAAGATGAAGAAAATGGATATTCACCATTAGGAGGCTCCCATGAAATCCCAATCAACTTTACTCAACACGGTATTAATTTGTGCAGTGGTATTCCTGGCTATTAACAGCGGGGTTCCTGCCCGGTCAGCAAGCGCAGCGCAAGGTGACCCGGCCCCTTCGATCAACGAGGGCAGCTGCAGCACGGGCCGGTCTGTTTCAGTCAGCGGCACTGCTGTTGTGAATGTCACTCCAGATCGGGTGCTAATTCAACTGGGCGTACAGTCCAACGGCCGGACTCCCCAGCTGGTCGAAGCGGTTAACAGCGCCACGGTATACCGGGTCATCCAGGCCATCAAGAAGCTGGACATCGACGAGAAAGATATTGTTACCGACCGCTATGTGATCGATCCCATTTATGATGATTACAATTCACTGACCATCGAAGGTTACCGGATCTACAATATGGTGGCCATCACCCTGCGGGATATCAATAAAGTGAACGACGTCATGATCGCTGCCCTGAACGCCGGTGCTAACCAGGTTGTGAATGTGGAATTCTATCTGAGCGATCTGCGCCAATACCGGGATCAGGCCCGAGAACTGGCTATGGTTGCCGCTGGAGAAAAAGCCCAGGACCTGGCTGAAGCCGCGGGCGCTGAAGCTGGCTGTGTGTTGAATATCAGCGAGAACACCTGGTCCTATTTCAGCGGGGGATGGTGGGGACGCAACAACAATCTCTGGACCCAGAATACAGTCCAGAATATCCCCACAGCGAACGGACAGGGAGGAGAGTCCGAATTCGGACCGGTTAACCTGGGACAGATTTCCGTCCGGGCAGAAGTCAGTGCAAGCTATAGTCTGCAGTGAGAGAAATTTCCTCGGGTTGAAAATTCACCGGTTGTTTTGGTCTGAACCCGAATAACAAGACTTGACATAAAAACACCTCTCGCATAATTCATGCAGGAGGTGTTTTTGTTTAAATTCAATTTCCAGTCGAGAGCAATCCCTAACCAGAGGATAGGTGATTTCAAAATACTAAACGCGTCCGGGGTCGGGCGCTAAGAGCATTTGTGGTTTTCTTTTACCTGAATATTCACAAGCGATACTAGGGTTTGATCTATAGCGCGGTTAAGTTCAGTACCCAAGCACACGTCCACGCTTATGCAATTTTATCGACGGCAGGAGGAAGATTACACCTGAAAGAAAAAGAACGGACAGGTTGAGCCAAAGGGCTAGTTCCCCGGTCCCTAAAACAGCATGATTCATCAAATCCTGGGCATAGGTGAGCGGTGAAATATAGGAAATTCCCCGGGCGACGGTTGACATCTCTGAAAGAGGAACAAAAACACCACTAATGAAGAGCAGAACCCAGCGAATAAGTGTGCTTGGCATCTGGACATCACCTGGATTCCGGGTGGGGATTGAGCCGAAGATAAGTCCCATGGTCGAAAAGGTGAAAGAACCTATGACAATGCCTGCAATCATCAAGGCTGGTTGGGCGACGGAGGCATCCAGGAAAAGGATGCCAATGATTACAGCGATCGAGGAAACCGCTATGGCAAAGAACGCACCGACAGCAATTTTTCCAAGAAGCAAGGTTAGCAGCGACATGGGCGCAGCGAGCAACCGGTCATATGTACCAAGACGCCGTTCGGTGGGTATGATGAAAGGACCTGCGGCAGCAGCGGTGAAGAAAATGGTGAGTGCCAGCAATCGTGCCATGCCATCTCCCGCGGCCATTTCACGCTTTACAGAAAATGAAAAGAACATAAAGAAGGGCATCAGGAAACCAAACATGATCATGCCTGGGCGCAAGTAATATACTTTGATATCTTTGAGCGTCACTATCCAGGCTTGGGACAGTTCATCTATGGTGCGTGTCCAGAAGTTTTTCATGATTGTTTTCCTTTGTTGCGTTTCATACCCAATTTTTGTGAGGAAGGTTCTTCGCTAACGGAGCCAATTTGCTGCCCCGTGATCTGCAAGAACACGTCTTCGAGACTGGGAGCTAAAGTATTGAGGCTCACGATATCAAGATTCTCTTTTTCGGTGAACTTTATCAAATGAGGAAGTAAAGCAGGCGGAGATTCGGTGTAAAGCCGCCACTTATCACCAATTTTGAGTACCGTACTGACTTCAGGCAAGGTGGCGAGTTTTTCTTCCAACCCATTGGGGGATAACGTGAATGAGATTTCAACAGATTGCACTTGCTGAAAGGTTTGTTTAAGTTTTTCAGGCGTATCGATAGCTGCTATCTTGCCATGATTGATAATCGCTACCCGGTCGCAGAGTTGATTTGCTTCTTCGATTTGATGGGTGGTCATGAAGACAGTTGTTCCTTCTGAGCTGAGCTGACGAATAAGTTTTTGGATGGTGCGGGCACTTTGCACATCCAGCCCGGGAGTTGGCTCATCGAGGAAAAGCAGCGCTGGTTTGTGAATGATTGCCATCGCGATGCTCAGTCTACGTTTCATTCCCTTGGAGAACTCCTCGGCTTTTACATCCTTCTTTTCCCATAACCCGAAATCTTTGAGTAATTCTTCGGCTCGAACGATGCGATCGGTTTTGGACATGCGATAAAGACGTCCAGTAAACATCAGGTTATCCCAGGCTGTCAATTCGGTATAGACATTGGATTCTTCAGGTACCAGGCCGATCTGGCGTTTGGCCGGATAAGCATCATCAGCCAGGTCATGCCCGAGGATCAGGATCTGTCCTTCAGTTGGGGTTAAGAGAGTGGTTAACATCCGCTGCGTGGTCGATTTTCCAGCACCATTAGGACCAAGAAAACCGAAAATCTCGCCCTGCTCGACTGTGAAATTGATCTGATCCACAGCCAATAATTCTGGGCCAGAGGATGGGTATATTTTAATCAAGTCATGAACTTCAATTGAGTGGGTCATAATGTACTCATTCCTTAGTTATATGGCTGGTATAGACGATGAGAGCGCCGTTGCAATCCCACTGAGCAATAAAATGAAAATTCCGAACACGATATTCGACATCATTAATATCTTTTTCAGTCTTTCCTGTTTCGGAGTAGTGGTATTTGCTAATGCCAGGCTGCGATAGAGAGCTATCGCAATCATCGCTATCACCAGGATGTGTTTGACCGCCAGGACAACGGAATAGGTATTGCCTAAACTGAACAGACCCAGGAACGCCGAGGTGCG
>JGI24024J18818_10000718_pt1 | contig 13023 bp, 9 predicted proteins | sample Cruoilmetagenom2_FD_18818 | JGI IMG/M metagenome (IMG submission 18818) | reverse complement strand
CCTGGATGATGTTGCGGCCCGATTTTTTTATGGCTTGAACCGCATCACCATAAATTTCTCCAAAGTCGATAAGAAATGAAGTGCCGCTGTCATGGGTTGCAAGATTTGAAGCCGCTTCAATGGTAATCCCTGCATACTCGAATGAAATCGTCTCGTTGGGTTGGTATCGATACCCCATGGCCCCCAGAAAATTGCTGACAAACATCTTATGATTCACGGCATTGATGACACGTATATCCTCGGACGCCCGCTTGTATCGGGGCGCATTCGATTCTCGGTCGGCGGAATTTTTTCCTTTGAGAACTTCCTTGATAACAATACCTTTTTGGTCCAAATAGCGATCGATGGAATTCGGTGTCCGCTCTTTTTGGCCGTCGATAAGTGTTATGCAAAGATAGCGCTTTTTTTCCCCGGACGGCTCGGGTTGTTCCATGACCCACATTCCCCGGACTTCAATCTTAACGTTATGATCTGAAATAGACAACTGGGTCTTCAAAATTTTATTTTCAAAGCGGTCCAAAACTGCATCAAAGATTTTTTCCACAGAGTCCCCGGGTTCTGTTGTGACAATATGCACATCTTTCCAAAAAGATTTGGCCATTTTAATTTCTGAAGCCTGATTGCCAGCATTCATTGGAAAGAACACCCGGGTGCCGTCTCTGAGTTCCATGAAAGGGGACCTGGAAAGGTCGACTTTTACATCTTCCCATCCGAGACGCGGAAAGAAGTATACACCTTTATTAAAAAATTTAGCATCCAGCGCCCACGCGACCTTTGACAACGGAGATTCTGCCTGTTTCTCTGTATCTTTTGCCATGGTGGGTATCGGTGTTTTCTGACCCGCAGTGATTGAAGGGTCGATGTCGGCTGTTTTGCCATACTGGGTTGTCTGCTCAAACAGGGACGGGACCCGTGGCTGGCTTTGAATTTCTGGACCAGGAATCCGGATCATCTGACCGACATAAATTCGGTTCAAATTTTTAATTTTAGGATTCATCACCCTGAACAATTTCATGCCATTTTCATATGCTTGGGTACCATAACCTTCAAACTGTTTGGCAATAAGGATGGATACAGAATCCCCTTTTTGGACCCGATATGGGGACGAATGCCTTTCAAGGGCTTGAGACATGCGGGAATCGGCTATAAATGGAATGGTAACAACCCCCGAGGATTGTTCCGGAAGGGCGTCCCGGGTGACTTTCTTAAGAGGAATCAGGATGTGCTGTCCCGGACGAATTCTGTCAATGTTATGAACGTGAGGATTCAATCGTTTGAATATCCGTAAAAATTCCGGGTAATCCTTGTGAGAAAGTTCCCCCTTTTGTCTGAAAAGTTTAAAGATCCAATCATTTTTTTTTACAACATACGGATCACAGAGTATGTTCCAGCCCCTGTCGTAACGAACAACGTAGTTTTTGTATACAAAAGCGCAATATGCGGGACGGAGAACAATCAGACATGCTAAAATGAGTGTCGAGCAACAGACGGATATTAAACACACGTCTTGAATCTTCATGCCTTCAGCACCTTTTTGAGACTCAAACGCGTTGCGACCTCCTCGGATATCCGTTCGACAAAATTATCGAACGCTGCACCCTGCAATGGTTTCCCCGGAGCAGGGACTTTTGGGAGATCCTTTGGGTGAACGTAAACAGGCGCATTCATAAGTGCCGGGTCCGAAACAATTCCGAATTCTGCAGGAAAGCTTTTTTCAAAATACATCTCCTGAAAACCGGAAAACTTGAGTGCATGGGCTGTGGAATCGACCACTGCGACATCATTGTTTCCGACAATTTTCTGCTTGCGTGCTTCCACCAGGCCGGCAAGCGATTCTCCGCCGTGGGTACAGGCAATATGTCCGTTCCGATTGGCCAAAAGTTCCCAATCCATGATGGATTGTTCAGAAACCTCCATAAAAAACACATTCTGCCTGTCCGACATCCGGTTATAAGCATCTACCAGATGAATCACCCTCGGCATTGAAACAGGATTCCCGATCATGGCGGCCTGGGCAACACTGGACTTGACGGTCACCGGTCTAAACTTTCGTTTCTCAGCATCCGGTTCGAGGTAATATCGGTAAACAGGGTTGGCATGTTGAGACTGAACGCCCAATATTTTCGGCAAAGACGTTATGATACCGGTCTCATAAAATTTTAAAAACCCGCTGATCACAGCGGTAATATTGCCGGCGTTACCAATGGGTAAAACCACCACCTTATCTTCCATGTCGTATTCAAAGGATTGGGCAATTTCATATGAATACGACTCCTGTCCAAGTATCCGCCAGGCATTTTTAGAGTTGAGAAGTGCCACATTATAGTTTTCTGACAATGCTTCAACAACCTTCATACAATCGTCAAAAACACCCGGAATCTCGAACACAGCAGCACCGCTTCCCAGGGGCTGAGAAAGCTGTTGGGGGGTGACCTTCTTGTGGGGAAGGAGCACGGCAGATTTAACATGGGGTTGAAGATAGGACGCATATAAGGCAGCGGCAGCGGAGGTGTCTCCGGTAGACGCACATATGGCCAGCACGTCGGAAACATAACCTTTTTGAAGCAAAAAATGGATATAGCTCAAGGCACTGGCCATCCCCCGGTCCTTAAAGGAGGCGCTGGGATTTTGACCGTCATTCTTAAAGTAGAATCTGACACCGGCTTTCTGTTGCAAAAAATCATTTGCTTCGACAATCGGTGTGTGTCCTTCGCCCAGATAAATCACCGAATCGAGGGGTATCACCGGCCCGATAAATTCATGATACAGATAGATCCCCTTTAATGCTGGAATGGTAAGCATCTTGCGATAGTCAAAAATTTTTCGCCAGATCTCTCCCGGAATCTTTTTTAAACGCTCAAAATTGAGGTCGTAAATGAGAAGCACCTGTGCGCAATCCGGGCACGTATAGAGCAGTTTATTAATTCCGTACCTTTGGCCACAGCCCAGGCATCGATAAATCAGTTCGCCCTCATGCTGAGGAATTATAAAGGGTTGAATTTCTTTTGGAAAATTTTCTGGTTTCACGGCACGAGTTTTTCCATTCCCCCCATATAGGGTCTTAGGGCTTCGGGAATAATCACGGATCCGTCAGCCTGTTGAAAATTTTCAAGTACTGCAGCAAAGGTCCGTCCCACTGCAAGACCGGATCCGTTGAGGGTATGGACAAGTTCTGTCCCTTTTTTCCCTTTTCTTTTGAATCTAATGCTGGCGCGCCGGGCCTGAAAGCTTTCAAAATTGCTGCATGACGAAATTTCTCTGTAAACCCCTTGCGCGGGCATCCACACTTCAATATCGTAGGTTTTTGCTGCAGAAAAGCCCAGGTCGCCGGTGCACAGATTGATAACCTGATAGGGGAGCCCGAGGTATTTTAAAATCTTTTCGGCATTGTTTAAGAGCGTTTCGAGCTCATCATAAGACGTCTCCGGTCGGGTGAACTTCACCAGTTCGACCTTGTTGAACTGATGCTGCCGGATCAAGCCCCGGGTATCCTTGCCATGGGAACCTGCTTCTGAACGAAAACACGGGGTATACGCCGTGTAGAGAATCGGCAACATGTCTTCATCCAGGATTTCGCCTTTATGGATATTGGTAACAGGGACTTCCGCCGTCGGAACCATGAAATAATCCCACCCTTCCAGCTTGAAAAGATCCTTCTCGAATTTCGGCAACTGACCGGTGTTGGTCATACTGTCCCGGTTTACCATAAAGGGGGGGAGTATTTCTTTATAACCGTGCTCGGTGGTATGGATATCCAGCATAAAATTAATCAGCGCCCTTTCCAGCTTTGCACCGGCCCCCAGATAGAGCGGAAAACGTGCACCGGTAATTTTGGATGCTGTTTCAAAATCCAAGATCTTAAGGTTTTCGCCCAAAGTCCAGTGAGGCAGCGGNTCGAAATCGAAATCCGGGGGGGTGCCCGTCTTTTTAAGAACCGGATTTTCAGAACTGTCNTTGCCGATAGGAACGGACGTGTGGGGCAAATTGGGCAACCCAAAAAGAATTTGGTTTATCTTTTCTTCATTTTCGGTCAAATGAAGCTCCAGGGTTTTGATTCTCCCCCCAACTTCGCGCATCTCGGTCACAAGATCATCCGCATCTTCACCGTTTTTCTTCATGCCAGCGATCTTCTCCGAGACAACATTCCGGCGATGTCTTAAAGTTTCAGTCTCGAGCAGAAGAGACTTGCGTTGGGTATCGGAATCTTTAAAAGTTTCCAAGTCCGCTGTGTCTCCTCTGTTTGCCAGCGAGATTTCTATTTTTTCCAGATTTTGTCTTACAAACTTGATTTCCAGCATATCGGTTTTAATATTCCTTTAAATCTTAATTCGGTTTGTTCAACCGACGTTTCATAACCTAATTTTTTAACGCTTTTTTTCACACCTGAACCGGATTGCCACTACCTGTATTATCGACAGCCTGATTTGGGAAAAATTCTTTTGCCTTGTATCACGGGCAAGCCATATCGTCAATGATTATTATAAGTTGACATTGTTCATTAAATTTGTATACTATAAAAAACATTCAAAATGTTTGCGCGGGGGAAAATATCCATGGAGGAAATTCGAGAAACAAAGGATGAGATACGCAGCAATGTTGCAGAGGCACTTGCCGCACTTTCAGCCAAAGAAGTTGAAGCAAAAACAACAAAAATAGAAAATCGGCTCTTTGAATTCGCTAATTTTCTGGAAGCCAACATTGTTTTACTCTATATCAACAGTAGCTGTGAAGTTAACAGTCTGAAAATCATTAAAAGATGTTTCAATTACAACAAAATCGTTATTCTGCCTGCTTTTGACACAACAAAACATAAAATGAAATTGATAAAAATCGACAATGTCGACACGGATTTGACGCTGGGCCCCAGAGGCATCTTGGAACCGGATCCCATCCAATGCAACGTTGTCCCCATCGAATGCATCGACATTGCAATTATCCCAGGCATCGCTTTTGATGAAAAGGGCGGAAGAATAGGATCCGGCGATGGATATTACGACCGGCTTATTCCAAGCCTCTCCATTACCACAAGAAAAGTCGCCTTGTCGTTAGAAGACCAGATCGTTCCACAAATACAAATGGAATCCCACGACAAGTATGTGGACATAATTATTACAGATAAACGGATTATCTATAAAATATAACCGGATAAAGCTCCCCGGACCCTCAACGTGTTGCGCTCAATATTTTTTCCAGCTTCTGAAGATTTTCTTCCTGTCCCACGGCGATGACGGTTTCGCCGGCCTCGATAACCGTCTCAAATGAGGGGTTGAACAACATGCTGTCGTCCTGTTTTTTTATGGCGATGATGATCAGATTAAATCGCTGCCTGATACCGGAATCCTTCAGCATCACATTTACAAGGCTGGACGAAGGATTGACCGGTATCTCTTCCATTTGAATATCTTTGCGCTTGTGAGCAAAGGCCAGATCCAGAAAATTTGTCACTGTTGGACGGATGATCCGCTGGGCCATGCTGGCGGCTCCCATATCATAGGGTGACTCCACCCTGTTGGCACCTGCAGCCAGTAATTTGGACTTCGATACATCTTGAGAGGCCCTTGCCATGATAAAAATATCTGGATTAAGTTGTCTGGCGGTGAGCACCAGGAATACATTGTCCGTATCGGTAGCCAGAACTGCAATCAGACCTTTTGCGCGTTTTATTCCCGCCCTGAGCAGCGTGGCCTCATCTCCGGCATCACCGGACACATAGACCATTTTGTCATTATCCATGACCGGAATAAGTTCAAGGTTCTTTTCGATAACTACCAGGTCCACCGGCTTTCTTGCCAACATCTTGCATAGAATTTTTCCGATACGTCCATATCCGCAAACAATATAATGATTATTCATTCGATCTATCTTTTTTTCCAAGCTTCTTCTCCCCAATATGGTTCTAATTTGGCCTTCGACCACAAACTGGACGACGGCACCCGCAATATACAAAAAGTAAACCACACCGATGATGATAAAGAATATCGTGAACATCCGCCCCAAATCGCTCACTTTGTGGACTTCATCGTATCCTACAGTGGTCAGCGTGGTAACCGTCATATACAATGCATCTAAAAAACCCCAATCTTCGATGGTCATATATCCGGTGACACCGAACATAATAATGAGTATCAAAAGTAAAATACATAATTCCAAATGTCTTATGCTCTTCATGGCGTTGTTTTGTCCGATTCAATCCAGGAATTTACTCAGAATTCGAAAATACCGCGCATAACTTCCATTTTTAGCGCATTTTGGGATGTATCTCATGCCACGAACATCAGATTATGCGATATTGTGATGAAAAATCAAGCGCTTTATTTCTTTATTTTAAAAGGTTTCGAGGCCTTTTGATGATAAGAGCGCATCCATGGCAAATTAAAATTCCGGACGAAAATACGCATCGGACAAAATATAAAGGGTTTTTTGGTAAACCTTCGGTGAGCAGATTCTAAATTCTTGACGTAACCCCTCAAAGTTGATAGAAATTCCAAATATTGCCATGTCGACTCCCACGGACTTACGCCCGTGGCATTTGCGAAATAAATTAAACGGGTTTTGAAGCCTTACAGCGAGATCATTTTGAAAAACGTTCTTTGAAATGGCCGCTAGCAAAGTGCCGCGGAAAAATTGTACCCCTTCAGGTTAATTATAGGTTTATTATTTTGAATGAAAATTCTTTAAAGTATGAACGCCAGCGTGAAGAGATGGTCAGAAAACAGATTGAAGCACGCGGCGTCACCGATCCAGACGTCCTGGCCGCCATGCGCAAGGTTCCCCGGCACCTTTTTGTGAGTGAAGCGTTAAGAGATCAGGCCTATGGTGACTTTCCGCTCCCCATCGGAGAACAGCAGACCATCTCACAGCCATATATCGTAGCGGAAATGACCCGGGCACTGCAGCCCGGAAAAGACGACAGAATACTCGAAATCGGAACAGGGTCCGGATATCAGGCTGCCATTCTAGCGGAAATTGTTTTCCGTGTTTATACCGTCGAGAAAATACACGCGCTTCATATAAAAACTCGCAAGCTTTTTGATACGCTTCATTACCACAATATTGTAACCAAATATTCTGACGGCACTTCTGGCTGGGCTGACGAAAGCCCTTTTGACGGTATTATTGTTACCGCGGGTTCTCCGAGTATTCCGACACCCTTGGTGAGTCAGCTCGCTGTGGGAGGATGTATGATAATACCCGTTGGAGACCAGTATTCCCAAGAACTCATAAAACTTTACAAGGATGAACACGGCATTCACCAGACCAATTTAGGGGGCTGCAGATTTGTCAAACTTGTGGGTGAATATGGATGGAGATCATAATTCATGCTTCGTCGCCTCTACGACTGGGTGCTCCGCTGGGCGGAAACACCCTATGGATCATGGGCGTTATTTTTACTGGCCTTCAGTGAATCCTCTTTTTTCCCGATTCCCCCGGATATACTCCTTATCGCGCTGGCGGTAGCCATACCCCAAAAATCTTTGAAATATGCATTGATATGTTCTGCGGGGTCCGTCCTCGGAGGATGCTTCGGCTATCTGATCGGGTGGCAGTTTATGGCCTCCGTCGGCGACCGGATCGTAGACTTTTACGGCCTGACCCCAAAGGTTGAATACATCGAAATTCTCTACAATAAATATGATGCATGGGCAGTGGGAATTGCGGGTTTTACACCGATACCGTATAAAGTATTTACCATTGCGGCCGGCGCATTTAAAATCAATTTCTCCGTATTTGTCATCGCATCCTTGGTGTCTCGATCTGCTCGCTTTTTTCTTGTGGGGGGTCTCATTTACATTTTCGGCCCAAGTATCCAATCTTTTATCGATAAATACTTTAACATTCTTGCCATAGCATTTACAGTTCTTCTAATTACAGGGTTTTTAATCATTAAATATCTATTGTAAAATTTGGGATGCTTTTGACTGCGTTTTATTGAAATCGCCGGCCGGATCCAGCCTGCGAATCCCGCAGTCAAATGACTTTTTAAGAGCCACGCACAAGAAAAAGGTTTATTTTAACATTGACAAAGATACCACATAGTGGCAATCATTAAGTGGGTTCCATTTTTAGGAAAAAGAGAAAACAAATCCAGCAGAGTGTTTCTCTTTAACGGGGATATGATTACGATATTTTTCAATGCGCGGGTTGTACCATGAAAATTATTTCCATCGCTTTAAGCAAGAAAAAAGGAACGCGGAAGGCTCAAGTCCAGCAGGCCACCATTATAAAAAATCATGGTCTCGAAGGAGACGCCCATGCCGGGTCGTGGCATCGACAGGTGAGTTTTTTGGCCTCGGAAAGCATTGAAACAGCTCGCAAAAACGGTCTTGAGGTTACCTTTGGTGATTTTGCCGAAAATATCGCAACAGCCGGTATTGATTGGAAAAATCTGCCGGTGGGAACCCGGGTGAAACTCGGGAGATCGGCCGAGGTTGAAATTTCGCAAATCGGCAAACAATGCCATAACCGGTGTGCCATATACTACCAAGCCGGAGACTGTATTATGCCAAAAGAAGGGGTCTTTGCCCGTGTCATTGAAGGAGGCAAAATTCGTTGCGGTGACACCGTCAAACCTCTACTGCCGAACAGTATAAAAAACCCTTGAGGAAAAGTGTCCTGATCGAAGAATTGACGAACTCGTAAAAAGTCCAATTTCCCAATTTTTCTGGATTCCCACCTACGCGGGAATGACAATTAAGCATTTAAATCATGCAGATATAATGTCCGTCATACCCGCGAAAGCGGGTATCCAGGGGTTGAAATGACTTTTTACGAGACCATCAAAAATTGATGAACGTGCAAAAAATATCTTGCAAGGGACACTGTGTATGTATCGATATAATAATTTTGGAGATATGCAAATGAAAAAGGATATGAATACCCCGGAACCCTCCTGCAGGATCGATGCTGAATCTTTAAACAGAGTCAAAGAGCAGCTTCCCGACATCACCGAAAACATCATAGAAAGCTGNTATGATAAAGCGTGTTTCACCCATATTGATTATGAACCGATTCCCTTCTGAAGGCTATGTGGTTGATATTATAAACAAATTGAAGGAAATCCTTTTCCCNGGCTACTTTNCTCGGGAAAAAATCGATCCGGTCAATTTGAAATANTACATGGGNCAGTCNGTCTCGGTTCTGTTTGATATGCTTTCGGTTCAGATTGCCCACAGTATCCGGCATGACTGCTTCAGATATGATCTGCCGTGCAGTGAATGCGAGGAACAGGGACAGAAGATCGCGCTTAACCTTCTTGAATCGATACCGTTGCTTCGGAAAATATTGGCAACGGATGTCCGGGCGGTCTACGAAGGGGACCCTGCAGCAAAAAGTCATGACGAAATTATTTTCAGCTATCCCGGTATCTTTGCCGTCACGGTATATCGGGTGGCCCATAAGCTTTTTGAGCTTCAGGTACCGCTGTTACCCCGCATCATGACGGAACATGCCCACAGTTTAACCGGTATCGATATCCATCCCGGAGCCGATATCGGAGAGAGTTTTGTGATCGACCATGGAACCGGCGTGGTGATCGGTGAGACCACCGTTATCGGAAAAAATGTTCGAATCTATCAAGGGGTGACCCTCGGCGCTCTTTCACTTCCCAAAGATGCCGGAAAACGACTAAGAGGCAAAAAACGCCATCCCACCATCGAAGACGATGTCATTGTGTACTCGGGCGCCACGATTCTAGGTGGAAATACCACCATCGGTGCTCGCTCCGTAATCGGGGGAAATGTCTGGATTACCGAATCTGTTCCACCGGACACCAAGGTAATTATGGAGACACCCAAACTGGTTTATAAATAGCAGGCCGTGGATTGAAAAGGATTAAAAACCATTTTTATTTACGAATCTTATTTAAGCTATCACATAAATTCAATGAGATGATGTTTGGATTTTAGTCGGGTAGACCGGAGGAGTTTCACCTCCAGTCCCCCGCAGGTAGGGTCGAAGGCTGGCGCGGTACTCGAAAGCCCGTTTCCAGCCCCCGCCTCGACAAACGCAGCATGCAGATTTCCCGCACTACGCTTACTCTGTTAACTTCATCTGAAGGGTTATGTGACCTATCAGTCTGGCAACACTTTCAAGCCTTGTAATGCCGAACTCCGTAATCGTCACTGGTTCGCTTACGCTCATCTCTTGTGCAGTTGCACCCACCTTTATAATATATATTAAAAGTGCGCTCGTGGCGCACTTGCAGATATCAACGGTTTGGGATTGATGTTTTCAAATCGAAATTATTACTGCACGACAGTGGTCTGAATTAATGGTTTAAGGTAGAAACCTTCAATTTTAATGAATTCCTAAAGCACGAAATATAGACCATCAAATAATCAAAGGTATTGGCATTGATGATTCTGCCATGTTGGACGGGAGCTTGTTAATCTTTGAAATCTCTTTGAATTAGGTATGTTACACACTTTCTCTGAATAAATGCTTTTCATTTGTACTCCACAATGCTATTCTCACCATGTCAGGAAGATAAAAATGAAATCATCAGGAAAAAGTGTCATCAAAACCGATCCCTAGAATTTCAGCAGTCTCCTACAACGCTTCTTGATTATCTCCATAACAACAATTTTACCATCTAAAAATACGATAAAAACTGCAATAGAAGGAGTTCCTCAATTATAGACAGTTAGTTTTGTAAAACCCTGGCTGAGAGGACCTGCCATATCCGTGGTGAACAGTAGGACCAGTTGATTATTAATTGGTTTGCCTTTAGAAGGATTTTGTTTGGGATGTTTTTTTATTGATATTTTGTGGCACAGCGTGGTATAGTCTGTCGATCAAATTATTATTGCTGACAAACATCATTATGATTTAAAAAAACATCGCTATCATAAAAAAAAGACAAATTTGACTTAAGTCAAGGAAATTCTATTTTTTCTTTTCTATAAGATAGGCTAAGGACCACATTTCTTTGTTGACTCCCGGCAATCTGGTTTGGGTGACTTGTCAAACTTATCGTATATTTATCGGTATTGACTTCAATGTAGCCTTTAATCGGCGGAAATATCTGCTGTATAATAAAAAACAGAAACTGGCGACCTCGTAAAAAAGTTGCAAGGAGGGTATTTATGGAACTCAACAGACGTTCTTTTCTGAAAATGAGCCTTGCGGCCGGTGCCGCCGCTTCTCTGGACATGAAATTTTTCAGTTATGCAGGCGCCAAAGCGGCATCACAGAAAACAGGGGTAGAGACAGTAACCCGTTCCACCTGCTCTCCCAACTGCACAGGCGCCTGCGGTTTTGACGTACATGTCACGGATGATCGCATTACCACCCTTATTCAGAGTGGCGATTACCCGGAAAAAAGCTATAACCCCCGTGGCTGTCTTCGCGGACTTTCCATGATGAACCTTGTTTACGGGAAAGATCGGGTGAAATATCCTCTGATTCGGACAGGTGAAAGGGGAAGTGGGAAATTCAGGAAAGCAAGTTGGGAAGAGGCCCTCGACTATGCCGCCAAAAAGCTGAAAAACATCATGGAGAAATACGGTCCCGAGGCGGTGGGTCTTACGGTTCAAGTACCGGGAACCGGTTATGTTCATAAGGGTGCCTTTGTGAGAATGGCCGGTCTGGCCCATTGGACCATCCACCATGGGTACGATCAGAACGGCGACCTGCCCATGTTCTGGCCCATGACCTTCGGCGTTCAGACGGAAGAGCTGGAATCCCTGGAATGGCCCAATGCCCGCTATACCATGGTTCTTGGATCCAATATTATTCAAACCCGCCTACCGGATGCCCATCATCTCGTGGAAGCCAAGAAAAACGGCAAACTGGTGGTTTTTGATCCCGACTACTGCTCAACCGCCGCCAAAGCCGACGAATGGGTACCGCTGAAACCGGATACCGATGCTGCCATGGGCCTTGGCATGGCCAAAGTCATCATTGATCGAAAGTTATATGATGAGAATTTCTTAAAAGATTTTACGGATATGCCCATTCTGGTACGAAAGGATACCGGCAAGCGGCTTCGTGCAAAGGAGGTCAAGGGCCTGGCATCTCAAGCGGGAAAACGGAAGATACCAGGATATCGAGACCTCTTTGTGATTCATACTGAAAAAGGGCTTGAGATCCTCAATCCCGAACGCCTTGACCCTTCCGGCGCCAGGCTTGAAGGAGAATATCAAGTGGAACTGGTGGACGGACGCAAAGTCAAAGTGCGTACGGTATTTGGCGAATTCAAGGAGAGCTTAAAGGAATATACCCTTGATAAAGTGTCATCCATTACCGATGCACCTGCCGAGCAGATAGAAAGAGTGGCTATTGAAGCAGCTACAAACAAGCCGCTTCATGTGATATACGGCGCCAGCAACTACCAGTGGTATAATGGAGACCTCAAGGGCAGAGCGCTTGCCCTCCTTCCGGTTTTAACTGGAAGCATCGGTCAAAGCGGCGGCGGTATCTCTTCCTATGCCGGCCAGTATCGGATCCGCTTTAATCTCAAAGAATGGTGGTTTCCGTCTGAAGGAAAACTGAACTGGGTACCGTACCTTTATTTTCTGCAGGGAAAAGGAAAAAGGTATCCGACAAAAGGCATTAAAGCTATGGTGGGTGGCTGGGGAAATCCCTTTGACCAGCACAATATGGCCAACCGTCTGAAAGATCGAACGACTTCAGGCGATATTGAATTTGTGGCGACCTTCGACTTTTCCATGACCACTTCCTGTCAGTGGTCGGATGTGGTGTTTCCGGCTACCAGCTGGTACGAAAATTACGAACTTACCGCCACCATTTTACACCCCTACCTTCAGCTTCAACAACCCGCGATCCAACCGATGTTTGAAAGCAAGACGGCCTTTTGGGTGGCAAGAGAACTTGCCAAACGGTTGAATCCGGAATTTGAAAAATATTTCTTCCCGGAACTGGATGAAAATGCAGCCTCTCAAAAAATTATTGAAATACTTCTTGAGACCGGTGGTTTTGAAACAAAAGGGATTACCCTGGACATGCTGAAAAAAGGGCCGGTTCGTCTCCATTCCACGGCCCCCGATAACCGGCAGATCCCTT
>JGI24024J18818_10000716_pt1 | contig 13024 bp, 12 predicted proteins | sample Cruoilmetagenom2_FD_18818 | JGI IMG/M metagenome (IMG submission 18818) | reverse complement strand
CAGAAGGCTACTAATAGGTAACTGCGCTAGCCTGTGTTTTGATGAAATTCCTTGATGAAGCAGGGGGACGGTTCTCTTGCTTCTTATTAAGGATAGATATTTTCTGCTGGTTAAAATTCATCAGATATATTTGCAGGATTATAGAACTAGATATGGAATAAATATAGTATGTTCCCATCGTCTTTCTCTCCTGTTTACTATGCCTCTTCCCCTGTATTTCTTTTTCCATCCAAATGTTTTAGTTTTCAATAAATATGCTCTCTGTTACCAAATATATTATTTATAGTTATGGTGATTTATATGGAGTGAAATTTTCAAGCATCGATCTTAAGTTTTTAGGATTAGCCTTTATATGTATATGTTTCGAAAGGAGTCTAAGTAGATGAGAAAGAAAAATCTAATACTGGATAGTGGTGGTCGGGATGCCTCGGAAAGCTAGGGTAAAGAGTAAAAACGGAATTTATCACATTATGTTGAGAGGTGCTAATAGACAGGAAATATTTCACGATGATGAAGATTGTATAAAGTTTCTTGATATAATCGAAAAATATAAAAGGGTATCTGAAATGGGCTTATTTGCGTGGTGTTTAATGAGTAACCATGTACATCTGCTTTTAAAAGAGGGCAATGAACCAATTTCAATTACGATGAAACGCATAGGTGTAAGCTTTGTTGGTTACTATAACTGGAAGTACAGAACAACAGGACATCTATTCCAGGATCGTTTCAAAAGTGAAAATGTAGAAACACAAAAATATTTACTTACAGTCATCAGATATATCCACCAAAATCCAGTAAAAGCTGGTATCGTCAATCGAGCCGATGCATGGAGATGGAGTAGCTGTCTCGGGTATTACGATAAAGATTTTCACCTTACAAATTTACTGGATGCTGATTTTATTTACAGACTACTTTCTGCTGATTTAACAATTGCTAAAGCAAGGTTTAAAGAATTTAACGAAAGAAAAAATAATGATTTATGTCTAGATGATAGAGTTAATGAAAGTAGAAAATTTTCAGATGAAGAGGCTAGACGAGAAATCAAGATATTGCTTGGTACAATTGAGATTGCTCAAGTAAAAAGTTTATCTAAGTTAAAAAGAAATGAAGTGTTGCAGAAAGTAAAAGGAATAGATGGGGTATCACAACGTCAAGCTGCAAGAATATTAGGCGTTTCTCCTAACCTTATATTTAAGGCCTAGGGAAAGAGGAGGAAGCAAGAGAACCGTCCCTTTGCTTCCCTTGTCAGATTGTGATGACAACTTTTCCTTGCGCGTGCCCTTCTTCAAAATACCTGAATGCGTCCTGCACTTGACTCAACTTATAACTTCTATCAATAACAGGTCGTACTTTACCGGCTTCCAGAAGCTCTTTCAAGAAAAGTAGATCATCTTGGTTTGACCTTTGTAACATGTTCCCCATTTTCTTGCTCCCAGTCATTGAAATCCATGGCCCCTGCATCATTGCTTGGGTAAGTTGAGCACCGGATCCTCCAACCATGACATAAATCCCATTGGTACTTAAAGTACGCTTATAAGCTGAAATCGGTTGATACCCGTTAACCGCAAGAATCAAATCATAACATTCCGTTTTTCGTGTAAAATCTTCCTCTTTATAGTCAATGACATAGTCGGCACCAATCGACCGCAGAATGTCTAAATTTCTCGTACTACACACACCAGTAACCTCGGCTCCAAATGATTTGGCGATTTGTACCGCGAAAGTTCCTACACCTCCAGATGCGCCATTAATCAAAACTTTCTGTCCCGACTGAATCTTCCCTTTGTTAACTAGACCCTGTAAGGCTGTGACTCCGGCCATAGGTACAGCAGCAGCTTCTTCAAAGGAAAGATTGACTGGTTTTAGAACTAAAGCATGTTCGGGAACAGCAACATATTCGGCAAAACCACCCCAACCACAACGAGATAGGTCACCGAACACAGCATCTCCAATTTGAAATTGCTTAACATCTTTACCAACTGCTTCAACTCGACCAGCTATATCACCTCCTGGTATTGTGTATTTTGGTTTTAAAAGACCGAATGCAAAGCGGGCTAAGAACGGTTCTCCTCTTAAAAGAACTAAATTACCATAATTTAAGGATGCAGCATGAATTTTCACCAGTACTTGATTGTCCTTAGGAATAGGTTTTTCCACCACTGCTAACTCGAGAACATCAGGTGAACCATATTTGTTACAAACTATAGCTTTCATAATTATTCCTCCTAATTTCTGTTTGATAAGACTTTTGAAAAACATTCTTACAAATGGATTTTTCATTTCGTATATGTCAATTCCCTGATGTATCTTAAGTAGCATTTAGGTGATATAAATTTTTGTGTTTAATCCTTTAACTCAAAAGAGAATATCTCCTCCAACGGTAAGTTGAATACGAGGGCAATGCGAAAAGCTAATTCCAACGATGGAGAGTAATTCCCTTTTTCGATGGCAAAGATGGTTTGCCGTGTTACACCTACTTTGTCTGCTAGCTGTTGTTGCGTCATTTCGTCATGGTTAAATCGCAAGCTCCGAATGTTGTTACTGATTAGACTTTTCCCCATCTTAGACTCCTTTCCGGTATAGATATATCTCGGTGATCATTCTAACCACATCCGAGATAACTCCTGAAAAGATAAATACGATGAACATGATATAAGGTGGCACATCTATAGCCAATAATCCTATTGCTAAAACAAAGCCCACTACAAACACATAATGAGAAACAGTTATTGACTTGAAGTGGATTAACTTATCTAGTTCATCAGAAAATGAAGGCTCTTTTTCATGAGTAGTTATTCTGTAGATGATATTGAAAATAATATTAATGATGATTTTTGCTAAAATCGAAACCACGATTAAAATGATAATAAAGGAACCCCAAAAACTGAAAACATCTGTCGAATGAAAACTTCCTTCTTTGTACATCTGGAATACATACATGGAGTAGAGCAAAAAGATTAGTAAAGTGCTAATTAAAGAGACGATGTTTTTCTTTTCTTGATAGGACATGTTTTTCTCTCCTTTCTAATGACGTTCACATAAAGTAAAGTTTATTTTACTCAATGTATCATTCCCTTTACTATATGTAAAATATTCTTTACATGTGCAAGCAAAAAAAATTTTTTTCTTCTCCATCCAACTGAAAGCAGGGGGACGGTTCTTGTGCTTCTTTTGTGGATAGACATCTCCTGCTGTTTAAACATTTGAAGAATTATAGTGGAAAAAATAAAGTATGTCCCATAAAAGGAATAACGGCTGACTTTGTATAATAAATAGTGAGGAGGGATACAGATTATGGTTCGTAAACTATCCGCTTACATTATCACCGGCATTATTGTCCTATTTTTTATAGTTGTTACTGTTTTTATTAATTACGTAGGAACTGATAACCTGGATAGCGTTTATTCACTTAGTACCTCTCAAAAAGATATTATCTTTAAGGAACTAGACACAAATGGTCATGGAGAATATCTTACTAAACATGACTTAGATGTAGCGCTCAAAATTTTGATTGAACGTATGGCTACCGAGGGGTGGAATTATGTGATTCAAGAAGGGGCTGCTTATTATTTTGAAAAAGATGGAATAGAAAAAGCGACCACCATAAAAGTATGGAATAAATACTTTAAAATTTATGTTGTGGAAGATAATATAGTAAACATAGAAGATCAGTAAAGTATCAAAAGAATTCTGCATTTACTTATCAGGAACAAAAACAGTGTCGTAAAAAATGCAGTTGAAAAATTAACTTTTAAAATAACCTCTGAGGAATTATGATCCTCAGAGGTTTTTTATCGAATTTATAGTCTATTTATTAATGTTAGGTTTCTTATTTATGTTTCCCTTGTTAACAATGTTCTCAGGTTTAGATTTTGAATTAAAGTCTGCGGCAAATTCTTCATTAGGTTCGTTTGGGCTTTTGTAAATTCCAAAGCTGTTGTGTGTTCTTTTATTTATTGTCTTTTTGTTGTTTTTACTCATAGACGTTCACCTCCTAGAGTTTAATTTGCTCTGTATAGAAGGTTTTATTCTTAATGGACAGTTCTTAAGGCATAAAAAAGAGGTTTACCCAACTGCACTTAAAAGCAATTGAGCAAAACCTATTGTCGCCTTTCGAACCATTATGTCATGACATCAATTTTCATAAACAACAGATAACTATAATAAATTTATTAATTAGTAATAACAACTGCATAATTTCTTCATATTTAGATGTTACTCTGTAATAAATATGACCTAGTCTTCAATACTAATGAATTATGCTATTGATTTAAGAAGGTGAATCTCAAATGAAGTTAAACATTTCTTTATTAATAATTTGGTTTTCTTTACTCGCAGTATTTGGGTATCTACTAACATCACCATTAAGTGAATCTTCTATACTAAAAAAATTGTTCTTCGAAAATGAAGCTATTGGTGAACGAGGGGAACTACCGCAAAAATCAATTATCAACAACTCAAATCTAACCGGTCATAAAAACGATTCTTCGGAATGGACAAGCCAATCAACATTTTTGAAGGTTCCAATTCTGTTTCAAAATCCAGAGCTGCCTAACGGATGTGAAATAACTGCATTAACTTCTGTTTTTCATTATTACGGCTACTTTGTTGATAAAGTTGAAATGTCTGATTTTTACCTTTACCAATCACCGATCATTTACAGCAACAACCGCCGATACGGACCAGATCCAAATATCGGATATGCAGGAAGTCCCAAAGACCAAACTGGTTGGTACACATTTGCTGGACCCATTGAGCAGGCAGCAAAAATTGCTAGCAAATCTTTAGAAACTAACTTAAAAACAGAAAATATTAGTGGTAGTTCTACAGAAGAAATTGATAAATGGATTAATCAAGGAGTACCTGTAATCATGTGGGTTACGTTAAATTTAGAAGCACCAAACATAGATGGCGGTTGGTATATAAATGGGACGAATGAATTCCATCATTCATACACAAATCTACATGCAGTAGTTTTGCTGAAATCAACAGAAAATGAAGTTTTTGTCATGGACCCTCTAAAAGGATATGTTAAACATAAAAAATCGACTTTTTTCCAAAGTTATGAGTCTCTTAATAAACAGGCTATTATCATTAAAGATTTCTAACAATCACAATAAATTGACTACCTGTATGAACATTCGAGAGTATAAATAAAGAGAAACCACTTTGATCAAATTTTGATTAAGTGGTTTCTTCTTTTATACACATTATTACTTCGATTAATTTTTAGACAAAATCAGTTTTAGCATTAAAGCATATATTCCTAGTTTTACTAGAAGAACGATTTCTTTACTCCCACTTTTATTAGTCAGATGGAATTACGCTGTAACTTTTAATTAAAAAATAACTGCCGTCACTGCGTTTTTCCTTCGTTTCATTCATTGCATCTAAATCATTAAAATGCCACCATTCAGAAGCTAAGGGGGTAAGCCCTGCATTTGTAAAATACCTTTGAAGATTAATTGCCGGTTCATTCATTGCATTTGCTAAAACCGCGTCTTTCCAAGCTGTTGGTAATGTTGATTTAACAGGTGCGGTAAATGTTACGGAGGCAATACTCAGTTCGTGTATTTTTGTAGGCATTGTGTATTCCGTATAAGCTGTGATTTCTTCAACAGCATATTTACCTATAACCATTTCTTTTTTAGAATCGATTTTAGCTAAAGTTGCATCGATAGCATATCCCATCTGATGATTTGAAATGCCTGTTGCAATAAACCAATTAATACTCCAGGGATCAGTGTTAATTCCTGCTTTAACCTCTAAATCTTTATTTGCTAATTCCGTCAATTCACTCACAATTGCTTGTTGTACTGGATACGGTCGATAACCCTCGTAGATAACCAAAGAATTGCCATCTGATAAAGCGTATTGCTGTGCAAGAAAAATCTTTTTTGACATGGAGTACAAAACAGGCACAAGAAACTCTTCTTTTCCAAGTCTTACATTAAATGTTTTACCGGAGTACAATGATTTTCCAGTGATATTTGGAATAGATTTGCCCGATGACATATACTCGGAAAAATAGGTATTGGTATTGTTGTAAATGATGGACGGTATTACATCAGGAAGGTTAATTAGGCAATACTTGTGCTGTACCCATCCAGAGGAATCATCATTTTGTATTAGCCACCAATTACCTTCCTCGCCTATTATTTTAAAGGCTGTTCCAGCTTCAAGTGTTTTAAGCGTTTCTGAGTCGGGATTTACTGATACTTTCAAATCCAACGCAACAGAAGAATATCCGGTTGCTCCAATTATGGGCAATTCTAGATTTCCAACATATTTTTCCGGCATAGGAGGAGGGGCTAGCTCTACGACAGGTTCCAATTCTTGTGTGCTTGGTATTACATTTTCTGAGTCTTCAACTCTGTCTTTGTTACTAGGATTGAAATAAGTAATTATTATAAAAACCAAAGCTAACACAAGGGTTACAAATACGATTAATTTTCTCTTATTTGAATTTTTCATATGTCTTCCATTATACAAACAATCTATATAGTAGGTATAGGAGTACTAGATGTAATGGATAAAAAACATAAAAGCCCCATTTCATGAAGTTTGATTTTCTACCACGTCTGCCTTTGTACATTACCAAAAACGGGATTGCCAGAAAAATTCCTAATTGATTTAATTGCCCCCATCCCAAATTGTAGATAGAAGGAATGAGATGAAAAACAATTCCAATTACAGCAAAACTGATTATTTGTTTAAAATATTGGCCTCTAAATATCCCAAAGAACAATATCCACAATACGGCAACGTAATTCCAATCTGCCGGAACAGCAAGCACGCAGATTAAAATAACTAAAAGTACCTTTATGTAAATAGAAAGTTTATCGTTTTTAACAGTTGCTAAAGCTATTAACCCCAAAGCTAGTCCCCATATTACACTGGTTGCTTCCGGTAAGTTAAAATATATTACGTATGGGAAATGCGAAATAGCTGCAAAGGCGAGCATCCTCGATACATACTTCTTTACATTTGATGTGTAAAAGAATCCTTCAGCAATCAAGTAACACATTATTGGCATAACAACTCTGCCTGGAATACGAGAAAGTATACCCTCTATACTATCTTGAGGTAAAAAAACTGCAAAAAAATGGTCAAAAAACATGGCAATAATAGCTATGTATTTCAATGTATTAGATGTCAAATCTCCCCTAAAAATATTAATCGACTTCATCAAAATCTCCTTCCAAAAACTTGAAACTCTTATCAATCGAAGTAGTATAAAGCAAGACTTCTAGTTTTTATATTGTTAAATTGAAAACATAGTGCTCAGCTAGTGAACACTATGCGATAAAAATTTGAAGTTAGCTAACAGTAGACTTAATTGAAATATTTCTTATACCAAATCAAAAACATAAAGATTGTCCAAACTTTGCGTGCATTGTTTGCTTTACCTTGATAATGTTCATCTAACAAGGTCATTATTTCCTGAGTATTGAAAAATTGAGCAGCTTGTGAACTTTTAAAATAGGACTTTATTTTTACATAGTATTTTTCCTCACGTATCCAATGACGAATCGGTACTGGGAATCCTAATTTTTTTCGATTTGCTGATTCTTCAGGTAACGCTCGTCCTGCAGCTAAACGAAATGCATATTTCGTATCAATGTCATTCACACGATATTTCCCAGGTACTTTACTCGCTGTCTTCATTACTTCACGATCCAAGAAAGGTACTCGCAATTCTATGGAATGGGCCATGCTCATCTTATCTGCTTTCAATAAAATATCATCCACCAACCATAGCTGCAGGTCCAAATATTGCATTTTTGTTATTTCATCTTCATTCTTAACTTGATCAAAATATGGCTTTACGATATCTTTTACCCTTGGAGCATTATCATACTTACTTGTTAAGATATTTTGTGCTTCTTTTTCATCGAATATTTTAGCTTGTCCAATAAACCATTCTTCTGCAGATAGTCCACCTTTAATCAAGAAGTTTTTCCCTCGCATCTCCGGAAGCCTTTTGGCCAAAACACCCAAAGGTTTACGTATCAATGTAGGAAGCTTTTTGTATTTTTTCATGGTGTTTGTGGTGTCGTACTCTGCATAGCCACCAAATAATTCATCGGCTCCTTCTCCTGAAAGAACCACTGTCACATCGCGTCTTGCCAGTTCCGATAAAAAATATAAAGGTACGACTGATGGATTGGAATGGGGCTCATCCATCATGTATTGAATATCTTCCAATTTTTCAAAAATCAGATCCGGATCTAAAAGTTCATTCACATTTTCGATACCCAGTTCATTAGATAATGCCCTTGCATTATCTATCTCAGAAAAGTTTTTGTCACTGAATCCAACTGTAAATGTTTTATTCGGCTTTAAAACGGACGCAACATAGCTCGAATCGACGCCACTTGATAAAAATGAGCCTACCTTAACATCACTGATTCGATGGAACTCTACTGAGTCTCTTACAACATGATCGATTTCATCAACGAGCTCTTCCAATGGTTGATCCGTTGGATTGAATTTAGGCGACCAATAGCGTTCGATATTCATCTGCCCATTTTCGTATGTCATGTAATGTGCGGCCGGTAATTTAAAGACTCCTTTAAAAAATGTTTCGTTTAATACTGAATATTGGAAAGTTAAATAAGGCTTTAATGCCTGTTCGTTTAATTCTTTATCGAAATGAGGATGTGGCAAAAAGCTTTTAACTTCAGATCCAAATAAAAGCGAACCGTTCATTTGGGCGTAATAAAATGGTTTTATGCCAAACATATCTCTGGCCGCAAACAATTTATTCGTATTCCGATCCCAAATAACGAAAGCAAACATACCACGTAATTTTTCAGCCAAACTAACCCCATACTCTTCGTATCCATGGATGAGCACTTCGCTATCCGTGTTCGTTGTGAAAATATGTCCTTTTGTTGATAGATCCTCTCTTAACTCTTGAAAATTGTAAATTTCACCATTAAAAACCAACACCAAGGAGTTATCCTCATTGTAAAGGGGCTGACTCCCATGTTCTAAATCAATTATGCTTAAACGACGAAAACCTAGCGCTGCATTATTTTCTATAAACATACCTGACGAATCAGGTCCTCGATGTATTATTTGATCCATCATTTTTTCTAATATTGATGTCGAATTCTTTGTTTCTCCTATAAATCCTGTAAATCCACACATATTCAATAACCCCATTCAAAACGTTTTTTCTACTTTTACACTATAAACAATAAATATGCAAAATTTATGGAGAAAAATAAGGTCAACTAAAAATATATTGAATGCTATTTTTAGTAACTTTAGAAAGTACTTTTATGGTTAAACAGCAATTGGGATTTCTAATTTCTTTTAAAAAATAATAAACCTTTTGTCAAAAGTACTCCGACTTTCAGAACTGCCTAATTATTGATAATGAGAGCATGAAAACATCTTATATTTTTTCTGTTCGATAAGTCCATGGAATGTCGATAAAAATTAATGTTATTCTTATCAAAGAGTTTGATATTAACAAAGGACTTCAGAACATTACGTTGTCTGCACACTTTCTTCATAATTTTCAAGTAGTATAAAAGGATGAACTAAGGGAGTGAGTTTTTTTGAATAAAATTTCTATTAAATTGGCTACTTATTTTCTTATTACGGTTCTGATTATGGATACTATGCTCATGGTATATCTCCATCAAGCTATTGTGCATTCTACAATCAATGAGGAATTTTCTCAATTGAAATCAAAGGGTTCAAATCTTCGAGATATACTTGAAAACAATTATTCCGAAGATACTATACATAACATCGTGTTAATGGAATCTGATAGTAATCGTCGCGTCGTAATCACAGACAAAAATTTCAACGTTTTGAAGAGTACGGATAATTTTAGTACAAACATAGAAACTATAATTGATCGTGTATCAAGCCTTACATTCAGTGAAGATCGAGTCATTCAAAAAGACTTGGAGAATGAAAAGTTTATCGCGAGTTTGCATCCATACAAACTAAATAATGAACTAGCCGGATATGTCATCATGTTTCAAAGTACTGACACCATACAATACATTGTAAAAAAAGTTGATTTCAATTTTATATTGGCGGGTATTGCCAGTTTAATCTCATTGGGTGTGGTGTATTTAATCCTTTCTAGGTACTTAACTCGACCATTAATACGAATGAAAGAAGCAACTGAAAAACTTAGCAATGGTGACTATAATGTAAAACTTCCCCCTCAAGGAAAAGACGAATTAGGAGATTTAGCGGATTCCATTCAAAAATTGGCATCTGATTTAGAACAAGTGAAAAAAAACCGTATTGAATTTTTGGCAGCAATTTCCCACGAGTTACGGACTCCACTCACTTATTTATCTGGCTACTCAAAAGTTGCCATGAGATCAGAATTAAATGGAGAAGAACGTCAAAAATATCTTGCGATAATTGATGAGGAAGCTATGCGAATGACAGATTTAGTAAAAAATCTATTCGATTTGGCAAAAATGGATGAGACAAGTTTTACTGTTTCCAAACAAAGATTTGAAGCAAATCCGTTTTTCATACACCTATATGAACGTATGTTACCATCATTCAACCTGAAGAACATTCGATTGGAATTGAAATGTGCCGAGAACTTTGACATACTCGCGGATCCTTTGCGCCTTGAACAAATCGTGATGAATTTGTTAGACAATGCACTTAAATACTCAAATGAAGATACAACAACTATTCTAGAAGTTTCCCGGATAGAAAAAAAGACAGTCATTCAAGTAATCGATCAAGGTCTTGGGATACATAAAAATGACCATCAAAATATCTTCGAAAAGTTATACCGTGTGGAAAAGTCTCGATCGCGGGAATACGGTGGTTCTGGTTTAGGTCTTCCCATTGTAAAAGAGTTGGTTGAAGCTCATGGTGGCAGTATTGTAGTGGAAAGCACACTTGGCAAAGGAAGTATCTTCACAATCATTATCTAAGTTGGGGGAATAAATTTGAAAACAATTTTATTGGTAGATGATGAGCAAAGAATGTTGGATTTACTTGAATTATTTTTAATGCCCAGCGGATACAAATGTATAAAAGCACATGACGGGAAAGAAGCATTAAGAATAATTAATGATAAAGATATCGATTTAATCATTTTGGATGTGATGATGCCTGTAATGGATGGATGGAAGACCTGTGAAAAAATACGAGAATTTTCAACTATTCCAATTCTGATGCTTACGGCAAGGTCAGATAAAACGGATGTTGTGACAGGCTTAAATATAGGTGCAGACGATTATTTAACTAAACCTTTTAATGATGCCGAGCTTCTTGCAAGAGTAAACACACTGTTCAGACGCATACCGGTAGAAAGATTGGAACAAAACATAATCAAAAGTGATGGGTATGTGTTGGATACGAATAGATTCATATTAAACTTTCAAGATAAGCACATTATGCTTACCATGAAAGAGTTTAAAATTATTGAAGCTTTAATTAAGAACCCTTTAAGAACATATACACGGGAACACTTGTTATTAGTGGCTTGGGACTATCATTCTTCAACGGACATTCGAACAGTTGACTCACATATACGTAATTTACGGGAAAAACTTAAAAATGCAGGTTTTCCAACTAATCAATTTTTATTGACCGTGTGGGGAATTGGTTATAAATGGAAATGATAACTGTTTCATCTATCTTTGAAAAGCGTTATACACATAGAGAGTAGTCGCATGAATCTGCTTCAGATTGCAGCCGTAAGAAAAGCTTTGGACAACACTGCAAAAATTATTCTTTCTGACCATTTGGAAGGTTGTTTTGTTACTGCTGTCATGATGAAAACGAAGAAAAAGTACTTGCGGATTTAAAAAAAGCATTGGCAAATTTCATTCACTGAGGAAGGGATTAGCATGACTTCACAAGGTTTAGTAGAGAATCGTACGTCGAAAGAAAAAGTGATTGCTATTCTAACTCTTGCCATACCAGCCATGATTGAGAATATTCTACAAACAGTTGTTGGTTTTGTAGATACTTTATTCGTTGCTAAGCTTGGTTTGATAGAAGTAACAGTCGTTGGGATTGCCAATGCGATTTTAGCCGTTTATATGGCTATCTTTATGGCTATCGGGGTTGGAGCTTCATCTCTAATTGCTCGAAATATTGGGGCAGGAAAAATAGATAGAGCAAAAGAAGTCGCGAAACAATCAACATTTATCTCTATTATAGTCGGATTACTTTTTGGTTTAATTACTTTATTTTTCTCTGAATTTCTACTCAGTCTTATGGGTGCAGAGTCGAAAGTTATATCGGAAGGTGCAGTCTACCTTCGGATCGTGGGAATTCCTTCTGTTTTTATTTCTTTGATGATTATTTTTGGAAGTATTTTACGTGCGGCAGGAAATACCAGGGCACCTATGAACGTAGCATTGTGGATGAACATTCTTCATATCCTTTTAGACTATCTATTGATATTTGGTTTAGGGAGTTTTATGGGCTGGGGAGTTGCAGGTGCCGCATGGGCTACAGTCATTGTTCGAGTGCTGGGAGCAATGGCATTATATTATTACATTAGGAAGTCTAGTGTTTCATTTGCTATTTTTGATACTTCTGAATCAGATTCATTGCGATTTTCGATTATTAAGCTAGCGACACCAGCTGCCATTGAACGGTTGATTATGCGATTGGGTCAAGTTCTATACTTCGGACTAATCGTTGTAATTGGAACAAAGACATTCGCCGCCCATTCTATCGCAGGAAATATCGAGACTTTTTCCTATATGCCAGGGTATGGATTAGCGATTGCAGCGACAACCTTGGTCGGTCAGTACATAGGTGCTGGGAGATCTAATGAAGCCTATCAATATGGAATCTTAACAGCAGGAATTGCAATCATTTTCATGACCACTATTGGGGTATTTATGTTTATCTTTGCCCCATGGTTAGCGATGTGGTTCACTAACGATGTAGAGGCAATCGAAATGGTTGCGGTTGCTTTAAGAATAGATGCCTTTGCACAGCCAGCTCTGGCAGTTGGTCTTGTACTTACAGGAGCATTACAGGCAGCCGGTGACACCAAAAG
>JGI24024J18818_10000714_pt1 | contig 13034 bp, 16 predicted proteins | sample Cruoilmetagenom2_FD_18818 | JGI IMG/M metagenome (IMG submission 18818) | reverse complement strand
TTGCCAATACGTTCTACTTTAAAATGATCGCCTTTTACTTGCGTTAAATCACCACCACTTCCTTGCCCCCGAATCCGTTAACCAGGTCATGGGCCCGGACCTGGACTTTTTCGATGGCGGCAGGGATTTTTAAGCCGCCTTGGCTGCGGGTGAAGGGCTGCTCCGTTTGATGGGGATGCCACAACACCCGGGTGAATTCATTGTCAGAATTTGTCTTGAGCACAGTCTTATCCGGCAGGACCACGTCCCAGCCATTGGCGTAATCCTTCCACCCGGTATCGGGATGGGAGACGGTCACGTCAAAAGTCCAGATTTCTTTCCCGGTTTCCACGGCCCGAACAAACAGGACATCGGCATTACCCTTTGGTGCTGAAAAAGCCATCGTTACCGGAAGTGCAATCAGTAACAGGACAATGATTCCTATTTCGGAGTATTTTTGCTTCACGGCAATTGTTTTCTCAATTAATTTGACGGATGAGGCAGTTTTACCACTGGACCGTGTAAAAGTGCCTCGTCCGTTTACATTGGATTGGCAATTCTTTCTTTACGCGACCCTTGCTTCCAGCATGGCCGCCTGTTTATCGGCCGTATATAGTCTTTGCGCGGCTTCGCGTTTTTTAGAAATACTCACATCGGACGATTCCACGAATTCCACAGCATGGACTTCGCAAAACCGGACACATTGGGGATCCCCGTCGCAAAGATCGCACTTGATCACTTTATGATCAATACCGTTAAAGCTCATCCCTCCGAAAGGGCAGACCGATACACACGTACGGCACCCGATACATACATCGTAGTCGACCTCCACGGTACCTGTCTGATCATTACGTGAGATCGCGCTCACCGGGCAGCCGTGCAAACAGGGGGCATCCTGGCATTGCTGGCACGCCATGGGGATGTAAACGCCTTCCGATTCCCATTTCATTACCCGGATGCGGCTGCGGATGGGGTTCGAAATCCCGTCATGCCGGACGGCACAGACCAATTCACAGAGTCGGCAGCCGGTACATTTTTCATGATTTATCTGCAGTACTTTGGTCATTTATTTTCTCTCCTTTTAAGACGAGTTAATCGATCACACCAGGTGGGACGGCTCATTTTCCAGCCCCAGTCGTTTCAGGGTGTTTTTGGTCGGCCGACCGTTTTTATCCAGCCCCTTGTATTTATAGAATTCATCGACCATGTGATTAAATTTTTCCCGGTCGATTGAAAGGCCGATGACATCGGGGGCGCCCCGGCGGCAGGGTTCGTCAAAATACCGGTGATTGAGGGTGTCCCCTTTCGCCGGATCGTTTCGTTTTAACCCTTCCCGCAGATTGAACATGCGCTCCACCATGTTGCCCCGCTCGGCAATGGTCCAGAGTTCCTCGGGGGNAAATTCCAGGCCAGTATTGTAGTAGACCACTTTGGGCCAGTCCTCGAAGTTGGGGAGNGTGGCNCCNAGNAAGGTCGTGTGGTATTTACAGATTCCCAGACAGTCNACCCCCATGTAGACGTTTTCCTGCCAAAAAACCATCCAGGGCTTGCCCTCATAAGAAGTATGCTCCGAGTTGAGCGGTCCGTCGTAAGGAATGGGTGAGCCGAATATTTTCCGCAACACCTTTTCCGGCAGGTGATACAGGTCGATGGCCGGCCGGCTGCGTAAGTGGTCGGAGCCCCGAGAGGCGGTAGCAACATTCAAAGCCAGGGCCGGCGTGGCCCGTTCATCGGAATGCAGGTTGCTCATTCCCTTGACCTGGATGAGATAGTCGAAGGAATTTTTTCCGAATTTTTTGGAAGCCGGAATGCCGCCGTCGGCCAGGGCATCGGCCACAAACCCCTCGCGATAGGCGATGCGGCGGACCATTTCCAGGGCTGCCTCGTCATTACCGAATCTCAAATCGAGGCCGTCGGTTTGTTTCTCGGTGATGATCCCTTCTTCGTAAAGCTCCATGGCCCATGAGATGAGGCTGCCGATTTCCAGATTATCCATGCCGAGTTGGTCCACCAGATGATTACCGGTGAGTACCGTCTCGGCGCTGCGGCATCCGATCTCGGCGCCGAAGGCCCCCTGGGAAGTATATTCCGGCCCTTCATCATACTTGCCGGCCAGCGGTCCCGAGGGGATCCGGTACTGGGCCCGGCAATGCACCTGGCAGCCGAAACAGCCGGTCATGTGGTAAGGACCGATGGTTTCGGTAGCAATATCGTCCAGCCGTTCGGGTTCGATGTCGTCGGCATATTCCAGCTGGTTGTATTGAAAATTCTGCGTCCGTAATCCTCCCCAGCTGTTGGTCGCGCCCCAGATAAAGGGCGTGCCCAAGGTTCCCTGGGTCTGATTGACCTTAGCGCTGGTAATCTGGTCGATAAACTGTTTGTTATACTCAAAGGCTTCGACCGGGTGAGCGATCTTGATGTCCATGGTCCCGCGGGCCGCCACGGCTTTGAGGTTTTTCGATCCCATGACAGCGCCCATTCCGGTTCGACCGGCGGCATTTTTAATACCGGTCATCACGTTGGCAAAAGCGACCAGGTTCTCACCCGCCGGCCCGATGACGCATGCTTTGACTTCTTCGTCACCAAGTTCCTTGCGGATCTCCCACTGGGTTTCCGTGGTGGTTTTACCCCACACATTGGCCGCATCCCTGATTTCAATCTCCCCGTCGTGAATAAACAGATAGACCGGTTTTTCCGCCCGCCCCTTGATGACCAGGTGGTGGAACCCGGCCCAGGCCATTTCCGGAGCAAAAAATCCGCCCATGTTGGCGCTGCCCAAGAGCCCGGTAAGCGGTGACTTGGCCATCACATGGGTACGGGCTGTGGCCGAAGCGCAGGTCGCCGTTAAAATGCCCCCGCTGATAATCAAGGCATTATCCGGACCCAGAGGATCGCACCCCTTTTTGGCATAGTTGTACAACAAGAGGATCGCACCCCTTTTTGGCATAGTTGTACAACAAGTAGGCATCCAGCCCCCGACCCCCTAAAAATTTTTTCCGTACTTCGAGGGGAATGGGTTTTATGTCAATTTCGCCGGTCGTCAGATCGATAATGGCGATTTTCCGATTTAAGGCCATCTTACTTTCCCCCCTTTTTCCCTGTTTTCTTAATCGTTTCAGCTTGTCGATCGGCAAAGGTTTTCTCGGCGATTTCGCGGTTAACATCCCAGACCGGCCCCCTGATTCTGGGCAGGTTGTCATTGACCCAGAACAGACGATACTCCATCCCGCATGTGGGACATTTGGCGTGCTCGGATCCCGGTTCAGGTGCAATTCGTTCCATGCAGCTGGGATTATGGCACCGGATCTTGCCGAACGTACGGGTCTTCCGCAGGCTTTCGGCGGCGGACTGTTTTCCCCCCTTGATGGCCATGCTCGATTCTCCTTTCACTTTATCTGGTTCATCATAATGAACGATATTTTATGGACAGATATCATAATAAAAATATTTGTCAAGGCAAATAACCTTTATAAAACATAATAAATCAGTATAATGATAATTTACGGTTGACATGCCGGGTGCATTCCAGTTATTAAATAAACTCAATTATGTTCAATATGGTGAACGATGACGACTGTATATCAAGCACCCACGGTAAAGAAAGCATTTTCAATTTTACGGTCCATTGCCAAATCGGATCACGGGATGGGGGTCAGCCAGCTGGCCCGCTCTCTTGACATCAGTAAGAGCACTGTCCATGGAGTGGTAGGGGCGTTGGAATCAGTGGGAGCGGTGAATCGGGACCCGGCCACCAAACGATATGCCCTCGGACTTACCCTGTTTGAACTCGGCCGCGCAGCCTATTCTCGAATCGACTTGAAGGATGCAGCCCGACCGATTCTGGAATCCTTGATGGAAAAAACCGAGGAATCGGTCTTTCTGGGGATTCGCCATGGGGGGCACGTCACGATTCTAGACATTGTCGAGCCGTCCCATGATCTAAAAATTACCGCGTCGGTGGGAATGACCATTCCTTTGTTGGCCGGCGCGACGGGAAAGGTTCTGCTGGCGGCCATGGGCATAAAAAAAGCCGCGACATTGATCCAATCCAATGAATTGCCGAAATTTACCGATCATTCCATTACCGATCCGGCCATATACCTGGAAGCGGTCAAGGCCGTTATCCAAAATGGATATGGCCTGGATGACGAGGAATACTTGACCGGTGTCCGGGCGACGGCCGCGGCCATCAAGAACCACGACCACGCATCACCGGCCGCCATCTGGGTAGTTGGATTTAAATCGGGGATCAACCGGTCCAGGTTGGAAAGAACAGCCATCGAAACCCGGCGGGCGGCCGAGGCGATCAGTCGCCGCCTCTCCGATAATTGGTTACAACGTCACCGTGGGGGTAATCCGGCTGACCAGCCGACTGGCCGACTGACAAGGAGACCTCATTCATGACATCTCAATTCCTATGGGTCGATCCAAAAAAATGCAATGGCTGCATGGAATGCGAAACGGCCTGTGCGCTAGTAAAAACAGGCGAAAAAGACCCGGTCCGTTCCCGGATTCGCGTCATCGACTGGAACCAGAAAGGGTTGTTTTTACCAGTGAGCTGTCAGCATTGCGAAACGGCTCCGTGCCTGGCCGTCTGCCCCAAGGAAGCGATCCACCGCCACCCGGCAGACCGGCGTGTAGTGGTCGATTACGATCTTTGTGTCAGTTGCCGAATGTGCATGGCCGTTTGCCCGTTTGGGGCGATAGGATTCGACGATCAGACCCGGATGATCGTAAAGTGCGACCTTTGCGGAGGCGATCCGGCATGTGTCCCGCGCTGCGAACCCGGAGCACTCATTCTTTCGAATCCATACCGCGTGCATGATCGCCGGACACGAGATGCGGCCGGCAAGGTAAGGCCAAAGTAATAAGAAAACTTTATGATCAGCCACAGACCCACACAGACTTTTTTATCCGAAAAATCAGGCAGATCGGAATAGTTAAACCCGTCTGTGTCCGTCCGTGAGAGTCCGTGACTGATAGGAGAACCATATATGTCCTACTTTCAAGTCACCGAACAGTGCAACGGCTGTCTGGCCTGTGTGCAGAATTGTCCAGCCAATGCCCTGATGGCCAGGGACGAAACGGGAAAACGGACCTTGCTTCACAACATGGCATTATGCGCCCGGTGCGGAACCTGCTGGCGGGTCTGTCCCCAGGAAGCGATCCTGTTCGAGCATTTTTTAAAAAATCAATGGGACGAGGTCACTCAACTTGATTTGGTCTACTGCCACATCTGCCAGGAGCCACTTTATACAACCGGATTTAATCAGACTCTGGCTGATCGGATGGAGAAACCGGTCGAGCCGACCTGTGACCGGCACCGATTCTCCCTGGATTTAATGGCCCGTGCCCATTTTTTTCCAGGTGGAAAGTCAGCTATAGAAGATAAAGCAAAAGGTGAAAACGAATGATTGTCGGTGATTTAAAACCCGTAAATGAAATTGCGGCATCGCTAAAAGATTTTAAAAAAGTGCTGGTGCTGGGTTGCGGAAGCTGCGTCACCGTCTGTTTGTCCGGCGGGGACCGGGAAGCTCAGGCCCTGGCTCTGGCNCTGGGGCGTCCCGGTAATTTTAAGGACGAACCACCAGCCTTTGAGATTGACACAATCNTGCGGCAATGCGAACAGGACNTGGTCACCGCTTATCAGGAGCTCCCGCCGGATACCGATGCCATCCTGTCGCTGGCCTGCGGGGCCGGTGTACAGATCGTCGCCGATACGTTCGAACCGCTGCCGGTCATCCCGGCCCTGAACACCACTTTTCTCGGCGCGGCCGCGAAGCCGGGGATCTGGGAGGAGATGTGCCAGGGCTGCGGCGACTGCGTTCTTTCCGACACCGGAGGAATCTGCCCGGTGGCCCGGTGCGCCAAAAGCCTGTTCAACGGACCCTGCGGCGGTTCCCAGGCCGGGCATTGCGAAATCGACCTGGATGTTTCCTGCGTGTGGGCGCTGATTTACGAGCGCTTAAAAAAACAAAACAAACTGCATCGGCTTCACAAGATAAGAACACCCAAAGATTGGCGACCCGGCGGGGCAGCCGGACCACGAAAAAGGGTACGGACCGGGATCGGGGGCAGTCCGGGAGAATCGTAATCGATTCCTCTGAGATGCTGAGTTATTTAGTGTCAATAAACAGGAAACCACTTCATGGAACCCAATGAAATCGAATTGCTCAGCGTGGGAGTTGATGTAGGAAGCTCCACGAGTCATCTGGTTTTTTCCAATCTGCTTCTGAGACGGGATGAGCGATCCGCTTCCCGACGCTTTCTCATCGAAGACCGAAGGGTCATTTTCGAGGGAAAAATCATCGACACCCCGCTGGTGAATCATAACGCCATTGATATCGACAAATTAACGGATTTTTTGAAATCGGAGTATCAACGGGCGGGGATCGCTCCGGTGGACGTTCAAACCGGCGCGGTTATCATCACCGGAGAAACGGCCAAAAAGGCCAACGCCGGACAGATCGTGGCAGCCCTGTCCCATGATGCGGGAAAATTTGTCGCCGCTGCGGCCGGACCCAATTTTGAAAGCATCATTGCGGCCATGGGTTCGGGAGCCAGAGAACGATCCCGAATAACCGGTCAGACCCTATTGTCCTGTGACATCGGCGGTGGCACATCCAATATGGCCATTTTAAAAAACGGAGAAATCATATCCACCAGCTGCGTGGCCGTGGGGGGTCGATTAATCGCCGTCGATTCCAGGGGGAAAATCCGGCGGATCGACGAACCGGCACGGCAGGTGATGAATGATCAGGGATTGAATCTTCAAATCGGAGACCGGCCGTCAGCGGCGGACCTGGATAAAATTGCCGCAAAGCTGGCGGCGGTTCTAATGGAGGTCATCACCGGGCCGGCCACCTCCCCACTTGCCCAAAAGCTGAAGGTGACGGACGATCTATATTTCCCAAACCGCATTGATGCGTATTCATTTTCCGGCGGCGTTGCAGAACTGATATATGGCGGCAACGGCCGTCACAACGACATCGGGAAACCGCTGGCGGAAAAAATCAACGCGTTGATCCCCCAATTGAATTCACCGGTGATCGAACCGGCGAACAAGATCAGAGCCACGGTGATCGGTGCGGGCGCCCATTCGTTATCGATTTCCGGCTCCTCCGGATTTATGGACGACAGGATGATCTTTCCCCTTAAAAACGTCCCCGTCATCCGGGTGGATATTGACCGGTCAAAACTGAGTATTCAGCACGTCGTGTCAAAGATCCATGCGGCATTTCGCCGATTCGACAAGGAAGAGGGAGAAGAGATCGTCGCCCTGTATTTCAGGGACCCGGTGCGAAACTCCTATCCTCAGCTGGAACTGTTCGCCAAATCCATTGAAGCCGCCTTTCCCCGCTCAATGGCCAACAACACTCCCATCATTTTAATTTTCAAAGGGGATATCGCCTGCAGCGTGGGTAATGTCATCCGCCGGGAAACCACGCTGAAAACCAACCTGCTGACGCTGGATGAATTGGATCTGACCGAAGGGGACTGGATTGACATCGGCAGCCCCCTGGTGGAAAATCAGGTCTTCCCCGTTACGGTAAAATCTCTTGTTTTTCACGGACAATAAAGGTTGCGCTAAATCAATCGAAGGGAGAGAAAATATGTTGCACAAAAATCGTTAGATTGCACCACCAAATACACACCTCCTTTGAATCTTTCCAACCCTAGCTTGTCAACGGGCTTCGTTTGTAGTATAAATATATAAACAAATCACCATTTGCACTTGATATAAACTTGACAATTCCCCTCAGAAAGCTGCGGGGTTTGTGAACACATGCTGGTTCCAAATAAGGCACTGTCCGATGAAAAACATATTAATTGTGGATCACGATGAGATTATGCTGCAGGCTTTTGTTGGACTGCTGAAAAGCCAGGGTGGTTTTCTAAATGTCCTATCTGCCAAGAGTGGCAGGGCGGCCCTTGAGATCATCTCTCAAAGGCGAATTCACATCGTTATTACCGGACTTTATATGTCAGAGATAGACGGTTTTGAATTAGTGACTCTTGTGGCAAAGCGATACCCCGATATCCGCGTCATCGTCATGACTAACAACTCCTCACCGATGCTTCGCGCCAAAATAAAGCAGATACCTACAGCCGTTCACTTTGATCAGGCCATGGACATCAGCTTGTTAACCAAACGGATATTTACCGAGCTGCACATCGATTACGGTGGCCAGGTTCGCGGTTTAAGCCTGCCCTCTTTTCTGCAGATGATCGAACTGGAGGAGCGCAACTGTACATTGCAGATCAGTACTAAGGGTGAAATAGGTCGTATGAGCATTGTCAAAGGGGAATTGGCTGCTGCCAAAGTCGGGCCATGGAATGGTGAATCCGCCGCTCTGCTAATCCTCGCTTGGGAAAACGTATTAATCGACATCGATTATTCTTTCAAAGAGGTTCGACGTGAAATTACTAAACCACTCATGGCCCTCTTGCTTGAGAGTAGGCGGTTGGTTGATGAAAGACAGAGCGGGCGGACCAATTTGCGAAAGCACGATCGATTCGAATGCCTCGTGGCTGTTGATTACGACATAAGCGACTGGACGTATCAATGCTTTCTGCGGGATATCAGTATGGGAGGGGCATATATCGAGACGGAGCAATCCGTTAAAGACGGACAGAAGATCATCCTTACGCTCTCTTCTCCAGAGCTCGAACGCAGCTGTGCCATCACCGGACAGGTAGTGCGTCGAGATAAAAAGGGCATCGGCGTGCGATTTGAAGAGATTAGCTTGCAACAAAAAAAGGTAATTCAGGCATTGTCCAAAGGCAGTTTTAAACTGCCTTCAGAACAGTTGTCGTAATAGATGGCCATTTCATTTCCATCAATTTAGGGCAAAATTATCCATGCCCCCGTATTCTCAAGTGAACAATAGCTTACCACATTATGATCCATAACAGGACCACTGGTATCATGGCGCCCATGACGAACAACAAAACGGAAGTTGTAATTGCAAAAGAGGACGCCGTGTTCTGGATTGACGGAAACGGGCGCTGGCGGAATGCACACGGCGAATTCCGGCATAAAAAGATAATCGAATATTTTCACACATCCATCGAAAAAGATGATGGCGGATACTTTGTGCTTCAGGTCCGAGGGGATGTCGTTGAAAAGGTTTATTTCCGTTATGAAGAGACAGCTGTGTTCGTATTTGATGTGATCTTGGGCGAGGATATCGTCCTAGTGTTGAACACGGGTCGACGAATCCAGCTGGAACCGGGTCGCCTGTTTGTGAAAGGTGACAGTCTTTTCATGCACACTGGAAATGAGGTTTTCAAATTCACCGACAGGAGTATGATGAAAATTGGCCGCTTTATCGATGAAAAGGAGGGCCGGTTCTTTTTCAGCAGAAACGCGGAACACCATTTAATTCAGCAGAAATAACCGGGTGATGCTCAATTTGGCAAAACAATTTTCTCTCAACAAGATGCATTCATGATTTTTTGGATGTTTGTAAAACGCAGGCCAACAGGTTCTTGCGTACAATTTCAAAAATATCGCCGAAACGAAGCGCACCGGTTACGGTGTTCTCTCTCTGAACGATGAGGGGCTGGTGAGCCCCCTTGACGTAGAGGTGGAGCGCTTTTTCAATACTGTCTTCTTCCTGTAAAATTTCCATTCTGGTCCATCACGACGGCATCCCGGTGGGCATGCTTTTTTTCCGTAGATTTGGAATTTTCCAGGGCCTGAATGACATCCATCAAACCATCTTCTTCAGTTACCTTTCCGTGCTGTATTCGGAAACGGTTTATCGCGGCCGAAAACCGCGAATCCAACGGTGCCGATGATCCCGAAAACGAACGCTGTAAGAAGGTTCGTCTGCGGGCTGATTTGCCACAGAAAAGCGCCCCCCAGCGCGGCAACGGCAACAAAAACATCCCGGATCAGGTAGTACAGCCCGAACATGCCCGCCTTGCAGCTGTCCGGGGATAAATCCATGATCAGCGCCTTGCGGGTGGGCTCACCAAACTCCTTGAGTCCCCGCAGGATGAACGCCGCGATCAGCCATTCCATAGAGCGGCTGTAGAGAAGCATCAGGGGAAACAGGGTGAAAAAAACAAAGGTCATGAGCACAAATGGCTTTTTGGTGCTGCGGTCCGCCAGATAGGCCACCGGTATGTAAACCAGCACTGCCGTGGCCATCTCGATGGAAGTCAGAAGACCGAACTGCACCGCCGTCACCGGTTCAGCGATGGTTTTCATGCACCAGACAACCACGAAGGCATAGGGAATCTGCTCGCAGAAGCGGATCAGAATGTCGGTGACCAGAAGCCCTTTCATGGCCGGGTTCATCAACCGAAACAGCTTTAGCGGGTTTTTCTCCGATGTCAGTTCACAGACGTCCGCCGAGGNCATCCTGTCGTCTTCGATCATTCGTTGCTGCAGGACAAGGGCTACCGCGGCCATTACCAGAGCAACCCCAAAAGCGAGGCGAACCCCATCCCGTTCGCCCCAGACACTAATGAAGATGCCGCCAATCAGGGGGCCAAGGGCCATGGGAATGCGCCTTACCAGCGAATGCATACTGACGCCCATGGTGCGTTTGTTGTGGGGCAGCACCTTGTAAATCAGGCTCATGGTGGCCGGCAGGGAGATGGCCGACCAGGAGATAAAGAGCACCGCGCCGGCCAGCACCGCTTGCCAGGCGGGGATTAGAATCACCAAGACAAAGCCGGCCATGGCTAAGAGGTTGAAGACAAAAAGCGAACGCTTGGTACCCATTCGGTCGGACAGATATCCACCCGGAAACGAGTATAGGGCCGAGAGCAGGTTGTCCATGGCCTGCAGCAGGCCAATGGCCAATACGCTGCCGCCCAGGGCCAGTATATAGATCGGTAGAAAACGCTCGGCCATACGTTCGCCCATGCCTACCAGCACCACCATGGCCAGCACACCGACGGTGCTTCGCTGCAGGCCGAGAAAGCCGGAGACCCGGGCGGCGCGGGATGTTATGGTTTTACGAGGGGCCATGTTTTTCCTCTAGGATTCACTTCCGGCTACATCCAGCCGGCACCAGGCATACAAGGCGTCATAGACCTCAAGCTGCCCCTCTATGTTTTCCATATCGTCCGGATATCGCAGGCTGTAGCCCACCGCAATGGCCTCGAAGCCGGCCGCCAGGGGATCGGCATCCAGACGGTTCGTGTCCGCGGCATTGATGATTTTAGCCATGCGCAGTAGCGCCTTGTCGGTCAGTTCGTAATCCTTGATGATCACGTCAAAGGTACACAGATCCTCGCGGTGGTGCAGTTCGGCCCCCGGTGTGTCAAAGGCAATCGCACCCTCTTTTGCGGCGACTTCCATTACTTTGCTTTTGGGCACGAAAAGAAATTCGGCATCCGAGTCGATGAACCGGGTGATCAGCCAGGGGCAGGCCACGCGGTCAACGTGTACATGGGATCGGGTTATCCATTTCATTTTGATTCTCCTCTATATTCAGACCTCGTTATTCATCAAATAAAAGTGATCGTAAGCTTTTTATAAACCGCGAAATTACCCATAAATTGGACATTCGGTCGGTCTGGGTTAAAAGGTTCCGGATTCCCGGTTCAGGGTTAATCGCTTCGCGGTTTTTCCCTTTTCCATTTTTTCATTTGGTAATGTGACGGGGAANTTAACCCCTGAACCTCTGAACCGGAAACCTTTTAACCAATTGCCCAGGATGNAAATGGAGCCTTTTGTCNAAAAATATCACCCATAATCTGTTAATATTTACGAGATTTGTATGTCAGGCAAAGCCTATTGCTTCCTGGCACCAAAATAGACCAGCGTTTTGTCCACCAGTGCCTGGACATCTTCAACGAGGTGATTGAACTTTCCGTTCAAATCATCGGCCAGGTGCTGGACATACTCCCGGGCCGCCTCCTCACCGTACTTTTCCTCGAACATCCGGCTGAATTCGAGCACGCGGGTGATGTCGTGGCGTTCGTTTTTGTGCTGGGGCTCATCNATCCATTCATGAACCTCTCGATANGTTTTGCTGGTTCGCTGCATGCTGACTTCGACATGTTTTTCGATGCTTGGCATNGGTATTCTCCTTTTTTNTAGCAGATTATTTGTTCGGGTTTATTGCGGCCCNTATTNNCTTCAGGTGGCATATTCCCCCTTGTGCTGCTGAAAATAGACGTACAGGTTTTCAAATAATCGGAACCCTTCCGTCATGCGTTGGTCATCGTTCGGCCGGGAGGCCACCAGACCGGTCAAAAGGGCGTTGAAACCGTCCGTTTCGGCGCGGTCGTATTTGGCGTCTTTCAGATCTATGTCGTGAACCACTTCGGCCAAGAGGACAAGTGTCCGGTCCTGGAGCTGGAAGCGTTGGATCATGACCTCAAACGTGCAACGATCTCCCTCGTGGGTGTATTCACCGTCGAACATGTCGAAACGTAGCTCGCCCGGCACAGGCGTATATGGCGTTGCGTCGACGAATTTAAAAACCGCTGCATTGTCCACAAAACGCCGGATCAACCAGGCGCACGCAATGCGGTCGACAAAGAGGTTTTTTCGTGTCACCCAGATTTTCCCTTTCAGATTGTCGAGCCCATCCTTAAAGGCGGTCGGGGCCGATGCTTGACCCGACAAACGGGCCGCCAAGTCCTTGATCAAGATTTCCGCGGCCCCCCGCTCCGGTGTTTGAAAGAAATCGATGGCCCCAACTTCATCCAGTCGGCGCTGCAATCTGGACACTTGCGCCGGCCCCTTCACCGCCGGGTCCCGGGGATCGTTCTGTCCGGAAGACCAGTCGGCGCGCAAGCGGTTAGCATCCTGGATAATCTTTTCGTAATCCGACTTGCGCGCATTTCGAAATAAGGCGACGATCTGTTCATCGGTCAGACCTTCCACAAATCGCGCCTCGGAAATAGACCCGTCCCCACCGCCTGCGACAATCTCCTTGAGCGTCCAGCTCAGATCCTCACGCGACTGTTCGGAAACGGGCATGGCGTAGACCGATTGTTTGATGGCCACAGCGCCCACCTGCTGCAACCGCCGCCAGATTTTCACCCGCAGGGCGTTGGGCTTGGGGGGGATCTGGTGGATCAAG
>JGI24024J18818_10000712_pt1 | contig 13044 bp, 13 predicted proteins | sample Cruoilmetagenom2_FD_18818 | JGI IMG/M metagenome (IMG submission 18818) | reverse complement strand
GCTACCTGTACTTCTGTTGAACCTGTATCGTTTTCGCCTCTTGCGTACTTAGCAATAATTGCTGCTTTTTTCGCCTGATCTAAAGCCATAATGACCTCCTGATTGGTATTTGATTTTCTAAAATTTTTAGAGACGCAATAATATCATAATAAACTTAGGGGCACATATAATACATACTTGATATAAATCATGCATGATTAATACTAATTAGAGTAAAATACTCCTAATTAAGATTGAAGGTTATTAAGATGTTATTAACACGTGCAAGTGAATACGCATTACTCTCTTTGGATGTCATACGTAAATCAGACGCTCCTATCGGTGCTGAACAGTTAGCTACAGAACTATGTATCCCTAAAAGTTTTCTTGCAAAGATTTTACAGAGTCTGGCAAAGCAAGGCATACTGGAGTCACGAAAAGGTGCACATGGCGGATTTATCCTGGCAAAAACCGTAAATGAAATTTCTGTAAATGAGATCATATTTGCTGCAGAGGGCAAATCACCTGCTGTATTTGACTGTACATCTTACTCACATACTTGTCCCAACGGAACCATAGGAAGCTGTGCCATTTCACCTTTCCTTATGAATTTTCAAACCAAAATAGATGATTTTCTCAATGGTTTGATGCTCGGCGACATACTTTAAATCCTCAGAAATACCCTCTTCTGGGTCGATTCTATCGACCCTACAAGTACTTCATTGTATAATATACTTATATTTTAAGCTCCAAAAGGCATATTTTTATGAAACAACATGTTTACCACCTCTCTCACATAGATCTTGACGGCTATGGATGTCAATACCTCTCACAGCAGTGTTTCGATACCATCGACTGCTATAATGCAAACTATGGACCCGAAGTACCCGCAAGACTTGGTGAAATAGTCAAAAAAATAGAGCAGGACAAATTTTTACATGGAGATGCCATTGAAGCTCTCATCCTCATCACAGATCTGAACCTGACAACAAAAGAAGGTACTTGGATAGAAAAAGAGGCTGTACGTATCGGTGCAAAACTGCAATTGCTTGACCATCATGCCACCGGTGCCACTGCATCGGAACGCTTTGCCTGGTATAAACTTGACACGACACGTTGTGCCACACTCATAACCTATGACTGGTTGCAGCAACATTATGCTTTTGATAAAGAAAATACACTGGCTGGCATCGTACAAGCCATTAATGCCATAGACATTTGGGTCAACGATGATGCCCTCTTTGAATATGGAAAAGTGATGCTCGGGATGATATCCGGTGCCAGAGAGATCAACCGTATTTTATTTCCTGCACAGGACAGAGCGTTTAAACTCTCTATGATAGAAGAAGCAAAAAACAGAGTCAACACAGCAGATGCACCCATCCAACTCGATGATGATCTGCATCAGATCAAAAAATCATTTTTCAAACAGGAAACAAACAACACAAAAGACAACCTTGTCGCAAACTATGTGACTGATCTGCTTACCAAAGACAAACAACGACTTACGATCTCTTATAAAGGTTACAAAGGCATACTCGGCTACAACGTAGGTAATGCTTCCATCATAGGAAATGCCTGTATGGTGGAAAATGACGACTATGATTTCTATATGGATGTAAACTTCAGAGGAAACTTCTCACTTAGATCCAATAATAAACTGGATGTTTCACAAATGGCAGCTCACATTGGAAACGGTGGTGGTCACCCCAATGCAAGTGGTGGTAAAGTAGAGGGATACAAAGACTCATTCGTCTATGCAGATGTACGTAAATTTGTACAAAACTACATAGATGGGAAATCATCTTAAGCATTAAATATTTGCAAGGATAATATCGACACTGTCCTTTGCATCTCCAAACAACATGTGTGTATTCTCTTTATAAAAAAGTGGATTATCTACTCCGGCATATCCTGTCGCCATAGAGCGCTTCATCACGATCACTTTTTTTGCCTTCCAAACTTCCAAAACCGGCATACCCGCAATAGGACTGTTTGGATCATCCTGAGCACCCGGATTGACAATATCATTTGAGCCGATGACCAGCACCAAATCCGTTTCCGGAAAATCATCATTGATCTCATCCATTTCATACACAATGTCATAAGGCACTTTCGCCTCAGCCAGCAGTACGTTCATGTGCCCAGGCAGACGTCCGGCAACAGGATGTATACCAAAGCGTACTGTGATATTTTTATCCCGGAGCTTTTTAGTGATCTCTGAAACAAGATGCTGGGCCTGGGCCACTGCCATGCCGTATCCGGGAACAAGGATCACACTTTTGGCATCTTGGAACTCTTGTGCTGATTCTTCCGCCGTAATACTTACGACTTTCCCCTGCACTTCCTCATTCCCGGTAGTCACAGACACGGCTGTTGTTCCAAATCCTCCGGCGATCACAGAGATAAAACTGCGATTCATGGCACGACACATAATATAAGAGAGAATGGCACCACTGCTTCCCACCAGCGCACCGGTGATAATAAGGAGATCATTTGAAAGCATAAATCCTGTTGCTGCTGCTGCCCAGCCTGAGTAACTATTGAGCATCGAGACCACCACCGGCATATCTGCACCGCCGATCGACATCACCATATGCACACCAAAAGCCAAAGCGATACATGTCATAACGATCAATGGAATCAACCCTGACATCACACTTTGTGCATTGATGAACTCAACGCCAAGCCAAATGGAGACCAAACCCAGACTGAGATTCAGCCAGTGACGCGCAGGTAGAAGCAGAGGTTTACTGCCGATGACACCCTGCAATTTTCCAAAAGCGATCACAGAGCCGGTAAATGTCACTGCACCGATCAGGATACCCAAGTAGATCTCCACATCATGGATCGTCTTTGGGACACCTTCAAAGTGAGAAGCGGGATCGAGATAACTTCCAAATCCGACCAACATTGCCGCCAACCCCACAAAACTGTGCAGCATCGCAACCAGTTGTGGCATGCCTGTCATTTCCACTCTCATTGCCACAACAGTCCCGATGATCACACCTATAAGGATAGCAATGGAAAGCACCCCGTAACTGCCCACTTGAGAACTGAGAACCGTAGCCACAACAGCGATCAGCATACCTAACATACCATAGATATTACCACGACGTGCACTCTCTTGATTGCTGAGTCCTCCCAAACTTAAAATGAACAAGATAGCAGCAATGATATACGCTGCAGTTAACAAACCTTCATTCATGATTCAACCCTCCTTCTCATTTTTGAAACATCTTCAGCATACGCTGGGTCACAAGAAAACCGCCGGTAATGTTTATGGTAGCTGCCAGGATCGCTACCGCAGCCAAAATGGTCACAGCACTCGACAACTCGCCTGATACTTGAATCAAGGCACCCAGAACAATGATACCGCTAATAGCATTGGTGACACTCATAAGCGGTGTATGCAGTGCAGGTGTGACATTCCAGACGACATGATAACCCACAAAACAGGCCAATACAAAGACAGTAAAATGCGCCATAAAATCAGCTGGCGCCACCTTACCAAGCCCTGCAAGCAAAAGGGCAGCAGTGAGCATGAACACTGCGCTTCCCCATCCTCCGGATCTCTTTTTTTGCTCTTCCCTCACTCCGGGAGCCTTCACTTCAGTTTTAGGAGGCTTGGCAATGGGCTGAATCTTTGGCGCAGGCGGCGGCCAGGTGATCTCTCCATTTTTGATGACAGTGGCTCCCCTGATCACTTCATCTTCCATATCTACAGTGATCTGACCATCTTTCTCCTTGCACAGATCACTGAGCAGATGGCGAAGGTTCGTACCATAAAGCTGGCTGGATTGTGTAGGCAAACGGCTTGGAAGATCCATGTACCCGATCAGAGTCACACCATGCTTCACAACCACTTTTCCAGGTTCTGTCAGAGCACAGTTCCCTCCCTGCTCTGCCGCCAGATCCACGATCACAGAGCCGTCACGCATCGACTCCACCATCTCAGCTGTGATCAGTTCAGGAGCCTTTTTTCCAGGGATCAAGGCAGTAGTAATAATAATATCCACCTCCTTCGCCTGACGCGCAAAAAGATCCATCTCCGCCTTGATGAACTCCGGGCTCATCACCTTGGCATAACCACCCTCTCCGCTGCTCTCCTCTTCAAACTCAAGTTCCAAAAATTCTGCACCCATACTTTCAACCTGCTCTTTGACTTCGGGACGGGTGTCAAAAGCCCGTACAATTGCCCCCATCCCGTTCGCCGTACCCAAAGCAGACAGACCTGCCACACCGGCACCGATAACCATCACTTTTGCAGGAGGTACTTTACCCGCTGCTGTGATCTGACCGGTAAAAAACCGTCCAAAATGGTTTGCAGCTTCCACTACTGCACGGTATCCGGCGATATTTGCCATGGAACTCAGGGCATCGAGTTTTTGTGCCCTTGAGATCCTTGGCACAGAGTCCATAGCGATCACCGTTGCTTTTCGTGCTTCAAGCATTTTCATCAATTCAGGATTTTGTGCAGGCCAAATAAAACTGATCAGACATCCGCCTTCTTTCAGAAGTTCACTTTCATGTAGGCCAAGAGAGGGATGTTCTTCAGGGGCACGTACTTTCAGTATGATATCTGAGCCTGTCCACAACATTTTGGTATCATCGATGATCTCAACCCCTTCTGCACGATAAAGATCATCAGAAAAATGGGCATTCTCTCCTGCTCCGGACTCAAGCGCAACCTTAAAGCCAAGCTTCTGCAGCCATACAACCGTCTCAGGTGTTGCTGCTACACGTTTCTCTCCAGAATGAATCTCTTTGGGAATTCCTATTGTTAAGACCATATTCTCTCCTTATTGACTACAATTGTATTTATTATTAGATTAAAAGTAAGTGTATGGTTATTGCGTTAAGTCTTATAGGTTATAATTATTTTACTATATTTTAAAAGGAACACAATGTTTAAACAAACATCTACATCACTACTACTCGCAGCCACACTCGCGCTGCCATTTTCACTACAGGCAACAGAAGCTCCAAGTGCCATAAAAGTTGCACCTAAAACAACCGTATCTGCTCATGCTGCCAACTCTGCTGCCTATACACTACTCGCAACGATGAATATGAAAGAGAGTTATGAAGGGATGATCACAAGGATCACACAAATGCAAATACAGTCAAACCCTCAACTCAAAGCCATAGAACCAACCATTCATGCATTTTTTACAAAGTATATGGGTTGGGAAGCGCAACGCGGTGACATCGCAGCACTGTATGCTAAAAATTATACCGCAGAAGAACTGGCTGAACTTAATAAATTTTACCAAACGCCACTGGGACAAAAAACTGTACAACTCATGCCACAACTTGCAGCTGCCGGGGCAAAGATCGGTCAAAGTAAAATGATGCAACACATGCCTGAAATGAAAGCGATGATAGAAGCAGAACTTAAAAAAGCAAATAATAAAAAATAAGTCTTACTTAAAATTCATTTAATTCTAAACTGTTATACTGCATGACTAGTATTGTGGAAAACCATATAAATGGATCATATGCTAACCACAAATACTTTTAATATGACAAAGCTAAACCTATCGTGAGGTAGGGACAGAAAGCCATGGGTCTTTTATCATAAAGATAAAAGATCGCCAGGTTACCTATAGACTAATACAGTAGAATATACTCTTATGTAAAGAGATACCTCTACATACTTTTATTTGGTACCTCCCCTTTCTTCCTTTCTTTATGTTATGTTTTCTTCTAACAAAAGGATAAACATGTATAAACGATATACAATACTCAAATGGCTCTCGCTTCTCTTGATATCACTGATGCTGACAAACTGTGGCGGTGGAGGAGGCAGCACAAGCGGCACTGCTGCTATAGTCAATAATGGTGCTTTATTGAATACAACTTCAATGGATAATGGTACACTAGGTACCGGGATCGATACGAACAATGAGGATGATGAATTTTCAAGATCAGAATACAGGGGCCTTAACTTCTACTATAAAAATATGCCCTCTTCTGAGTACCGTCTCCCACAATTGACAGATGCAAGTTACAATACTTTAAATGAAACCCAAAAGTTACAAATTGCCGATAAACTACTGAGTACTCTTTTTTTTGGATACCCGCTGAAAGTGCTTCAGGGAAAAATTGCATCAGGTGGTTTTATCGAAAGTATCAGAAGTGCTTTAGAGGTTGATAATACAGATAAAGAGTGGCTTGAGAACTATATTATTGATGAAGATATCTTTCGCCAGTCAAGTTACAATGAGCAAGTGGCTGTAGATATCCTGACACGTTTTTATGCCATGAAAAAATTAGACGGTTATTTCATTAAAAACTGGACGGCTTACATTTTGGCACAAACCATTATGTTTTCCCCCGCATACGAACTTGAGTCTACACATACACCCAATATCGCAAGAGTATATAACAGACTTGTCAATATGCTGGAAGTTGAAAGCGGCATGCGATATATCACCTATGTACATATGATGAGTGAAGACAACTGGAGACGTTTTAGAAGCCCTGAAGATAATGGTAGAGAGATGATGGAGATCTTTACTCTCGATATGAATGATTCTCATGTACCTTTAGCGGGACAGGCACTTAAAAACTGGAAGCTTGACAGAGACAGTGACACACTTGTTGTAAGTTTAAATGAAAACAGACAGCCCCTGTCTCTCTTTGGTACAACTGTTTATAATGGTGATGATTTCTACCGAGAGATGGCAAAGTCTGACCAGTTTACACAAGGTGTAACTTCGAGAATAGTAAACTTCTTTTTCCCAAATACCATAGCAAGTAAAAAAACTCAAATTATTAACAGTATCCTTTCAAGTAAACCTGAAACATGGCAGGATATCTTACTACAAGTGGTCTTCTCTGAAGAGTACCTACTAGATAACAGCAGAGCCAAAAGTGCCGAAGAGTTATTTTTCTCAGTGGCAAAGAAAACAGATTTTAAACACAGAACAAGTACCTTCCATGAATTAAAAGATGCTTTAGAAGAGATGCATCAGGCCAGTATGAAGTACAAGCTTGGAAAACTCAAACGTGTACCACTTGATACACTATCTTTTGCCAACTATCACAAATACATTCGTGAGCGTATCTTACTTAGAAAATCTACCCCTGATAAAGAGACGGAGTATGATGCATGGGATAGACAGGGGTGGAGTGAAAAGTTTGTTGCAAATGAAAACTTCAGTTTTGATGGTGAAGATGTTGTGAATAGCTTAGACTCATTAATCCAATACCTATTTACAACAATCACATCTCGTAATGCCACATCAACAGAATTGGCTCTCTTTAGGGCACATATGGTGATTGGTGAGGGGAGTGAACAAATACTTAGTAATACTTTCAATATGTTTAGAACAGATGATGACCCACAAACACAAAGAGAGCAAAGAGAGTACCGTAAAACCAATATTGCAATCATCGTTTTAGATTATATTTCAAGACTTTCAGAGACATATACATTAGGAGAGGTAAAATAATGAAAAGAAGAGACTTTATAAAACTATCTATGGCTGCAGGTACCGCGATCCTCATGCCAAGCCTTAGCTCTGCAAAAGATCTGGATATCAGTCAAATCACTTTTTCCCCCGGAGTAAACAGTACAAACCAGGCACAGACCATTATGATATTTATGTATGGAGGAGCAAGCCAACTCGGTGGTAACCTGACAAACATCGATGAGATCAAAATGGCTTCTCAAAGTAATTATGACAACTATTTTAGAGGGATCACAAAAACAGCCAACAACTGTTGGCAGGAAGCAGGCGGTACACATATGGAAACCCTGCTGGCCAATGGTGACATGACACTGTTTAGATGCTGTTACTCACAAGTAAGGGATGATGAGGGCAATAAAGCACATGGTTCCTGTACTGTTCAAAATCAGAAAGGTTCATTTGATGATGACAGTGCCGGTATGATCGCCAACCTGGCGCAAATACTGGAATCAAACGGCATCATTGACGAAAGCACTGTCATGCCTTTTGTCACACTTGAAGGAGAGTCAAAATTCTACACAGAGGGAAGGAGACCGTTAAACAGTTTCCTGAAACCTGTAGGGCTGGATGAAGATCTTGACAACCCCTATGACCGTTCCAGTCGTGACTGGCGCTATTATACTCCTGAAGAGCGGGAGATAGCCAACTATAATAATAGTGAACTTGGTTTTGATGCATCCCTTCACGAAAAAATGGATACACTTGCCCAGCAACATAATGAAGCAGGAAAGATAAAAGATGCCTTTTCCAAAAGAGCTTCTCTGAACAACTTCATAGATGACATTTCCACTTCAACTACTCCAGATCTCGGTGATGATGCCTATCCGTCAAACAACCGTTTTTCAGATAAAATTGAAACCGCCGTCAAAGTATTGGTAAAAAATCCTGATACAAGAGTCATTACCATTGGTACAGGTGGTCTCGGAGGCTGGGATGACCACAATGAAGCAAGAGACTATGTCACAAGAACAGAGAGTCTTTTCACCACTCTAAAATCAGCTATGGCACACATCAAAGCAGAAGGGAAAGAGCAACATATCAATATCATGGTCTTTGGAGAGTTTGGAAGAAACGTAAATCTTAATTCTGCCCTCGGATGGGACCATGGTAACTTACAAAACTTTTATGTTTTAGGTGGGAAAGGTTATTTCAACCATAAAGGTGTAGTAGGTGAAACTATTGTAGATAATACAGGTTCTATCAATAGACTCTATCTCAAACCTAAAAGTGGCAGCTACCAGTTTGAGCCACTGAGTATCGCAGCAACGCTTTATAAAATTTACGGAATAGACAACCCTGAAACACTCACCAACGGAAATAAAGAAATAGACCAGCTGTTTACATAAATTAGGGCACAGCTAATAACCCTTATATCTTCACTCTCGCTTCCAATGCACGTGAGAGTGACATAATATCTATATTTTCCAACTCTACGCCCGTTGGTACACCTTGTGCAATTTTTGTAAAGTGTATCTCCAATCCTTTTAACTTATCTTCTATATAGAGTATCATTGTATCCGTTGCAATACTTGGTGGAAAAGCAAAAATGATCTCATCTACTCCGCCTACGGCATAAAAAAGATGTGCTTCATCCAGATCACGTACTTCTGTAACCACATAATAAACACCTGTAAACTGTCCACTCTCTTCAATCGTCAAAATATCTTTCGCTGATTGAACGATACAAAGTTTAGAAGAGTCACGATAAGGATCCGAACAGATAGTACAGAGTTCATCTTCACTCATATTGTGGCACTTGCTGCATTTTTGTATGGCATTTACACCGGTTTCAAGTGCATGCGCCAGTTTCATAGCGGCAAAACCATCTTCCATGACAGCATGATAAGCTAAACGGATAGCCGTTTTTTTACCCACCGACGGTAAAGAGCCAAAGGCATCTACCAAATTTTCAAATGCCTCTATCTTGTAATTTTTCACTTAGTCTCTTAAATAATCTGATGCTTTAGAGTACTCTACCACTGATTTAATAAAAGTGACTACTTTTTGATGTTCAGGATGGACATCATAAGCATCAAGGCCCTCTTTACTTTCAAATACAGCGATAATACTTAAATCCATCGCTCTGTCTGCCTCAACGAAGTTTACACCAACATCCATACTTCTTAGACTTGGCACTGCACCCATAAGGTTCTCCAACATCTGTTTAGCCTGAATAATATTGGCTTTTTTGTTTTCTTCTTTAAACTTAAACATCACGATATGAACGAGCATTTTTAGACCTTTGAATCTGTTTTTGTGATTATAACTAAATTATGGTAGAATTCGCCAAAATTATTCTCAATAATATACGAATAAACTATGGAGAAATATCTATGACAGAATTAGATTATTATGAAGTACTTGAAGTAAGTAAAGACTGTTCAGGCACAGAACTTAAAAAATCGTACAGAAAACTTGCGATGAAATACCACCCGGACAGAAACCCCGATGATAAAGAAGCCGAAGATAACTTCAAAGTAGTCAACGAAGCGTATCAAGTGCTTTCTGATGATGAAAAAAGAGGTATCTATGACCGTTACGGTAAAGCCGGACTTGAAGGCCAAGGCGGTATGGGCGGTGGCTTTGGCGGAGCTAACATGGATGATGTTATGGATATGTTCAACTCTATGTTTGGCGGTGCAGGTGGCGGCTTTGGCGGAGGATTTGGTCAAACACGCAGAGACCCGGGTCAAAAGTATGCACTGGACTTTGAAATAGAACTTCCATTAAAATTCAATGAAGCGATCTTTGGTTGCGAGAAGCAAATAGACATCACTTACAAGTCATCATGTAACGACTGTAAAGGTACAGGTGCAAAAGATGCCAAACTGGAAACCTGTGACTACTGTCAGGGTCAAGGTCAGGTATTGATGAGACAAGGGCCTATGCAATTTGCACAGACCTGTCCAAAATGTCATGGCCAGGGTCAAAGCATTAAAGAAGAGTGTGGAAGCTGTCATGGGAAAGGATACCATGAAGAAGAAGATACTGTTACAGTCAACATCCCTGCCGGTGTAGACTCTGGCAACCGTCTTAGAGCTCAAGGCTATGGGAATGAAGCTAAAAATGGAAAACGTGGAGACCTTTACCTTACATTTCATGTGGAAGAAGATGAAAACTTCATCCGTAACGGTAAAGACATTTACATAGAAGTACCTGTATTTTTCACACAAGCGATACTCGGAGAAACTATCTCCATCCCTGCGCTTGATGGTGAATTGGAACTGGAACTTAAACAGAGTACTAAAGACAAAGAACAGTTTATCTTCGATGGTGAAGGTGTAGCAGATGTTCATGGCGGACGTAAAGGCCGTCTTGTTGCTCAGGTACAGATGATTCTTCCTAAGAAGATCAACGAAGAGCAAAAAGAACTGCTCGAAAAACTCCAGGATAGTTATGGAGTAGAGAGTCGTCCTCATAAAAGTACTTTTGATTCTGCCTTTGGCAGAGTAAAATCCTGGTTTAAAAACTAAACGCCCTCCTTATTTTCGTGGGCGCTTGACCCACAGACCTCTAAACGATAATTATTTTCCCTTAAGCTAAGAAGACTATACTGAAATAAAGAAAACTTATTTTTCTTTATTTTAAAAGAAAGGATTCATGATGGCACGTAGAGGAAATTCGATCATCAAAGGCTTAGAGATCAATGAGATCATTACAGTACTCAATAAAGCGTATGCAGATGAGTGGTTGGCATATTATCAATATTTTATTCAAGCAAAAATAGTCAAAGGCATTATGAAAGATGCTGCTATCGCAGAACTTACCGAACATGCAACAGATGAACTGAGACATGCAAATATGGTAGCAGACAGAATTTTACAACTTGGTGGTACACCGCTGCTCAATCCGCAAGACTGGTTTACACATTCCAACTGTAGCTATGAAGAGCCTAAAGAGTTTGATGTCGTGAGTTTACTTGAAGATTCCATCAAAGGAGAGCAGTGTGCTATTTCTATCTATTCAAAACTTGCAGACATGACGAAAGATAAAGATATCGTGACCTATGACATCGTCTCAGAGATCCTTGCAGATGAAGTAGAACACGAAGAAGATCTGCAATCACTCCATGATGATATCACGGAATTTGTTGCAGACATCAAGAAGAAACTCTAACTAACGCTTACTGCACCTTTTGGTGTAGTATTACTTTAGTCTCTGAAGTAGTAAAACTGGCATCATCCACATTTTTATCATAAGCCACTACATACACATCATCACCGCTTTGTAAATAATTGTTTTCTCCGAACTCTGCATAGGCAGTGGCCCCTATGGAGATCAATGCCTGTTTAGGGTAATGCGTTGTTTTTAAGTGTGCAGCTATATCTTCCAGCGGCCCAAAATCTTCCTGTCTGTTCATCTTCTCTATGAGCCATGTCTTAAGCTTAGTATAGAAGTAAGAGTAACCAAGGAGTGGTGCATCTACACCATAAGGGTGTAAGACCCCATTTCGTTCGACAAAAGAGCAAAGATGGTAGTTATCCATCACGCCACCCTCTTCAAACTTGTCTATGGCTATCCATTTATCCCCGATACCTTTAGAGTTAATGCCCCAGGACTTTTTCTCTGAGATCTTCTTCGCTCCCTCTTTACGTATAGTACAGTCATTAAAAGTAGTAAATTTTTGTGCAAGAAGATCAGCCACTTCATTCTCTTCATTATAGACAATATCAAAAAGTACTGCTATCTCCGGCTCCACTTGGGCATTTGCTTCATAATTTGGAAGATTGAGTTTGTCTGTACCAATAGCGTATAAACCTAAGAAGGTCTCTGATCGGGGAAGATAAAAAGGAAAAATACCTTTAGGGGCATCTGGTTCAGCAGTTGTCACATTTTCAAAATCTTTAAGTTCTCCGGCTTGTTCTAAGTGATGTGCAAAGTTTCCTGCTACACCTAAACATATGACATCTTTAAGTTCCATAAAATTCCTTCAGTAATTAATAATAGAAGTATAGCTTAGAGATGATTATAAGGTGTTTTGAAAAGTTTGAAATAAAAGTGATAGTGAAGAGTATCCACTACCCAAGGGTAGTAGATATGAGATGAAACTTAGTTAGCTATAGAATTAGTTACCCGCTACTGCGTCTTTAAGAGTTTTACCCATTTTGAATTTAGGAGCAGTGTGTGCTGCTTTTGTATATGTTTTGTCAGTTCCTGGGACTTTACCAGATTTTTCTGCTACATCTACTGTAGAAAATGTACCGAATCCTACCAAAGATACAGTCTCTTTTTTTACCAATGCGTCTGTTACTGAAGAGATAAATGCTTTTACCGCTCTCTCTGCTGCTGCTTTACTCTCAAATTCACCATTTTTCTGTACTAGTTCTACGAAATCTGCTTTTGTCATTCTTCTTCCTTTTTTGATTAAGATGCAGTTATTATAGCACAATATAATCTTATAGCAAGCTAAATAGCCCCTATTTTACGGCATTTACCCATCTTTTTATAAAAATAATCGTAAAAATAGTATTTATATAAGTTATAACGAAGGTATGGCATATATTTGTTAATTATTTTTGATTAAAGAAACTGCTGTATCAAGGAAGAGTGGGGCCATTAGGATGTCCATTAGTTTAGTTTCTTTTTA
>JGI24024J18818_10000711_pt1 | contig 13048 bp, 12 predicted proteins | sample Cruoilmetagenom2_FD_18818 | JGI IMG/M metagenome (IMG submission 18818) | reverse complement strand
CCATATGTTTTCGTGTCAGTTCCAATTGTTTGGATTGACGGGTCCGTTGTGAATATACAAGTGACTACTAGTATAGATGCTACTAATGAGATGATCCACATCTTAGCAATCATCTTAATCGTTGTGACAGTTATTGCAATTGTTCCAACCCTTGTTTCTAGCCGAATCCTAAGCAACTTAATCATCCAGCCTATACGGACAATGATTAATACGATGAAAGATATTCAAAAAAGCGGTCAATTTCAACAGTTGAAGTTAGAGGATACCAATGAAGGTGAGCTAGTTGAGATGGGTGAAACATTCAACCATATGATGGCGTTGCTTCAAAAAAATTACGAAAAGCAGGAGCAATTTGTCTCTAATGCATCTCACGAGCTTCGAACCCCTCTAACTATTATCGAAAATTATGCAGACTTACTAAAGCGACGAGGTCTAGATCAACCCGACTTATTTGAGGAATCCATTGATGCCATTCACTCTGAAGCTATTCGAATGCGAGAAATGACTGAGCAGCTATTGTCCATTGCAAGACAGGAGCAATGGAATATTCAATTAGAGAATATTAATATTACCCAACTTGTCCAAGAAACAGTAAACACTTTTCAAACTACTTATCAACGAGAAGTAAATATGGAAGGTAGCTATCAAATACTCGGTAATACGGATATTCAAAAACTAAAGCAATTACTTTTTATCTTTTTAGATAATGCACGGAAGTATAGTGAAGGTAAGATTAGCGTTCATGTCGCTCAAATAGATAATGATTACACTATTCAAATACAGGATAATGGAGTTGGGATTCCAACAGAGGATTTATCCAAAGTATTTGATCGATTTTATCGTGTGGATCAAGCAAGAAATCGTAAGCATGGTGGAACCGGGCTCGGCTTAACTATGGCAAAAGATATAACTGATGCACTCGGTGCACGAATTGAAATAAATAGTAAAGAAAACGAAGGAACAATTGTAACGCTGTTTCTGCCAAAAGAAAAATAGTTACTCTCCCCAAATTCTTACTTTCGCGTTATATACTATAGCTAACTAATTGAACCATGAGGTGACACACGATGAAGAAAAGTAAGGGTGGTTATATAATCGGAGGAATAGTACTAATTATTTTTTTAACATTTGGTGTGCTATGGCTATCGCCTTTCTCTGCTAAGACTCTTACTGAGGAGGAACTGAAGACCGCCGCACTTACCAAGTACCCTGGTGAAATAATTCGTACTGCTAAATCGGAGAACGAATATGAAATTGACATACAAATGGATAATGGAGTTTATACTATTAGAATGGATTCACGCAATGGAAATATTCTTTCCCTAAAACAAATAGTAACTGAGGAAGTCTCTCCTTCCGTTGAAACACTTTCTGTAGCTCAGATTAAACAAGAAATTGCTACTCAAGGTGAGCTTCAATCCATTCATTTGATAAATGCAGATACTCCATACTATGAAGCCGTTGTTTATAAAGAAAATATTGAATTCACCCTAAAAATAGATCCCTATAATGGTTCCATAATAGATTCTTCTCAAGCTCCAATAGAAGCTCCTGTTTCATCTGAAAATATTCTTCTCACCGAGGAAGAGGCTCTTACGATTGCTGCTACCCATTTAAAAGGAGTTGCCGATGAAGATGTTGAACTTCATCAACCTTCTGGTCGAACACCCTATTATTTAGTAGAGGTTGAGATTGAAAATGGAGAAGAAGAAGATCGCGAAGCCGTTGTCGAAATTGACGCATATACTGGTACGGTGAAATCGGTGAATTGGGAGAACTAAGTAAAGGTTCAAAACAAGGTTGGTGTGGCTAATGCTGCTACCAACCTTTCTTTTTTGGTTAAGTGTAATGCTGACAATGATCTTATTGCGACGAGCTTGCGCAGGAGCAGTGTCTTATTGCGACGAGCTTTGCGCAGGAGCACCACCACTATTGTAGTATTTTTACTTGCGTTCGTTTGTTGTTTACCCGCGGTCTCCTACTAAATACTCGCGGTCTAGCTTCATTTACTTGCTCTTAGATGCTAATACCCACGAAATGGAAGTTTTATCCAATATTCAAGTGAGTGGAATTCTATTTTCTATCCAAATTTTAACCTTCCCCTCCCCGTCCTTTCTTTTAAGTTGTATATAGTAATACATGTAAGGCAAACAAAACTTAGGAGGAGAACAAATGAAAAAATTAGTAATTGGTTCATTAGCAGCTGCACTTGTGATTAGCGGTGGAATTGGGATTAATGCTTTAGCAAGTGACGACAACCTAAATTTAAGTAAAACTCAAAGTGAAAAGTTAATTGGTTTCGAAAAGGCTAAAGAAGTAGCACTAAATGAAGCTAAAGGTACGATTGAAAGTGTTGACCTTGAAAAAAGTAATGGAAAAACATTTTATGAAATAGATATAGATGGAGAGAAGTCAAAAGAATTTGAAGTACGAGTAGATGCCTATAATGCAAAAGTCTTAAATGTAAGAGAAGATAATAATGACCAAGATGATGACGATGATGTTCGAGATAACCTAGCTTCAAATACTAAACTTATTACAGAAACTAAAGCAATTGAGATTGCTCAAGAACAAATCGAAGGTACATTATTAGAACTTAAGTTAGATTCTGATGATGGTCGTTATGAATATGAATTAGAACTTCGTACAACTAAAGGCAAAGCAGAATTCACAATCGATGCTAGCACAGGAGATATTTTGGAGTCTGAGCTGGATGAAGATGATGACGACCGTTATGACGATTAATAAATAATATTAAAAACCGCTTGATGGCAATCCATCAAGCGGTTTTTTAAATAGAAGCTTAATAGCTTCTCTATAAGTAAAAAGAATAGTTTATAAAAATACTTTAAATGACTGTTTCTTCTTTTAGTAATCGTCTTAATACTTTTCCTGAGCTAGTTTTTGGAAGTTCCTGAATAAATTCAATTTCACGTGGATATTTATAAGCAGACATTTTATCTCGAGACCACTCAATAATTTCCGTCTCTGAAGCTTCCATGTTCTCTTCTAATACAACAAAAGCTTTTACAGATTCTCCTCTTAATGGATCCGGTACACCTATTACAGCTACTTGGTTAATTTTTTCATGCTTAGACAACATTTTTTCTACTTCTTCCGGATAAACACTATAGCCCGAGCATTTGATCATTTCTTTAACTCTTCCTAGGAAATATAAAAAGCCATCTTCATCATACGTCCCTATATCACCAGTAATGAAATAATCACCATAGAATGATTCTAACGTCTCTTCTTCTTTTCCTTTGTAGCCTTTAAATACACTCGGACCTTTAACTAGAATCATCCCTTGCTCTCCAACTGGCATTTCTTCATCATAATTATCAAATTGAACTACTTTGATATCTGTATTAAAAGTAGGCTTTCCAACACTGCCATATTTTATTTCCTGCGGCGGTGTCATAGCATTCCCTGTATGTGTTTCACTCATTCCATAGGCAAATTCCATTAAAGGTTTCCCAGTAATTTGTTCCCAGTCATTTGAAATTTCTTGTGTTATTTGTATACCAAAACTTGTTACTATATTAATCTTCAAATGACTAAAATCAATATGATGAATCATCTCTTCTCTCATCATTTGTATATTCATTGGAGTAGTCGTATATAAAGCCGTTGCTTTATATCTATCAAATGCTTGGAGCATGCCTTTTGAATCGAAGCGTGTAAGTAACACAATTTCAGCTCCAACAACCATCGCACTAAGTAAACTTACAACTTTACCTGCAATATGGAAGATTGGCATGGCCGCAATGTACGTATCATCTTTTGTAAAGCCAAAGTTCCTTGCAACACAGGTTGCCTGAAACTCCGAGTTTGTATACGTTAACATTGCTCCTTTTGGAGAGCCTGTCGTACCTGAAGTATAAATAATCAAACTAACATCTTCAGCCATATTAATTTCTACATTATTCTCAAAGTCATATTTTTCTTCCATAAATATAGAAGACCATGGAATCGTGTCTTTAATTTCTGCTTCAACTATCCTCTCCGGAAATTCTGGATACGGAGTTTCAGGTAAGTAATCCCGGTAATTAGTGAGTATCTTATATTGCACGTTTGTTTCATCTTGGACCTTTTCATAAACTTCAAATAGATCAGGAGTGGTAATGAGCACTTTAGCGTTAAGATCGTTTAATTGGTATTTTAGTTCCCATTCTTTGAACATTGGATTACATGGCCCAGCAATAGCACCTATTTTCTGTGCTGCAAAAAAGGCAATCACGTATTGGGGACAATTTTGAAGATATAACGCTACAGTATCTCCTTTCTTCACCCCTTGATCAAAAAGAAAATTAGCCATCCGATTTATTGAATCCCAAAACTCTCCATATGTTATCTCTTTACCATAGAAATTAATTGCTATTTTCCCCGAGTCTAATTTTGCATGCTGTTCAATATAAGAATGGATTGGTCGATTTTGTAGAGTTAGTTGCTGCATCCTCAATTCCTCACTTCCCCTCAAAATTTGACATTCTTTTTTCAATGAAAGCTTGCTTACCCTCTTCATAATCCATCGTATGGAATGAGGCTAAAGTAGAATAGGTCTGTACTTGGAAGGCTGCCTCTAATTCCATATTTTCACTTGTATGCATCGCTTTCTTCATTAAGCCAAGGGCACGGGTAGCACTCTTTGATAAAAGCTCTGCCAATTCTTTTACTTCCTCATTTAATGATTCCATCTCTACTTGTTTATATAATAAGCCCCATTGGGACGCTTCTTCCGCTCCGAACATTTCTCCTAAATAGAGATATCGTGCTGCACGATGGTATCCAATTCTTTTTTGTAAAAGATATGTACCTGCTGAAATTCCTCTTAACACAAAAGGAAGACCAAATTTAGTATCCTTAGAGGCTATAATAAAATCAGCTGCCAAGGCAATTTCAAGTCCCGCTCCGAGAGCATATTTATGCACTTTTACAACGACAGGTTTTTCTAGATTTTTCATTGCTAAAACAACTGCTGGATATCCATCTATATACTCTGTTAACTTGTCAGTTGGATTGGGATTTCTTTCTGTTCCCATGTCTACAAGATCATCCCCGGCACAAAATGCCTTTCCATTACCCTCTATTATTACCACGCGAACTTTGTCGTCTCTTTTACTTTCTCTTAGAAAGCTAATCAAATCTGCAATCATATCATTATCTAAAGCATTTAAGGCTTTAGGACGATTTAATGTAATTCTAGCTATATTATTTTCTAATTGATAAATTACTTTATTGTCCATTTAAACCCTCCTCATATAAATGCTGTTCTAATTCTTTTCGAATTTCATTTGGTATAATCTCACTTTTGTTTTCATGTACATTATAGTTAACGTATATAGTATTTGCTTGGACAGTTAACCTATCATGCTGCCAAATCTCCTCATATAGTTCTAAACTCGAGTTGCCAATTCGCTTGATCCAACACTTAATTTCTACATTCCTACCAAAATATATTTGTTGCTTGTATTCAATAGTAGTTTTCAGAATAATCATTTTCCAGTCTTTAAAACTTAGATCTGGATTGAATAAGGAGAAGAGTTTATTTCTGCCACCCTCTAACCAAATAGGCACCGTTGTATTATTTATATGTCCTACCCCATCTGTTTCAGAAACTCTTGGTTCGATAATTGTTTGATACATGATTTTCTCTCCTTTCCTTTATAATTTACTGTTCAACATAATGCCCCAGATTCCTGCTGCAACTATGTTTTCTTCGACAATTAGGTCTATCTTTATATCATATATATATCTTTTATTACCGAAGGTTTTATTTTCCTGAATTTGATAAGCTACCGAAAGAGTCTCTCCAATCTTTACTTTCCTATGGAATTTCCACTTTTGAGCTACTACAGCAACTAAAAATTNTTCTAAGTTAAATGTCCTATTTAAAATACCTATAGCTAGCATTACAAGTTGTCGATTATCTGCAAACAGGGCTTTNTCTAAATTTCCATTACCTGATAGCGTTCGAAAAAGAACAATATCAGTTTCATATAAAGTCCTACTAATAGTCGTATTTAGTGGCCTGATAAAATTCAACTCTCAAACTCCTCATTTTTCTGAAGTAGTCAACACAGTTCCCTCCATTATAAGTTCACGCTCATTCTTATAAACAAGGAATTCCAGTTTGCTTTGCTGTTCAGAGATAACCATATTGTATTCAACGAAAATCTTATCTCCAATTGTGACACTTCTTTTATAAGTAGTGTCAAACTCATTTATAAAAGTGAATTCAGCTTCCTGCTTTTCGATTAATGCGGAGGCCAACAAAAAAACTGTATCTCCATGAAGTATGATATTTTGAAACCGTGATTTTTTCATCAACGGCTCATTAGAATGGAGGTTTAAGTCCCCTTCCCATATAATCGGCACTAGTAAATGGCTTTCTGTAATAAGTAAAGTATTTGTTTCTTTGAACATCCTATTGATAGTCATAAAAACCTTTACCGGATTTTCTTCCAAGTCTTCCTGCCTCTACCATTCGCTTCAGTAAAGGGCAGGGACGATACTTAGAATCTCCAAATCCTTCATATAAGCTTTCTAGTGCATACAGTGTTGTGTCTAAACCACATTCATCCGCTAAGCGTAATGGTCCTATGGGATGATTGGCTCCAAGCTTAAGACCGCGGTCAATTTCTTCTGGTGCAGTCCCTTCCATGACTAAGAAGGCTGCCTCATTCATCATTGGCAATAAGATACGATTCACAATAAATCCCGGAAAATCTTGGGCAATGACAGTTTCTTTGCTGATTGCTATTCCATATTCCTTAATACGTTCCAAGGTTTCTCCTGATGTTTCAATAGAAGTAATTATCTCCAACAACTTCATAATTGGTACAGGACTGAAAAAATGCATACCAATTACTTTGTCTGGACGATTAGTCACTGAACCAATAGCCGCAATGGAAAGAGAGGATGTATTACTCGCTAGTATAGCGTTTGGTTGTACTATTTGGTCCAATTGTTTAAAGACCTGTTGCTTTAATTCAATTCTCTCAGGTACCGCTTCGATTACCAAATCAACATTCTTACCATCCTGGAGATTCGTTGAATATTGAATAGAACTGTGAATTCTTTGCTCGTCCTTCGTATTATACTTTTCTCTCTTAAGCAAAGATTTAATACTTTTATCTATAAAATTTTTACCTCTTGTTAAATCTTCCGCGGTTCGATCATTTAAAATAACTTGTATTCCAGCTAAAGCAAATACTTGTGCAATTCCACTACCCATAAGGCCTGCACCCACAACCATTACTTTCTTTTCCATCATTATGGCCTCATTCCATAGATTATTCATTATTTTTGACATTTTTCACTATTACACTTGCTCCCTGTCCTCCTCCAATACATAAAGTTGCCAGACCATATTCTTTCTTTCTTCTAATTAATTCGTGGACTAATGATACTATTATTCTTGACCCCGAGCTTCCCACAGGATGACCAAGAGCGATAGCACCCCCATTAACATTTACAATTTCTTCGTTTAAATTTAAATCTTTAATTACCGCTAACGCCTGAGCTGCAAATGCCTCGTTCAATTCAATCAAATCTATATCATCTATTGTTAAATTTGCTTTTTTAAGGGCTAATTTCGTTGCAGGCACTGGTCCAATCCCCATTACGCTTGGATCTACTCCAGCTGAAGCAACAGAAATAATTTCAGCTAGAGGAGTTAAATTATATTCTTTAGCCATACTTTCAGATGCAATAAGTAGAATAGAAGCTCCATCATTTAATCCCGAAGAACTACCGGCAGTAACAGTTCCATTATCTTTAAAAGCAGCTGATAAGTTTTCTAACGCCTCTAATGTTATAGTCCGTGGGTGTTCATCAATTTGAAAGGTTTGTTTTTTTGTTACTATTGGAACTATTTCTTTTTCAAACACGCCATTTTGTATAGCAGTTGCTGCATTTATCTGACTTTGTAAAGCGAACCTATCTTGTTCTTTTCGTGAAATATCATATTGCTCCGCTACATTCTCTGCAGTTATTCCCATATGATAATTCTCTTTCGAACAAACCAAACCATCATAGAGCAAACTATCTTCTAATTGAATGGTTCCCAACTTTTTACCCCATCGACTATCTAAAGAAATATAAGGAACATTACTCATACTTTCAGTTCCACCAGCTAAAATTAGGCTTGCTTCTCCTGCTTTAATTTGCTGATAAGCAAGTGAAACAGAACGCATACCAGAAGCACATTGTTTGTTTATCGTCATTGCAGGAATTGAAGTAGGCAAACCTCCCTTTAAAGCAGCCTGTCTAGCTGGGTTAGCTTTCCCTCCCGCTTGATAAACGTTACCGATAATTACTTCATCTATTTTCTCTAGGGGTACTGTCAACCCTTTAACTGTTGCTTTAATGACTTCTGCACTTAAATCGGAAGAACTAAACTGTTTCAGGCTTCCCCCGAAACGACCTACTGCTGTTCTTAATGCTGATACGATAAATACTTTCTCCATAAGATCACCTCAATTGTTCTTCTATTAAACTAGTAATTACGTGAATATGGTAAATAATACTACTGCCAAGGCGGTCGCACACATAGTAAGTACTACAGCCATTAAGGCGACAGCAGGATATGCCCTCTTAAACGTTTCATGACTGATGTTACGGATAGTCGTAACGATATAACCATTATGTGGTAGAGAGGCTAAACCATCTGAAGACATTACAGATACACGGTGTAATGCACCAGGATCTATGCCCATATTTAGATAAATTGGTGATAATATCGGAAGCGAAATTCCTAATCCTCCTGAAGCAGATCCAGTTAAACCTGCAATTAAGTTAATACAGATTGCCATACTTAATAGTGGAGGCCCCGGAATTTCTAATACTGTTTCTACAATTTGCGTAAAACCACTAGTTAAAGCAGCTACCTTACCGAAAGCTATTACAGCACTAGTGTTACAAATAGCAACAATTGCATCATTCGAACCCTTACCAAGTACATCCCAAAACCCATTTATGAATTTGAACATTGTTAAACAAGCTACGACGATTGCCCCTAATAGAGCCAATATTGCTGCAGTATTCGCTTCAAACAACTGTGAATACGTAACCATTCCAGCCACTACAATAACAACTGGAAGCAGTGCAAGAAAGATATTAGGTAATTTCTTTTTATTTTCTTTATCTGTCTCTATATCTGAATCATATTTCTCGAATTTTTCTCCTCTATTGACTGCTTTTCTAATAAGTAAATGAAGGAAGAAAGTTCCCAGTATAAAATTAAAAAGAGAAGCAATCATACCAATCCAAAAACCTGAGTAAGGTGTGGTACCAAAAAATTCTGTCGGCATTATATTTTGAATTTCAGGAGATCCTGGTAAAAACATGGTAAAGGTAACAGATCCAAAAACTAATGCAGCAGGTATAAAGCGACGTGGTAAATCTGCATTTCTAAATAGTGATACTGCAAGCGGATATACAGCAAATCCTACAACGAATAAGGATACTCCACCGTAAGTCATAATCGCACAAGCCAAAACAACCGCCATTACCGCTCCTTTTGGACCAATAATTTTCATAACCCATTCTGCAATTGCTTCCGCCGCTCCGGTTTCAGCCATTACCTTACCAAAAATTGCCCCTAATAAGAATAATAAGAAATAAGTAGCAAAATACCCTGTAAACCCTTGCATATAAGTTCCCGTCATTGCTTCAATAATGTCCTGACCAGATGTTAATGCAACAAAGGCACTTGCAACTACAGCACTGATAATAATATTTATCCCTTTAACTGTCATATAAATTAATATTGCCAAACCTATTAACAACATAAAAACACTCATCTTACATCCCCCTTACAAGATTGATAATATCCACTACTCATTTACTTTGTTAAATACTGGCTTTCTCTTCTCAATAAATGCATTAATTCCCTCAAATGCATCCTGGTGTTGAAAGATTTCACAAAAAAGTACTGTTTCTTTTACTATACCTTCATCAAAGGAATGCTCGTACCCATATTGCATGGCTTCTTTTATACTATTAATAGAATTCAAGGACTTCTTAGAAAGCTTAGTTGCCCATTCTTTGGCTAGACTTAACCCTTCCCCGGTTTTTGTTACTTTGTTTACTAAACTGATTGAGAGTGCTTGTGTAGCATCGATGCTCTCCCCAAAAAACATTAATTCTTTCGCATTTGATATACCTACTAGCTTTGGTAATCTCTGTGTTCCGCCTCCTCCTGGAAAAATACCAAGATTGATTTCAGGTAACCCAATCTTCGCATGCTCTTCTGCAATACGTAGATCGCAGCTAAGTGCCAGCTCACAGCCGCCACCTAGTGTAAGTCCATTCAACATAGCTATAGTTGGTTTTCTAAGTTTTTCAATATAATTAAAAAGTTGATGATTTAACTCCACATGCTGCACCATATCTTCTCGACCTAGCCAAGTTGGAAATTCTTTAATATCTGCACCTGCCATAAATACTTTCTCTCCAGCACCAGTTAAAATAACTGCACTAACGAGTGAATCTTCTTCAATTCTTTTAAATGCACTCATTAAACCTAGAACAACTTGCTCACTTAGTACATTTACAGGAGGATTTTCAATTGTAATAATCGCTACTCTTCCTTCTATTTTAACCTTAACTACTTCACTCACTTCATCCACCCTCTTCTTTAGACTGAGTATCCTTAAGCCACAATTACTTTCAAATTATAAAAATCAACATTAATTTTTTACTATAAACCACTTTATGTATACGTATACATATTTATGATTACGCTTTCAAAAACTAATATACTTTGAATAGCTTTGTATTGTCAACATTTTCTGAATACTTATTTTTAAAGATTCATATAGCTTGTATTGATATTGTCAAATATATATACTTTAAACGTGCTGTAATGGTTGAAGAAGAAAGACAAGTAGATTTTGGAGGTTGCTCAATTTGGTATCATCAAAAGACGTAGCAAAACTAGCTGGAGTTTCTCAAGCAACTGTTTCACGCGTATTAAATACTCCTGAACTAGTAAAAAAAAACACCCTTGAAAAAGTAATGAATGCAATTAATGATTTAAGTTATATTCCCAATGCCCATGCTCGTTCTCTTGTTCAAAATAAAACTGGAACTATTGCTCTTTTATCGGGTCCGCTCCATAATCCATTTTTTGTAGATACTACTACTGCAATCGTTAATTATGCGAGTGAAATGGATTATAGAATACAGGTGCAATTCGTAAATGACAAAAAATTAAGTGAAGCTTATACTACGGCATTCGAACAGAAGGTTGACGGAATTATTTTATCTTGTATTTTGAATGATGATCCTATTTTTGAAAAGCTAACAAGAATGCAAATTCCATTTATAACATATAATAGAAAACACCAAAATAATGAATACTTTGTTGAAATAGATAATTATGAGGCCGGTTACCTTTCAGCTAAACATATGATTGAACAAGGTCATAAGTATATTGCTTGGGTCGGTGGTCCGTTAAATGTTAGTACATTCAACAATCGATATTTAGGATTCATACAAGCAATTCAAGATTTTCAAATTCACTTACCGGAAGAGTATAAAATTATCACGGATACAACAAAACAAAGTATTTCAGAGTCCTTTTACAAGCTTATGCATTTACAACAACGTCCAACTGCCATTTGTGCGGGATCTGATTCACTTGCACTGAATCTAATTGACGATGCAACTTTGGAAAATTTGTTAGTACCCGAAGATTTAAGTATCATTGGCATTGATAACGTAAATCTTAGTCAACATAGCTTGATTAACTTAACTACTATTGGAAGTACTTCCGGAAAAAATTTAGGCTACCTTGCAATTGAGAAATTAATTGATATGATTAAAAATAAAAATAATAGTTGCGTGAAAATTACAGAACCTGTTAGACTATTCGAAAGAAGTACAACGCGAAAAATTTAAACCCAAACTTTACACAGTTTGGGTTTATACTTCAAGTTATATGAATACGTATACATTTATAGTTAATTTAGATTTTTAGTTTTCACTTTGTGATTTTATCTAATGTGAGTAAGTATAATTCGAAAGGATGATTCGATGAAAAAACAATATTACGTGAATGGTGACTGGAAATCTGCAAGCAAATATGCAGAACTCCTTTCTCCTCATTCAAAAGAGGTTATTGCACAAATTCCACAAGCATCTCATGAGGAAGTAGAAGCAGCAATTGATGTTGCATATGAGGCTAGAAAACAGATGGCTGCATTAACTGCCTATGAGCGAGCTGCTATATTAGAACATATCACTCAGCTATTTATCGATAACCGTCAGAAGGCGGCAGACATTATTTCTTTAGAGGCAGCAAAACCGATTAAATATGCGTTAGGTGAAATAGATCGGACGATTGAAACATATAAATTCGCTGCAGAAGAAGCAAAAAGACTAACAGGTGAAATGATACCAATGGATGCTGCAAAAAATGGAGCCAACCGTTTTGGTTATACAATCGAGCAACCAATCGGTGTTGTTGGAGCTATTACGCCGTTTAATTTCCCACAAAACTTAGTAGCACATAAAGTGGGTCCTGCAATTGCTGCTGGTAACACAATTGTCTTGAAACCAGCATCACAGACTCCCCTTTCTGCACTATTTTTAGCAGAGTTAATCGACCAAACTGCTTTGCCTAAAGGAGTCTTCAATGTATTAACAGGTAGCGGTAAAACGGTTGGTGATGCACTTGTTCAAAGCGATAAAGTAAAAATGATTACCTTTACTGGTAGTCCAGCTGTCGGAAAAGGTATTCGGGATAAGGCTGGCTTAAAAAAAATAGCCTTAGAATTAGGCTCTAATGCCGGACTGATAATCGATAAAAACGTAGATCTTTCTCAAATTGTCCCCAAATGTGTAATGGGTGCATTCTCCAACCAAGGACAGGTATGCATTTCGCTACAACGCACTTATGTAATGAATGAAGTATATGATGAATTTCTCGAACAATTTTCTACTTTAACGAAACAGCTTGTTATTGGTAAGCCAGAGGATAAGGCTACAGATATCTCCGCGATGATTAATCAGAGCGAACAAGATCGTGCATTAAATTGGG
>JGI24024J18818_10000710_pt1 | contig 13063 bp, 7 predicted proteins | sample Cruoilmetagenom2_FD_18818 | JGI IMG/M metagenome (IMG submission 18818) | reverse complement strand
GGCTGGTATTTCGACAAATTTTGTACAGGACAATCACTCTGGTTCTGTTCAAGGAACTCTACGTGGCCTGCATTATCAAATCCAACAATCACAAGGAAAATTGGTGCAGGTTGTTTCAGGGGAGATATTTGACGTTGCGGTTGACCTCAGACGTTCATCACCGACTTTTGGAAAGTGGGTGGGGGAGGTGTTGTCCGCTGAAAATAAGCGGCAATTATGGATCCCACCTGGTTTCGCACACGGTTTTTATGTGCTGAGTGATTGGGCTAACGTGATTTACAAGGTCACCGATTATTACGCTCCCGAATGGGATCGCACGTTACTTTGGAATGATCCAGATGTCCGTATTGCCTGGCCACTGGTCGATGGTGCAGATTTGCATATTTCTGCGAAGGATTCTAATGGGAAAAGATTGGGGGATGTAAATACATTTAAGTGATATTGGATTTTGGGATTACAAAAATAACCCGATTGAGGTATAGATGCGCAAGGTTTTAGTCACCGGTGGAGCCGGATTTATCGGTTCGAATTTCGTCCGTTTTCTACTTAAGAAAGAACAGGAAGTTGAGATTGTCAATCTTGATGCACTCACTTATGCTGGTTCTTTGGAGAATTTGCGAGATCTGCCTGATCCGAGCCGCTATCAATTTATTCATGGTTCCATCACCGACCGGCCTTTAATTGACAGATTGCTGCGTGACCATGAGATAGACACCATCGTCCATTTCGCTGCAGAAACTCATGTCGATCGATCCATCCACGGACCTGCGCAGTTCGTGGAGACAAATGTCGTGGGGACGTTTGTCTTGTTAGAAGCTGCTCGTACATATTGGCTTGACGATACCAAGCGTGCACCTGATGATGTGAGATTTCACCATATATCTACCGATGAAGTCTTCGGTTCATTGGAACCTGATGATCCTCCATTCTCTGAAACCACTTCCTATGCACCAAATTCTCCCTACGCCGCTTCTAAGGCTTCCAGCGACCATCTGGTACGCTCATATGGTCATACCTATGGCTTACCTTTCAGCATCACCAACTGTTCAAATAATTATGGACCCTATCAATTCCCCGAAAAGCTGATCCCCCTCATGATCTCAAATGCGCTCAATGGTTTACCGCTCCCTATTTATGGTGATGGCAAGCAGATTCGCGATTGGCTGTATGTTGAAGACCATTGCATTGCAATCAGAGATGTGATCAATCAGGGAAATTCAGGGGAGACATACATCGTCGGCGGCAATACACAACCGACCAATCTGGTTGTGGTGAACACATTGTGTGAAATCCTGGATGAATGCCTACCTCATTCAGAATTTGCACCACATGATTCATTGATCGAGTATGTGGTCGACCGGCCGGGTCATGACCGGCGGTATGCGATGGATATCAGGAAAATCAACCAGGATTTGGGATGGTCTCCCAGGCAGTCATTATCCGAGGGATTATTAAAAACAGTAGCATGGTATCTCGATCACCAAGATTGGGTGGCAGCGATTGGCGATCAAGGTGATTACCAGGATTGGCTCGAAAAGAATTACCAGGCCAGAGGAGGGAAAGCATGAAAGGCATAATATTAGCCGGTGGTAAAGGCACTCGCCTGTACCCGTTGACCATCAGCACCAGCAAACAGCTCTTGCCAGTGTACGATAAACCCATGGTGTATTATCCCCTTACGATGCTGATGCTGGCTGGAATTCGTGAAATTCTGGTGATCAGCACTCCAGACGCTCTGCCTGCATTCAAATCCCTGCTCGGGGGTGGAGATCAGTGGGGTCTCCAGTTCTCATATATCGAGCAGCACCAACCACGAGGACTTGCAGATGCGTTCCTGTTAGGTAAAGAGTTTATCGATGGAGATGCAGTGTGTTTAATACTCGGCGATAATATCTTCTTCGGGCATGGAATGCCGGAGAGTCTTCGCCGGGCGGCTGATTTGAAAGATGGAGCATTAATCTTCGCTTATCCTGTCCGTGACCCAGAAAGATATGGTGTGGTTGAATTTGATGAAGATGGAAAAGCGTTAAGCATCGAAGAGAAACCACAAAACCCACGCTCACATTACGCGGTACCAGGTATTTATTTCTACGATGGGAGGGTAGTGGAGCATGCCGAATCTCTGGTGCCGTCAGATCGTGGTGAGCTGGAAATCACAGACCTGAACTGCATCTACCTGGAAAACAGGGATTTAAACGTGGAAGTCCTTGGTCGCGGTGTGGCCTGGTTAGATGCGGGCACTCACGAATCATTGCTGCAAGCAGCACAATTTGTACAAACACTGGAAGAACGCCAGGGAATGATGATCTCCTGTCCTGAGGAGATCGCCTANCGCCTGGGGTTCATTGATAAACAGACCTTGGTTGAGCAAGCGCAGCGGATTAACAATCAATATGGTGATTACCTTCTGCGGTTGGTAGATGAGGAAATCCCGTTTCATGCACGCTGATCTTGTTGCTTCTCACATCGTGAAATAGGATATATGTCTCGAATATTACTGCTGGGTAAATTTGGGCAATTAGGTTGGGAGCTGCATCGATCCCTGGCGCCTTTGGGGGATATTATGGCGGTGGATTACCCTGAAATTAACTTATTAGAAATGGACAACCTGGTGGCTTTGATCCGCCGAATGCGTCCCGAGATTATTGTTAACGCCACTGCATATACAGCTGTTGACCAGGCTGAGATCGAACCCGAGGTTGCTGAAGCCATTAATGGCCTTGCACCTGGGAGGTTGGCAGAATTAGCTAAAGAAAATAAATCAGCCATTATTCATTATTCGACAGATTATGTCTTCGATGGCTCGAAGGGGAGCCCGTATTTCGAAAGCGACACCCCAAATCCTTTAGGTATCTATGGTTCGAGCAAACTTGGAGGAGAAAGGGCGATCGAAGAGGTGGACCCAGCTTACCTGATATTCAGAACCAGCTGGGTGTACAGCCTGCGGCGGGAAAGCTTTGTCACGAAAGTCCTCGACTGGGCTCGAACGAAATCTGAGCTGCGCATCGTTGATGATCAAGTCAGCAATCCAACCTGGTGCCGAACATTGGCCGGCGCCACTGCATTACTCATAGCGAAATCCGGGAACAATCCGGCAGCATGGATTAATGAACGGCGTGGTTTATACCATTTAGCAGGAGATGGATTTGCCAGCCGCCTGGAGTGGGCAAAATTAATCTTGGATCTTGATCCTCAACGTGATCAGCAGGTTGTTTCCAGTCTGGAACCCGCCAAAACGAGTGAATATCCGACACCAGCCCAAAGACCGTTATTCTCAGCATTGAACTGTGATAAATTTTCCGATACTTTCTCAATCCGCTTACCAAAGTGGCAGGATGCCTTAGAGTTAGCGATGGCTTCTGGGTGATGAAAGAACTTGACAACTCGAAATTGTATGATGAATATTACTTCGCGAAAGGCTGTGGGGAGCCTTACGAGCGGAGTGAGGTCTGGTTAAACCTTTTCTCAAGTTTCGCCAAGCGCATACAAAATGAAATAAAACCAGGCAGTGTTTTAGATGCTGGCTGTGCGATGGGATTTCTGGTCGAAAAACTACGTGAGAGGGGAGTAGAGGCCTGGGGTGTTGATATCTCCGAATACGCGATTGGTGAAGTAGCACCAACAGTTCAGGAGTACTGCTGGGTGGGGTCTGTCACCGATCCTTTACCTCGTCGATATGATTTGATCGTCAGTATTGAGGTGCTCGAACACCTGTCACCCCAGGATGCGGAAATAGCTGTAACGAATTTCTGCACTTTCAGCGATGATATTCTCTTTTCCTCAACGCCATATGATTACAAAGAAGCATCACATTTTAATGTTCAACCGGTGGAATATTGGGCTGAATTGTTTGCCAAAGAAGGCTTTATCCGGGACGTGGATTTCAATGCATCCTTTATCACTCCCTGGACAGTTCGCTATCGCAAAACGGGTCATCCTTTGCATCGCATATTACGAGATTACGAAAGAAAATTCTGGTTCCTGTGGAAAGAGAATGTAGATTTGAGAGAACAAAATTTAGAACTGCAAAACCAGATCGCCGAAAGTGAACCAGGCACCATTGAAAATTCAGGGGGTGGTATTAATCAGTGGGCTAGAAGAGTCTTCCACAAGATTTTTTCCTCATAAAATTTGTGAATCGATCAAGAAAGCCGAAAAATTCCCAACCGAATCCTTACACGGTAGCCGTTTTTACAGCTGCTCCATGGGAGAGTGCGGTGGTCGTTTTGCGCATCACCGGTCCTGCTGAAATGGCCGGTATGAGGGTGATTAAAGGCAATCAGGGACCACAAGTAGCCCCCGAAGTGATCGCCGAGGCTGACCTGGTGGTGATCCAGCGTGATTTCCCAAGATTCTGGGAAGACTATAAGCAGATTATAGGTCTTGCTAAGACGACAAATAAACCAGTTGTTTATGATCTGGATGATTTATTAGTCGAGATTCCAGACGAGCACAGCCATCGCGAGGATTATGCTGGTGAAATGCTGACCATGTTATATGCCATCCTTGATGCGGACATGGTAACCGCCAGTTCACCACATTTGCTTGAATACCTTTCCGATTTAAATCCAAATTCTCGGCTTGTCAGGAATTTCTTAAATGATAGTTTGTGGGCTGTGAAACAACCGAAACCCACACTCGGCAAGGAATCCGGAGTTGCGATCGGTTATATGGGCGGGCAGACGCACCAGGCTGATCTTGAATTTGTCAAGAATGCTTTGCTCAATGTAAACAGGAAATACCAAAACCATGTTAAATATAAATTCTGGGGAGCTCAACCACCTGCAGAGCTGCTTGAATTACCCTCCACCGAGTGGGTCGCAATTAACCAGGAAGATTATGACCAGTTTGCTAGCTATTATTCCCAACAGGATTGTGACATTTTAATTGCTCCCTTAGTGGATAACAAGTTTAACCGGGCAAAAAGCTGTGTAAAATTCTTAGAGTATAGTGTGTTGGGTGCGCCAGGAATATACAGCAACTTACCACCATATGAGACTGTTGTTGAGCATGGAATTAATGGCTACCTTGCAGACAGTCCTGATGACTGGGAACCACACCTATCTGCTTTGATTGAAAATCCAACCTTGCGAAATCAAATTGCTACAGCTGCCCAGAAAACTGTGCAGGATGATTGGCTGCTGTCACGAAAGTATCATGAGTTAATTGATGTCTATCAGCTGGCCTTAGAAGAGAAAGGATCGGCTCAGAAAGTTAGGCAGGATAACGCGAACCTGAAGAGGATTATCTCCCAAGCGGAGGATTACCAATCTGGGTTAGAGGAACGACTTCACGCAGTTGACAATCAGTTGAACGAAATTCACAACAGCCGCAGCTGGAGATTGCTGAAGCAAATTCAGAAATTGAGACTGAAACTCATCCCGAAAAGGTAATCCTTGTGTCAGATTTACTCATGAGAGATTGAGATTACCTCTCGTAAAATCATGATTTCCTATTGCCACCCTCCAAACGTAAAAGAAGGTCGGATCGACAATCATCCGGTATTGACTACGGAACAGGATGGTAAGATCGCAGTCGATGGGGAGGTTTTATCGTTGTGGGAATTTGCCAACGATAAGACGTTAGAGGTAATTCTCGCGGAATTTAAGCCGGGTCAATTCCGCACAGAGGAAATTCGAGCAGCTCTAACTTGCTTGGCAGAAGCGGGTTTGCTGCAGCGTGAACCGGAGACCAAATCTAAACAAGGATATCAAGAAAGCGCTACTGGTCCACTCGTCTCCGTCATCATCGTAGCTCATAACAATTTAGATTGGCTGATTGGTTGCCTGGATTCGCTCTCCGGGCAGACTTACGAGCCGATCGAGCTGCTTATCGTAGACAATGCTTCCAACGACGGGACAAAAGAATGGATTTCTTTGAATTATCCCCAAGCAAACTATCTCTACTTGAGTGAAGTGGTCTCTTTTGCAGAGGCAATTAATACTGGCGTGGATGCTTCATCAGGTGAATATTACCTGCTATTAAACCCGGATACGGTCCTGAAATCCGGGGCTGTTAATCAAATGCTTCATCAAGCCCAGGAAAATCCCCAATGTGGGGCAGTGGCCGCAAAATTAAAATTCTTGTGGGCACCCGGCTTTTTAAATGGTATCGGCAACCGGGTAGGAGCATTTTCATGGGGGGTGGATAATGGTTTGGGTCATCTTGATTTGGGGCAGTTCGATGATTGGAAGGAGCTGCCATCGGCATGTTTTGCAGCAGCTTTGATTCCCAGGATCGTATGGGAAAAGGTCGGTCCAGCAGACGATAAATTCCCCATGTATTACGAAGACAGCGAATGGTCCTACAGGGCCAGAAAGCGAGGTTTTCATATCCTTGCGGCTCCTGGGGCAGTTGTCTATCACGCATTTGGCGGTCGCATCCCTGCAGGAGATCAAAATCGGCTGAGCTCAGCAAAATTGGAAAATGTAGTATATGGTAGATTGCGTTTCACGTTCAAACTGCTGAACGGATACCTGGGTGAATATTTTCTCTCATATCTAGTATCTGATCTATATAACGTATTTCGCTACCTGATCAAATCAAAACCTGATCTTGTATCAGCAATTCTGCGGGGCTACAGAAGATTTTTCAATGATTTATCTGAAATCCGCGCCCAGAGGAAAGTGCAGCTGGAAAACCATGTTGTCCCGGATAAATCTTTATTTGCATTGCAGCGTGATATGCCGGAGACATTAATCTGGCGCGGTCTGCCTGAATTATCCTGGGATTTGATTAGGAATTATTATCTCCCTGCGCTGCTAGAAGGTAACACCCGTCCAATGGTGGAATTCTCGGACTCTTATCGGCGACCTAAGCTGCTGATTGTTAGTCATGATATTATCGACGAAAAATTAGCCGGTCCAGGCATGCGCTACTTGGAGCTTGGCCGTGCATTGAGCAGTGATATCGATGTCACGATCGCTGCTCCAGGTAAGTCCAGGATCAACCTCTCCCAGGTTGAAATACATGAATATAGTGAAAATCAACCTGGGGGCCTGCAGAATTTGGTTAATTCTTGCGATATTGTCCTGGTTTCCAGCTATTTGATCGACCGCTTTCCATTTTTACGAAATTCGCGATCCAAGATTGTTGTCGATCTGTATGATCCCTTTGTTTTAGAAAACTTGCATTACTATCTTGATGAACCGCTGACATCACAGGAAAGTCTCAATCAGCAATCTGTGGCCATCACTAATCAACTAGCCCGGATTGGTGATTTTTTTATCTGTGGGAACGAACGTCAAAGAGATTATTGGCTGGGCGTATTAACCTCCAACGGGCGGGTCAATCCCAGAAATTACAAGGCTGACGCGCAACTGCGATCATTGATTGATGTTGTTGGGATCGGATATCCAGGGCGACCTCCTGAACCATCCAATCTCCTACGAGGCGTTCATCCGTTAATTCCGACTGATGCGCAGATCGTTTTATGGGGTGGTGGCATCTGGAATTGGCTGGATCCAATCACACTAATTAAAGCTTGGCCTGAAGTGATTAAACAATTCCCTGAGGCTCGTTTAGTCTTTTTGGGAACCCGACACCCCAATCCAGATATCCCCATTCACAAAATGGCCGAAGATGCCCAATCTTTAGCGAAAAATATCGGTGAGAAGGATAAGAGCATTATATTTATTGAATGGCTTTCTTATCAAGAAAGAGAAGCCTTGCTGTGCGAGGCCGATATTGGCGTGACCCTGCATCCAGTTCATATTGAAACTCGCTATTCCATTCGCACGCGCATGTTAGATTATATTTGGGCCAGGCTACCGGTGTTAACTACGGATGGTGATATTGCCAGTGAGTGGATTCGTGAATATGAGCTTGGTCATGTTGTCCCACCTGATGATACGAGGTCTGTTGAGCAGGCACTGATCTCACTGCTTGGACAATCCAAGGATTCATGGTCAAGGCAATTTGAAGTATTTGGCGATGACTTCAAATGGGAACATGTGGCGGCTCCTTTGAGGCGCTACTGCATGGAAGGTTCATATGCTCCGGACCGCTTGGACCGGGAGATATCAGTAGTTGGTGGAAACGAACCAGGGGGTGGCTGGCAGCTAAAGTGGGCAAGAGCGCGATTTGTTTACCGTTCTGAGGGGTGGCAGGGATTAACGCATCGCACCTGGCGATATTTGCAAAGGCATATCGCCAACCCCTAAAGTAATGAAGTCATTTTTGCTGGGTTTACGCATCAAGTATATTCCGGTCGGCAGCCGGCGGGAGAGGATTTACCATTTAATCCGCTTGATGCTCTACAATTGGAAGCGCAAGGGCTTCATTTCTGCACTTATCACGGTCAACCAACGAGCTCGTTTTTATCTAACCAAAGAATTGTCTCTGCCGCGCGGTGGATATTCGTACCAGCAATGGATTTACGACCACGAACCGAGTAAAGAGGCGCTTGGCAGGCAGCGAGCTGCATCCGAGAAATTACCCAATAATCCGATCATCAGCATCATCACCCCGGTTTTTAATCCTGCGCCAGATGTGCTGAGAGATACGATCAATTCAGTTTTGGCTCAGACATATCCTTATTGGGAGCTGTGCCTGGCTGATGGGGGCTCAACCAAAGCCGGGGTGGCAAAAACTCTAGATGAACTATCAAGATCCGACCAGCGGATTTTGGTGAAGCATCTCTCAGAAAATTTGGGCATATCAGGGAATTCAAATGCGGCATTAAGCATGGCGTCTGGGGATTATATTGCCCTGATGGACCATGATGATTTAATCGCCCCCGATATGCTGTTTGAAGTTGCGCAGGTGATCAACCAGCGCCCAGGTACAGAGATCGTCTATTTTGATGAGGACAAGATATCTTCGGATGGCAGAACTCGATTAGATCCTTTTTTTAAACCCTCTGCCTGGTCACCTGATTTACTCTTATCTACCAATTATTTGATGCATTCAGTCATTTCCCATTCCCTGGTGGACGAACATGGGGGATTTCGATCTGAGATGGATGGTGCCCAGGATTGGGATTTATCCTTACGCATAACCAGGAAAAAAAGAAAGATCTACCATATCCCAAAGGTTTTTTATCATTGGCGCCAGGTGCCCGGATCCGCTGCGCGAGAAGCGAATGCTAAACCATGGGCATTCGCCGCCCAGGCACGCTGTATTGAGGACCACCTGCATGCAATGGGGGAAACGGATGTCCGGGTTAACTTTCCAGACCTGGGGCGGGTGCACGTATCCTGGTCACGGTCCAAATCAAAAGTCTCGATCATTATTCCGAACAAAGATAAAGTTAAGCTGCTTTCGGCTTGTATCAGCTCAATTCTGGAAAAAACCACTTTTGAGAATTATGAAATTCTGATCATTGATACTGGAAGTAAAGCGCAAGACACCCTTGATTATTACGATCGAATCACACAAGATCCCCATGTTAGCCTGCACATATATCCCCATAGATTCAATTATCACAAGGTAAATAACTATGGTGCTGAACTCGCTTCGGGAAGCCTGTTCCTGTTCCTTAATAATGACACGGAAGTCCTCAATCCGGGATGGTTGGATGAATTGGCAGCCTGGGCGGAGAGACCTGGAATTGGAGTGGTTGGAACTAAGCTGTTGTATCCGGATGGGAATATTCAGCATGCAGGAATTGTGATGGGGGTTGAGGGGCATGGCAGCCACATTTTCGAAAGGCTCCCTGAACACCATTATGGACCATTCGGCTCACCTGATTGGTACCGCGACTATCATGCGGTAACTGGAGCATGCATGATGATCCCCAAGTCTGTTTTCGCAGAATTGGGTGGTTTCGATGAGAACTACGAGGTTGGGTACGGTGATATAGATATTTGCTTACGGGCAGGCGAGGCGGGTTACCGGGTAGTTTATACACCCTTTGCTGAGCTGCTGCATCATGAAGGCGGCACCCGGGGATTAGCTTTGCCACCCAATGATGTGATCCGGGCATCAGCCCTTTTGTACGATCAGATTCGAGATGGAGACGCATACTTCAATCCCAACCTTTCTTATCTTAATCGGCAACCAACAATGGGAGAGCCGCGAGAGCCAGCTCGAGAGGAGAGGATCCTCCAGATTCTGCATCAGTTTGGTCAGATTGATACCACAGCTGTCGAATTCAATCCAAGTCTGGGGAAAAGCCTGATCGATAATCCAGTTACCATCCAACCCAACGGATCACCGAACAAGAAATTGTTATTCATCAGTCACGAGCTGAGCTTAACCGGAGCACCACTAATCCTTGCAGATTTAGCCAAATACCTTAAGAATCAAGGATACGGTATCACGATAATTTCACCTATCCCAGGACCACTTAGAGGGCAGTTTGAGCAAATTGGTGCTGAAGTCATCATAAATCCACTGATCCTCAGAGACGTGCGGGAGGTACTTCGCTACCTAACAAACTGTGATTTGGTACTTGCCAACACGATTTTGAGCTGGAGGGGTATCTATTCAGCAAAAGCCTGGTCAAAGCCTTGTGTTTGGTGGGTGCATGAATCCCAATTTGGATTAGATTATTCCGACCAGTATCCACAGGTTTCGGGTGCATTCAAAGCTGCTGATGCGATTGTATTTCCATCCCAGGAAACTGCGGATATCTATGCATCGCAAACAATTAATTGCCCGGTCGAGATTTTGCATAATGGACTGGATACTCATAAGCTTGATTCACAAGAGGCAATGGATTCAATCGAGCTTGACCAGAAAAAAATATCTGTCGTCAATGTCGCCAGCTACGAACCAAGAAAAGGACAGGATATCCTTATCAACAGCCTTGATCATCTTCCTAAGAACGTCAAGGTAGATTGCTATCTAATCGGACGCAGATTGGATTGGTGGTTCAGCCAACAGATCTCATTCAAAGCTCGTCGCCGTAAAAACTTGCACATTTTGGGCGAGCTGGCTCATGAGAAAGTGCTGGCATATCTTCAGGCAGCAGACATCTTCGTATTACCTTCCCGGGATGAAGTACTGCCAATGTCTTTACTCGAAGCTATGTATTACAGTAAACCGATCATTGCTGCTCGAGTGGGAGGTATCCCGGAAATTATTTCTCACGGCGATAACGGGTTAATTCTGGATGATGAAGACGATCAAAAATTGGCGGCATTCATATCTCAACTGTATAAAGATCCTGATTATGGTAAACAGTTAGGTGAGAAGGGACATGAGAAATTAGTAAGAGATTTATCAATTGAAGCATTCGGTGAAAAGTGGGTGGGTATAATTTCTCAGCTAACCCAAAAACCCATTTAGGAGTATTTGCGCATAGACAATATGAATATATCAAAAATATTTATCTCAGCTGTCATTGTATTCGCCATTATTGGATTTACTTTTTCAGACCAGATCAATGCATTTGGAGCTGCAACTATTAGTGTTCCAAATATCCTGATACCCGAAAGCGATGATTTCGCTACTCTCATCCTTCGAGATCCTTGGGACATGTCTGAGTTTTCGGATATCTCCCAGTATCTGAACGAATCTGGGCAGCGAGATATCATCAGAAATCCTAAAGTAAGCAATGGGATTTTTAGCGGAACTGCAGTTGGGGATATATCCCAAGGGAACAATGGAAATTTCTATCCACTTTTTCCTGGTTATGAAACTGCAATGCTGATTGGGAAAGTGGGTCACAGATATCCCATTGATGCCCAGCTTTATCACTGCCTGTACGTAGCGATGAGGGTCAATACGCCTCAAGATGGGATCACTCCAGATCGATATCGTGTCTTTTGGTTTGCTGATGAACGATTGAACACGGCTGGAAATGAATTCTATGGATCGACCTTTCCAATTCGCTTGTTCGAACCCGATGCTGCCCCTCCTCCTGGGATGCATATCTGGAAACTGCACAAAGTTGATCTCTCAAATCCACCGGAAGGATTCGCTCCCGGTTCAGCCACCTGGAATGATAAGCCTCAATGGCAAGGTTTACGTATTGATCCAACATTCAATGCTGACACCGATTTTGCGGTAGATTGGGTGCGGTTGACCAAGTGCCAATCCAATAACCAAACGGTTACCTGGACACCAAATTCTTCATTAACCACGCTGTGGTTGCGGCAGGAGGGGACAAGCCGTCATATCCGCGTGGCAACCGATGTGGTCGGACAGAGCGGCAGCTACCAGCTGGATGTGCAAGGAATAGCGCCAGGGAGATATTACCTGGGATTAAGCAAATCGATGTCGGATTGCTGTACGGTGGAAAACAATGAAATTATTGAGATCAACCAGACGCCAATTGTAGAATTTGCCAAGCCCAATTTCTATTCAGGCCCGGATTATGCGACCCTGGCGGGAAATGCCTGGGACTTCCAAGATCCAGCGGATGTCGTCAAGGTGAGGGGTGCCCAAAGCAAGCTGGTAAACGGTGTGCTTGACCTGGTTACCCAATCCAGTACAAGAGCTGATCCGAAAGTTTACCTGAATACACCACAATTAATTCCTAATTCGCAGGATTACCGCTACTTTAATTTTCGACTGTACACCGAAGGACCCTGGCAGAATGTAACAGATGGCATGATATTACGCTGGATTTGGGTGCAGCAGAATAATCAAGGTGATGAGTGTTATAGGGTTAGCCATGATATACCTTTTGATGTAGGTTGGCAAATCTACTCGATAGATCTGCACGATATTTTCAACGGAATTGCTGAAGAGGTGGCAGGCAGCTGCAACGGGTTGAGCTGGCACTGGTTAGATTCAAGTCCTTTAAGTAAGTTCCGTTTGGATCCGAATGAGAATATCCTTGGTGTACCACTCCACCAGCAGCTGGATTGGGTACGTCTAACCCAGGTTGAATCAATTCAGCAGGGGTCACCATTCACAATTCGTATTGGGTTGAACAAACTGCCAAGCGAGATCAGGTCGACAGAGTTCTTCTACACTGATGATCCCGGCTCTCCTACCCAGCACCCCGCAAAAGAGTATACTAACCTATCGAATCTTCTGAATCTCAATGGTGATCAAGTTTCTGGTGGTGAACCTCAATCCGCGAAATTAATGCAAACAGCACTGCTGCCGCTTGCGGTGAAGAGTTATATCCCCAGCGACCTGCCGGGAGTAGCGCATGAGATTAGATTCA
>JGI24024J18818_10000706_pt1 | contig 13092 bp, 10 predicted proteins | sample Cruoilmetagenom2_FD_18818 | JGI IMG/M metagenome (IMG submission 18818) | reverse complement strand
GGGCACATCGCTGGCCGGCCTGTTGCTCCTTCTCTACTCAGGAAGCGGAGCGATGGTCGCAGCAAGTAACTCGCTGCACCTCATCTACGGCGCCCCACCAGACCCCCGGACCTTTGTGGCGGCGCGTGCCCGGCTCCTCGGCTGGCTCCTCATCATCGCCCCTCTCATCCTGCTCTCGTTCGCCATTCCCAATGTGATCGCTTCCGTGGCGCGCAGTGTTGATGGATTCGCATCGACCGGCATTCCGACAACCGTATGGACAATCGGTGGGATCGTCGTCACCCTCATCATCGACTTCGCGATCATGTACCTGTTGCTCGGTGTCCTGGGTGGAATTCGACCCGAGCACCGCGCACGATTCGTTGGTGCGACGGTGGGCGCGATCGGCGTCTCGGTGCTGAAGTCTCTCCTTGCCGTCATTATCGCCTGGTCGATCGCCAAGCCGGAGTACGGTGCGTTCGCCGCACCGATCGCCGTTCTCCTGATCCTGTATCTCCTCACGCTCTCGCTCTATGCGAGCGCTTCAGTCACCGCCGGAGTCGCAGATAGGGACGTCGCTCTCGAATCGCTGACACCGGCCGATCCGGAAACCGAGCCGGCACCGTAATCAATGCCACGCCCGTGACCCGTCGGCCATCGGAAACCTGCATCGTCGACGCTTCGATCGACTGGTCATCATCGATCCGCACGCGAAGAGCCCGCCGGGTAGCCTCAATGAACCGATGACCGAGGAGGGCGAACAGCATGGGATGGGACATCGAGACTCCACGCCACTCAGTCGACGAGCGGAAAGCGTATGGGAAGTCCCTTCGCGAGTCGACACCACGGTGGAGCCACGCAGACTGGTCTCCATCACCGGAGAGACCCGATCCGGTCAGTCTGATCGAGAGTCAGAACGATGGGCGCCTGCAATGGCTCGTCCCCGTTCGTCGCGGACGGATGATCGAATCGGCGTTCACGTTCTATCGGGGTGCGGCGCTCATCATGGCTTCAGATCTCTCGACCACTCCGTGCACCGGTCTGACGGCTCAGATCTGCGGCGACGCTCACCTCTCGAACTTCGGTGCCTACGGATCCGCGGAGAGGGAGTTGGTGTTCGACGTGACCGACTTCGACGAATCCCTCGTCGGACCGTGGGAGTGGGATCTGAAGCGGCTCGCCACGAGCTTCACGATCGCCGGACGTCACCTGGGATTCGATGATGCCGACATCGCCAAGATCACCGCTGCTTCGGTTCGTCAATATCGGGCCGCCATGGAGCAGTTCGCCGAGCAACCGACCCTCGATGTGTGGTACGCCAACATGTCGATCGACGACATCGAGGACTTCTATCGGGAAGAAGGTAGGAAGAAGAGGGCGAGACGGGCCCAACGGGTAAGCAAGAAGGCTCGCTCGAGGAACAGTCTTCAGGTGCTCTCGAAGCTCGCCGAGCGCGTCGATGGGAGCTACCGGATCAGGTCGGATCCTCCCGGTCTCGTCCCGCTTCGCGAGGCAACGCATGTGGCCTCGCCGGATGAACTCGAAGAGATGGCCCGCCAAAGCTTCGACCACTATCGAGAAAGCCTCCAACCCGATCGACAGACTCTCCTCGACAAGTTCCAACCGATCGACACCGCACTGAAAGTGGTGGGAGTCGGCAGCGTCGGCACACGATGCCTGATATTGCTGCTCGAGGGTCGCAACGAACAGGACCCCCTATTCCTCCAGGTCAAGGAGGCCGGCCCGTCGGTTCTCGAGGCATATCTTCCCGCAAGTCCTCACGAGAACCACGGCGAGCGCGTAGTCCAGGGGCAGCGACTGATGCAGGCATCGAGCGACATCTTCCTCGGCTGGTCCCCCGCGATTGATGACCGGGACTACTACTGGCGGCAACTCCGTGACTGGAAGGAGTCGTTCGACGTCGACCGTGCCGATGAGAAGGACCTATTCGGTTACGCGAAAGGGTGCGGTTGGACTCTCGCCAGGAGCCATGCCCGATCCGGCGATCCGGCCACCATCGACGGCTACCTCGGCAGCAGCGATACGTTCGACGAAGCGATCACCGAGTTCGCCGGTCTCTACGCAGACCAGAACGAGAGCGACTATCAATGGTTCTCAGACGCTATCGGCCGTGGCGATCTGGAAGTCGATCTGCACGGCTGAACCCACCTTCCAGAAACGACAACAGCGACACGACCGGTCGTCTGCGAAGGGCATCGGACCGGCTGTGCCGCTGTTGTGCGGATCGTCTGTTCTAGGGGATGAGGAGCGGGTCGGGGCCGTACTCGTTCGGTCCCGGCGTCCCGGGAAGGAAGCCGGTCTCGATCAGAGCCCAGATCCACCCGATGAACGGGATGAAGACGATGAGTATCCACCACCCGGATTTGCCCCGGTCGTGCCAACGCTTGATGTGAATCGCCAGCGACGGCCAGATCACGACCAAGTAAACAAGAACCGCAATCCAGTACAGGAACGTGGAATTGGTGGCGATCGCAAGCATCATGAACAGCCACGGAACGATCGCTACGGCGACAACTCCCAACCAGTACTTTGCCCGGTTGATGCGTCCTTCAAAACTGAACAACAGATATTGCCAGTCGATGTTCTCCATCGATATTTCCTCTCTTTTGCTTCCGGCACCTTAGAGCCTCAGGAAGCCACATTCGTTACACGGTATGTGCCGTCTGAATTCGACGGACCGCATCGATGAGCGTCGCTGCAACGGTGGCCGCCTCCGTGATGGATGCATGCTCGTCGGCTGCGTGCGCGTTGTGGACGTCTCCCGGACCGTACACGAGCGTTGCTGATTCACCGACCCTCGTCCAGAGAGCCATGTCACATCCATATGGGACGCCGATCGCGTCGGGAGCAACACCGGTGACCGTGGCCGCGGCATCCCTCACAGCGGTGACAAGGGGATGCGATACGTCGATGGAGGATGAGCCGAAAGCTGCGCCCGTCCGTTCGATCCTGGGTGGATGCCTGTCGAGCCATGGATCCCCATCGATCGCATTCCGGAGAGTTCGTTCGAATCGCTCCTCTGCCGCCGCGATGGTCTCGTCGATCGTTACGCCGACGCGGATCTCGGCGGTGATCTGCTCCATCACGTTCGATGCCCATACGCCACCGTGAACGATCCCGACCGTGGTCGCGTAGGGAAGACCGAGCGATGCCATCGCCGGATTGGTCTCGCCCTCGTTCAACTCTGCCTCGATGTTGCGAAGGGCCCTGTGGATCGTCCAGAAATGCTCGAGCGCCGATTCCCCTTCTCTTCTCGTGGCGCCATGGGCCGATCTGCCCTCAACTTCGATCGTGAACGTGAGCGCACCTCCGTGGGCGGCAACGATCTGCGGCCCGTTCGGCCCCGAGGTTGGTTCGGTGATGATGACGAAGTCCCCCGTCCATCCGCGACGGATCGCTGCGAGAGTGCCGGTGCCACCATCCTCTTCGCCAGGGACGGCGACAAGACAGACCTCCCCGGGGAAGTCGCGTCCCCCATCGGAGAGAGCTGAGAACGCCTCGATCGCGGCAACGAGACCCAACTTCATGTCGGTGGCGCCGCGGCCGTAGAGCGTGTCGCCGTTGATCTCGCCTGTCGGATCCCGTGTCCATCGGTCGGGATCGCCCACGGGTACGGTGTCGACGTGTCCGGTCAACACGATCGTCGGACCGGGTCGGTTCCCCGTGATCCGGGCGGCGACCACCGGCACTCGATCGCGTTCGATCTCCCGGCCGGGGTAGGCCGGGTCAACCTCGAGGTCGCCCATCGGCGTCACCCAGGCGTCGAACTCGTCCGCGACCGGTCCGAGCCACGACGCCACGAGGTCGATTGCGCTCTGCTCGTCTCCCGTGACAGACTCGGTAGCGACGAGTTCCAGAGCTCGATCGGCGATACGGCTCTTGTTCATGGTCATTCTCCCCTGACGGAAGCAGCGTAGTGATTGGTAGCGTGACCGAATCGAAGGAGAGGTGGCATTGATGGGCTACGGAGATGGAACACTGTCGGTGTGGGCAGGCGAGGACGAACCGATGTGGGAGCGATCGACACAGGTTCCTATCGTCCAATCGGTGAGCTTCGGCTACGAAGACATCGACGAGTGGATGTCTGTCGCTCTCGGCGAGAGCCCAGGCCACATCTACAGTCGGAACACGAACCCGACCGTTGCTGTGTTCGAAGAGCGCATCGCCACTCTCGAACGAGCGGAGACGGCAACCGCCTTCGCAACAGGTATGGCCGCTATTTCGGGCACTCTTCACACGCTCCTGGGTCCCGGCGACCGGGTGGTGTCGGTGAAGGACACCTACGGCGGCACGACGAAGCTGTTCCTCGAGTTCCTCCCCCGTATAGGCGTCGAGGTCGACCTGATCGCCACCGACGATCACGACGCGATCGAGGCAGCTGTGGCCGAGGGCTGTGACGTGCTGTACCTGGAAACTCCGACGAACCCGACGCTCAAGGTTCTCGATCTCAAGCGTCTTGCTGCGGCAGGACATGCCGCCGGAGCGGTCGTGGTTGTCGACAACACGTTCGCAACGCCGATCAATCAGCGCCCCCTCGAACTTGGGGCGGATCTCGTCGTTCACTCGGCGACCAAGTTTCTCGGTGGCCACGCAGATGCCCTCGGCGGCATCGTGTGCGGCAACCGGGAGCTGATCGATCGGATCTACCACTATCGGGAGATCAACGGCGCCACCATGGACCCATTCGCCGCCTATCTGCTGCTGCGATCGGTGAAGACCCTGCAACTGCGGGTCGAGCGACAGAACGCGAACGCTCTGACCATCGCCAGACACCTCGAGGGGCACCCGGGCGTCGAGGCGGTGTTCTATCCGGGTCTGGAGTCGCATCCCCACCACGAGATCGCCGCCCGCCAGATGAAGGGGTTCGGAGGTGTGCTCTCATTCTCCATCCGCGGTGGGTTCGACTCTGTGCGTGCCGTACTCCCCCGTCTCGAACTGGCACACCTTGCCGCAAATCTGGGTGCCGTGGAGACCATCGTCGGGCCACCGGCAACGACGAGCCACGTCGAGATGACTGCGGACGAACGAGCGGCCATGGGGATCCCCGAGAGCCTCGTCCGCTACTCGGCGGGTATTGAGGACGTGTCAGACCTCATCGCGGATCTAGATCAGGCGTTGGCAGTAGTAGATCTGTGAGTTACGAGCTACGAGCTACGAGCCAGAGTCGCGGATACCGGATACTCACTACTCAGTACTCACTACGGCGAGCGCAGCGAGCCCCAGTATTCTGCTAGTCGGGCGTCGGCGTCGTCTCCGAACAGGATCTCCGCGGCTTCGTGGAGCCCTGGTGACGATCTCACGTCCTCTTCGCGAATCACCTGCGTGATCTTCGATCGGCGACGGAGGAAGTCTTCGAGTTTCGTCACCATCTCGGTCTCTGAAGCGAGGCACAACTCCACCCGGAGGTAGTCGGCGCTCTCGATGATGTCCTCCCCCATCACCGGGTCCTGCTGGATCTCGTCGAGCATCTCGAAGGCCCTCCGCCCGTATCGGCGCCAGAGGCGGTCCGACAGCGGCTCCACGTCGGGCCTGTCTCGAAGATCGTCGAGACGCATCAGCCTGGCCTGGCGATAGAACTCATCCCGGGTCGCCTTCGCCGGCTCTCCGTACCACGTGTGCGTGTCCTTTTCGAGAGGAACGCCGAGCTGCTCGACCTCGTCGGCAACTTCTTCTCCGACGTTGAGGCAGTCCGTCAGTTTGCCCCCGAAGATCGAGATGACACACCTGTTGTCGTCTGTCTCGATCTCGTGTTTGCGTGAGAGCTTCGTCCAGTCAACGTCCGTTTGATCACCCCCACCGACAGGAACGACGAGCGGGCGCACTCCACTCCGATCGGCGATGACGTCGTCCTGCGTCAGCGGCTTCGGCAGATTCAGTTTGCTGTTGATCTGATCGAGCAGGAAGTCTCGATCCTCGTCGGTGACCTCGGTGTACGGGGTGTCGATGCGGGTGTCCGTTGTCCCGATGACTGAGCGTCGGCCCATGGGGATGACGTAGAAGAGCCGGCCGGTGTCGTCGTAGAACGCCAACACGTGCTCGTCTGGTGTGATCTGGGGAACGATCAGATGGATCCCCTTCGAGTACACGACACGATGGGCTGTCTGGACGTCGAGTTCGTTGCTTACACCGTCGATGAAGGGCCCCGCCGCGTTGACCACGATGCGTGCCGTGCAGCTGAACGGCTCGTCGCCGGAGTCGACGTCCTGCAAGGTGACTTGCCACCGTCCGTCCTGACGTTCGGCGCCGAGCACCTCGATGTAGTTCGCCGCGGTCGCTCCGACATCGAGCGCCGACCGCACGAAGCTGAAGACGAAGCGAGAGTCGTTGTCCGGCAGGTAGGCGTCGTAGTACTCGATTCCTCCGACGACCCCATCGGTGTTCACCATCGGTGCGAGTTCGCTGATCTTCTCTGTGGTGAGATATCTGGGGCGGTGCGTGCGGAAGCTCCCGATTCCCCAGTACCCCGTCGCTCCCAGCGCAGCGAGCCATGTGGGATGTGGCGAACTCTCGTCCAGAGCCGCGACGAACGGGATCGGTTTGATGTTGTCCGGGTAGGCCTTGATGAGTCGGTTCCGCGAGACGCAGAGCTTGCGGACGAGCAGCATCTCGTATCCCTCGAGGTACTTGAAGCCGCCCCATACGAGGTTGGACGATTCCTGGCTGGTGAAGCTCCCGAAGTCACCGCGATCAACGAGCGCCACGGTTGCGCCCCTTCCGGCGAGGACCGCAGCGGATACGGCGCCGTTGATCCCCCCTCCGATGATCAAGACGTCGAACGATCCACCATTGAGTTTGTCAAGCGCTGTGTTTCGAAGGCCCATATGTCGATCGTACCTGTCTGTTCGGAGCCGGACGGGAGGCGAAAGACCTACTTCTGCTGGCCGATAGCGAAGCCGCTCATGAACGGCTTCTGCATCAGAACAAAGATGATCGCCGGCGGTATCGAGGCGATGATCGCAGCGAGCATCAGGGGACCGTAGGTAAGGGCGCCGTCGATGTTCGTCAACGTCTGGAGAGCGACCTGGACGACCTGCTTCGATTCGTCCCTGATGATCAGGCTCGGCCACAGGAACATGTTCCACGTGTAGACGAACTGGATCACAAACAACGCGGCGATGACGTTCCACGACAGCGGTATCAACACTCTGGTGAGGAACTGAATCGGTGAAGCCCCGTCGATCTGAGACGCTTCGAGCAGTTCAGCCGGGAGATTCGCGAAGTGCTGCCGGAACAGGAATGCGCCGGTGGCCGATGCCAGGAACGGCACCGTGATCGCCGCCATCGAGTCCTGCCATCCGATCTCCGAGACGAATCGGAACATCGCCAGGATCATGACCTCGGTGGGCATCATCAGCGTGACGAGGACCAGGAAGAACACGATCCACTTGCCTCGGAACTTGAAGTAGACGAAGGCCAGACCGGCAAGGAGCGACAGAATCGTCTTCCCCGTCGTGACCAGGATCGCCTGCACCGTGGAGTTCCACATGGCACCTGCAAAGTCCCTTCCGTACCAGACGGCGTCGAAGTTCGACTTCAGGGCGCTGCCGGGCGTCAACTGGAAGGCGAAGATCTCCGTGTTGGTCTGCGTGGCGATCAGCGCCGCGTAGAGCAGCGGGAACGCTATCACGAATGCCGTCAGCGCCAGCGCAAGGTGGAATGTCCACTGGCGACCCCTGAAGAGGGTCTTCTTCTTCACTCCAGGTGTGAGTCCTTCTGCCATTACGCCCCCCCGTAACTGACTTTGCTGCCGGTCGTTCGGAACTGCCACAGCGTGATGGCGATGACGGCAGCGAACAGCAGGACGGACTGGGCGGCTCCTCGACCGAGATCACCATTGTTCACACCGACACGAATGATCTCGTAGATGGCGATCGATGTCTTGCCGGCGGGAGCACCCTTCGTCATGAAGTCGATCGTCGCGTAGACCTCGAAGAAGGCGTACACGAGGTTGGTCACGAGCAAGAAGAAGGTGATCGGCGACAAGGCGGGCATCACGATCTTGTAGAACCGCTGCCAGGATGACGCACCGTCGATCACCGCGGCCTCGACCTGGTCCGTCGACACGGTCTGGAGGCCAGCGAGATAGAAGAGAATGTTGTACCCGAGGATCTTCCAACCGCTCGCGAGGATGATCGAGGCCTGTGCCAGGACGGCACTCTCGCGGTAGTTGGGTACGTCGATTCCGAATACGACCTCCATACCGTGGGTGAAGATGCCGGCCGTCGGGTCGAAGATCATGAAGAAGAGCACACCGGCAACGGCAGGTGAGATAGCGTACGGCCAGATCAGCAGCGTCCGGTATGCGCTGCCGCCGCGGATCTTGCGGAAAGCGAGGTAGGCGACTGCGAGGCCGCCGATCATCCCGAAGGCGACAATTCCCAGGGTGATGATGAGAGTGTTGACGTACACGTCTCGGTAGTCGACCTGGCCGCCGCCACCGGGCGAGAACATGAGGAACATCGCCACGAAGATCGACAACATCCCGATCACTGATGCAACATCTGCACCCTTCCGACTCCATGTGCCGGGACTGGAGTGGTTCATCCAGAATCTCGCCCCGTAGATCACGGCAACGGCGATCAACGGATAGGCGACCAACTTGACGGGATTCAAGACAAGCAACTCGGTGAAGTTGCTGAAGCAGACGTCGACGGTCTTGGGGGCGCCGAGTCTCGTCAACTTCGTGGACAGCGTGAACGTCTGGACTGCCGGGTAGTAGAGGAAGACGATCAGGATGATCAGCGTGGGCGAGAGCAGAACCCACGGCACCCACCAACCCATGCGATATCCGCCGGTGCGGATCTCGCCTGCCATGGCGGCACTCTCTTTGGCTTTTCCGTCGGCTCGGTCAAAGAACGACCGGAGCGCAATCAGCGCGATCCAGCCGGCTCCCCACATGAGGGTAAGAGAGAGGAGGTGATCAACACCGGAGGTGCCCTCGGCGAATCCGCATCGACCCATCGCGAGAGTCGGAATCGCGGCGCCAGCAACCGCTACTGCGGAGCCGATGGCGTACCGCTGTAACGATCGGGTCTCGATGTTCAGCCGGACGTAGAGCAGCCCGAGCAGAGCAGCGACGACAAGTCCGAAGATCAGCATGGACTGTCAGCGCTCATTCGGGGCTCCACATAGGAGATTGAAATTGGGGGCGGAGCATACGCCCCGCCCCCAATCCGTGTCTATTCGATCAACCGCTGAAGAGCAGCTCGTACTCATCCAACGACTTCTGGGCTTCCGCCTGGGCGTCGGCCATGCGGGTAGCAACATCGAGGTCGTTCACGAGGATGTCCTCGATCGCGATCGTGATGATGTCGCGGATCCCGACGAAGTTACCGAGTAGCGCTCCAAGCGATGCCGGCGTGTTCGCCGCTGCCGCGAGCTGGTCAGAAGCAACCTTGCTATTCGGACTCTCGTCATACCAGCCTTCGCTGTCGAGAAGATCGACAGCATCCTGGGTGATCGGGATGTATCCGGTGAGCTGATGCCACGCTGCTGCGTTGGCAGGATTCGAGAAGAAATTCAAGAACGCAAGCGCTCCGTCTTCCGTGGTCGCCTCCATACCGTCGAGCATCCAGATCGTTGCGCCACCGATGAGGTTGCCGACATAGTCGACGTCCTGGTCGGACGGCATGAAGCTGGCCACGTTGGTGAACTCAGCGTTCGTGTCGAAGAACGTCGTATCCGAGCTCGAGTAGACGAGCATCGCAACTTCTCCGGCCAGGTAGGCATTTGACGTGCCATCCCAGTCGCGCTGCAGACCCGTGTAGGTGTAGTAGCCCGCATCGTCGAGGCTCTTCCACCAGTTGAGGTAGTTCATCATGCCTGCGGACTCGAGGTAGACCTCGGTCGCACGGCCGGAACGACCGTTGTCGGCGCTGCCGAGGAGCTCGCCCTGTTGGCCGAGCGTCTGCTCGACGAACCACGAGTGATTCGGCCACGTGATACATCCACTCGGAGCATCATCGAGTGCCATGACGGCTGCACATGCGGTCTCAACATCGGCCCACGTCGCGGGTGGCTCAGTGATCCCGGCCTCGTTGAGCATGTCCATGTTGTTGAACATGACCGTCGTCGACGTGTTCCACGGCATCGAGTAGAACGAACCGTCCACCGTGTAGTAGTTGCGTGCCGCATCGACGACCGAGTCGAGAACGACCGGCTCACCGAGGATCTCGGTACGCCCGGCGATCGCGTCGGTGACCGACTTGAAGATCGGGTTGCCGTCGCCATCAACGGCATCGAGTGCCTGCCTGGTAGCGGCTTCGAAGAAGTGGATAAGTCCCGGGGGCTCTCCACTGTCTACTGCCAGAATGGCAGCGTCGAACACGTCGTTATACGACGCGAACGAAGTCACTCTGACGTTGTAGTCAGGGTGCCCTTCATTGAACTCGGCTGCCCTGTCATTCGCGAAGCCAAGTCGGGCTTCATCGGAGAACGCTACCCAGAAGTCGATATCGATCTTCTCTGTGGGCGGCGCTGTCGTCGCCGGTGCTGCCGTCGTATCCGGTGCAGCTTCAGTTGTCTCAGTCGCAGCCGCCGTCGTTTCGGTTGCAGCGGCCGTTGTATCCGTTTCAGAATCAGTGTCGTCGCTCGAACATGCAGCAGCGACAAGCATCACTACAGCGAGGAGCGCCAGGTATCTCAATAGACCCTTCACGAGCCATCCTTCCTCATTGGGACAGCGGCATCGTTACCGCTTCTTGGGTCGAGATGCATGACCCAGTTGTTGGACCCATGCCTCGACCGGACTCATCCTATACGAATCATCAAGGGGCTTGTGCCGCTCGTCGCGGTACGGTGGTTTCGGCACCGGGATGCCGCGCGGGAGGGTCAGAAACGGTGAGAGATCGATCAGCCAAGTACATGTCGTCGCTTCATCGTGTGCTGTATCGCGGCACTCGTGGAGCGATCGGTCGCCGCCTCGTCGACAACGACATGTGCCTGCTCACGACCATCGGTCGGCGGTCGGGAATAGAGCACACCGTGCCACTCCTCTACTTGCGAGACAGTGAGCGTCTTGTCGTCATCGCGTCCTGGGGAGGGAGAGACGAACACCCCCACTGGTACATGAATCTTCTTGTGGATCCGGCGGGCCAGGTGCAGGTGCTCGGTGATCGGTGGTCCGTCGTGGCGACGACCGCGTCGGCAGATGAACGGGCGGTCTGGTGGCCGCAGATCCTCGAGGCTTACGACGGCTACGCGGTGTACGAGTCTCGAACCGACCGTGAGATCCCCGTCGTCTTCCTCGACCCGCTTGTCCGATAGGTGCTCCGCCAATTCGCTGTTCGCCGTTGGGCGTGGTTCGTTCGACTCATTCCGGCCACACGGTCTCAAGATTCCCGAGTGTCGGGTCGAAGACACTCGGGAAGGGATCGGAGCGATGCGTCTCCGTTCCCCTGGTTCTCATAGGAGCCTCCCGGGCGGGAGGGGAATGCCGGCGCTTCGCCACACATGGTGGAGGCACCGATGACATATGCACTGGCACGTACGAGGGTCATCCTCGTTCTTCTGATGGCGCTCGGACTCGTGTTGGGTTCGCTGGCTGCGCCGGCAGCGGCGACATCCTCTGACGACGGAAACGACGACCTCGAGACCGTTCGTGCCCAGACGCTCAATACGATCGACTACAAGATCGGTCTCCTCACCGACCTCAAGAACGGAACCGACAACGACGACCGCAAGGCCGTCTACGACGGTGGCATCGCCCGGTTGCACGAACTCCGGGGATCCGCTGATGTCTCTGTCAACGTCGAGGATCTGCGGGCAATGGATGCGCACGCTCACACCATCTACCACGAGACGAAGGCACAAGCAGCCACCGTTGGCCAGACGGATGAAGAGAAGGTTGCCGAGGCACGCAAGGCGGCACTCGACACGATCAACTACAAGTTGGGCTACTTCCGCGATGCCAAAGCCAAGACTGACAACCCGGCGCATCAGAAGATCTACGGCGAAGCAGTCGGGGAACTCGAAAAGCTGAAGGCGACCGCGGAGGCGAGTAGCGACATCGAGCAACTCAACGCTCTCAAGGCGCAGGCTCACAAGATCTACGACGCTACGAAGCGGGCAATCGCCGAATCGGGCGACACGGCGAAGGAAGATCCACCGAAGGAAGACCCACCAAAGGTTGAGGAGAAGACCGAAGCCGAGAAGGCCGCTGAGGCGTTGGCAAACGCCCGCCGCTCAACGCTGCGACTCATCGAATACAAGGTGTCGATCTTCACACACGCCGCCGAGACGGCGAAGAACCCAGCCGTTGCCGGCCTCTACGTCGAGGCTGCTGCATCGGTCTTCGCTCTCGTCGACGATGCGAAGGCAGCGAGCAGCATCAAGGATCTCCGCTCGATCGACGCTCAAGTGATGGAGATCTACGAGACCACCAAACACGCGGTCGCCGATACCCACGGTCAACCGGGGTGGCAGCCTTCGGAGTCCGTCGTCAAACACGTTCAAGCCCTCGGAACGGTCGTCCACCGTCTCGTCGAGGCCGCCGAAGCGACTGCCGACGAAAGCCCAGAGACGGCGAGAGCCGTTGCGAAGGCCGGAGCAGCGGTAGCGAGCGCTATCAAGGGAGTTGAGAAGGCGGCTGAGACCGGGAATCAGTTGGACAAGCGCTGGGGCGATCTGAAGACGTCGCTCAACGAGTTCCGCAGAGCACTCGCGGCACACGTTGTCGCGACACAGGAGCCCCAGACTGTATCAACGGCTGGCACCTCCCCGGATAGAGCGCGCCCCAGTGTTCCCCGGCCCAGGGAGTCCCTGATCTCTGGACCTGAGCGGTACTAGAAAGATCAGCGGATAGGTCGATGCATGAGTGCCAGAAATGGGCTGGACGCATGCGGTGAGTCGAATCTTCTTCCCTCCCCTCAGGGGAGGGCGGCAGCGACGAAGGAGCTGACGGGAGGGGTCAGAAGGTTCCTCATCTCCTTCGGCATTTGACCCCCTCCGCCTCCTTCGTCGGCACCTCCCCCTGAGAGGGAGGAAAGGAACCACGCCCTATCCGCGCGTCTTCTCGACACCCAGTACGCCGCCATCGGCGGCTCATGGTTCAAGCACGCCCTGGACTTCGTCCACGTCGTAGGCCACCGTGAC